>OOBP01000898.1_pt1 | contig 16681 bp, 17 predicted proteins | sample 1671681 | NCBI WGS metagenome assembly OOBP01 (sample SAMN06348181, study PRJEB24527) | human gut metagenome
GTATTTCTTTTGCCGCAGTCTCCACCTGAAAGCCAATGGAAATTCCGTGGTAGTGACAAAGCGGAAACTCCACCTTGCCCGAATGATGGATGCGGCGATCCACCCGAAGATCGCCAGCCTCTAAATAGCTAAAGGCATTTTGGCCAACTTCCTGTTCAATGCGCCCTTCCCGGCAGTGGTCGATACAAAGCAGATCCATATCTGTCTGGAAACCTGAAACGCACTCCTTCATGTGGAAATCATTATACATGAGAAACACACCGGGAAAGACATGATAGAGTGTCATCATGCCTTCACCAGAGTTATCACTTAAACGCATGACCTTACAATCATCGGACTCAACCAGGTTTTGAACATTCGGGCCGTAGTACATTTTCTGGAATAATTCCGGCATAGACGCTACCTCCTTTCTTTGGAGCATCCCTCCATATCAAATATTTTATCACAAGTCCGGCCCAAAAACTCAAAATCATGGGAAACGATGATGATAACTTTATTTTCATCATTCAACTTGCGGATCATGTCGCTCACTTCCAGCATACGATGATAGTCAAGCCCACTGGTCGGCTCGTCAAAGACAAGCACATCTTTGTCGGAGAGAATAGCGGTTGCCACCGCAAGGCGCTGTTTCTGACCTCCTGACAGGGCCATCGGATGACGGTCTTTGAAATCCAGCAAATCAAAGGATCTGAGAATTTCTTCAATCCGCTCCGACGGACAATCCGGCTGTGCCAGTTCACATTCGTTCCATACGCTGTCTGAAAAAAGCTGATGGTTCACATCCTGCATAACACAGAAGCTGGCCTTATTACGCTGTTTTGCTTTCAGTGTTTGCCCGTCCAGCCGGACCGTTCCATTCACTTCTTTCAAAAGCCCGCACAGGCAGCGTGTCAGAGTCGTTTTTCCTGCGCCGTTATGACCGACGATTCCCAACACTTCGCCTCGTTTTGCAGAAAAGCCGAGATTGCTGAATACCGGCTGCTTATCAAAAGCACAGGAAATATTTTCTATGGATAAGCCTTCCTGCGCTCCTGGCAGATCGGCGGGAGGCAGATCCAGTACAGGATGGACAAGACTTCTAAGCCCCATCCTGATACGCTGGTCATCCGAGATATTACGAAATTCCTCCCTTGAAAAGACCTGAACAATTTTTCCCTTTTGAATGAAGATTGCCCGGTCAATCAGATCTATCAAGAAATATAGACGATGTTCGGCAATAACAACCGTCCGTCCTTCTTTTTTGATTTGGATAATCTGCTGGCGTAAGGTGTCAATCGCATCAGCATCCAGATTTGCCGTCGGCTCGTCCAGTACAAAAATGGACGGGTTCATGGCATATACAGAAGCAAACGCAAGACTTTGTTTTTCTCCGCCAGACATGGAAAAAATGTTTCTTCCCAAAAGCGATTGAATTTTCAGGGCGGAAACAGTGGCCTCATATCGCGCTTTAATTTTCTTTGGTACGACACCCGCATTTTCCAGACCGAAAGTAATCTCACTGTCCGAGTCAATATTGAAAAACTGAGATTTCGGATTTTGGAACACAGATCCAACCTGCTCTGCCAGACGGTACATTTCTGTTTTCGGCACTTCCATACCGTTTACAATCGTTGTGCCGGATAAAGTACCGCCCTCGACAAAATGAGGGATTAAGCCGTTAATCAGTTTTGTCACTGTCGTTTTGCCACAGCCCGATTCCCCTGTAAGGACAACACATTCTCCCTGCTGGATATTCAGATCAATATGGGAAAGCGTTCCCTGTTTTTTTTCATATTCAAAAGATACATCCTGAATTTGGATCACACGGAACACCTCCTTAACCTACCATAATTGAAATTACGCAAAAAATCAAACCTGCCGCCAGACACAAAAAATCCTGCACACCGAACTTCATTTCAATCATGCTCGTCTTAGGCGCAGGATTTTCAATGCCCCGTGTAACGGCAGCTGCGGACAATTCTTCTGCTGTCGTAGTTGCAGAAATCATGGTCGGCACCAATAAGCACTCAATTTTTTGCACTCCACGAACATTACGGAGCTTCATGGCGTCCCGTATATAGCCGGCTTCTTCTTTCAAAGCAGGAAAATAGCGAATGGTTACAGACAGGGGGATAATGAGACTTTGCGGAATATGCCATTTCCGCAAAGCGACCATCAATTCCCGGACAGGTGTTTTCTGCAAAATCATCGCACCAACGATCAGACAAGGGAAAATCTTTCTTGCGTAGGACACGATGATTGTAAAACTACTGGCTAAAATCTTTGGGCTATTGGGGAGAATGTAATATTGTAACGCCAGACAAATTCCAAAAGCGATTGCCAGTTTGCCTGCGGATTTTACACATCCGCAGGCGACGATCAGCAGAAGCAGCAAAACAACCCATGTAATTTCAACCCATACAGAGTGCTGAGTAAAGGCGACTATATTTGCTAAAACCAGCAAAAGCAGTTGTGTGCGCGGGTCAAATCTTAATGTATGTTTTTTGGCTGCCTCGTTCATTACACAATGCCCGCTTTCACAAAATGCTTTTTGAACAGTCCTCTGGCAATAAAGGCTCCAATGATACCACCAATGATTGGAGCAACAAACAAAACGATCAGCATAGAATTAGTCGAGAACGCTTCTACTGCCGCGACATAATCAGCGGGCATTCCCTGTTCCGTAATCTGAGCGAGGAAGTCTGCCTTGAACAACCAAATTGGAAGGGGAGAACCAACCATCCCCAGCGAAAAAATCACATAGGCAATCGAATTTCCCTTAAAACTGTTATACTTTGTAACAGCGCGGGCAACTTCGGCCAAAATGCAGGTCGATGCCATAGAAATCAAAATCACAAGAGTAAATTGGCCTGTGGCGAAATAGATTAAGGCGGTGATTAACCCCATCAGGAAAACAGCTCCTAGCTTTTGAACCTTTGCGGCCATCAGCATAAATGGAATGCCCGCAAACACAGCGATGAAGCCAGGCATCAGCATCCAAAGAACAGGGTGAATACCTCCCAGAAGCATGAAGGCAAAGTTGATGACAAAGTAGATTGCAGAAAAGATACCGATGGTAATGAGGTCTTTCCCTTTCAGTTTTTTGTCCGTACTTACATCAGACATTTACAATTCCTCCTTTTAGTTAGGCAGTGCTAACCTATGGGCTTTTTGAAAGCGCCCTTCGGCGCTTACAGTAGCCATCATAGCAGACCTGCAAAGTCTTTTCCGCTCCAATCGGCCTTTTTTGTTCCAATCAGACGACTTCTTTTTATTTGAGTTTTGCTTGAGCGGATTTCTTTATTTTTATGAAATTTGCGGTTTTATTTTATTCTGCCTAAGCCATTTCTCTTGTTAAGGATTGTAGTATTAGTAGAGGAAGAATACGAGGGTAGGGTTACGATAGCGATAGCAAGCACAGCAAGCGAGTACCCACTTGCGATTTTTGGGTTTAGGGAACCCTCCCCCTAAACCTCAAAAATGCTTGTTGGGAACATCCCAAACCCTGATACGAAAAGAGGCGAGATACCACGATGGCAAACAGAAAACGGAATATACAGATGAAGTTCTGGGTGACAGAGGAGGAAAAACAGCTCATTAACAAGAAGATGGCTCAGCTCCCCACAAAGCGGTATGGGGCATATCTGCGCAAGATGGCGATTGACGGATATATCATCCATGTGGATACCACCGATATTAAGGAAATGACGAAAACCCTGGGCGCCATTGGCCGGAACATCAATCAGATTGCCAAGCGAGTCAACGCCGGAGGCCCTACCTATCAGGCTGACATGGAGGAAATCCGGGAGAGATTGGAGCAGATATGGCAGTTACAAAGACGCATCCCATTAAGTCAACGCTGAAAGCGGCGATTGACTATATCTGCAATCCCGACAAGACAGATGGAAAGCTGCTGGTATCCTCCTTCGGCTGCACCGCCGAGACCGCCGACATTGAATTTGCCTGGACCCGCCGCCATGCCATCGACAAGGGAAAGAACTTGGGCCGGCACCTCATCCAGGCGTTTGAGCCTGGGGAGGTCACGCCGGAGGAAGCCCACCGAATTGGCATGGAACTGGCGTGGGAGATCCTGGGCGGTAAATATGAATTTGTCCTCACCACTCACATTGACAAGGATCATGTTCATAATCACCTGATCTTCAATGCGGTCAGTTTTCAGGATCACCGGCATTATCACTCCAACAAGAGGAGCTACCATGAGATCCGCCGCACCAGCGACCGTATCTGCAAAGAGCATGGTCTGTCTGTCATTGTCCCCGGCCGGGACAAGGGCAAGAGCTACATTGAGCATCAGGCAGAACAAAATGGAACCAGCTACAAAGCAAAGCTGCGCTCTGCCATCGACCGACTCCTGCCCGGCTGCACCGATTTGGAGGCCCTGCTCCGCCGCCTCCAGCGTGAAGGGTACGAACTGAAACGGGGCAAGTACATATCCGCCAGGGCTCCGGGCCAGGAGCGGTTCACCCGGTTGAAAACTCTGGGTGCGGACTATGCGGAGGAAGCTCTGACCGCCCGGATCGCCGGCAGGCCAAACCCTTCCCGCCAGCCGGAACAGCGCACCGGGAGGCCCAGCCTGCTCATCGACATCCAGAACAATATCAAAGCCCAGCAGAGTGCCGGATACAAACATTGGGCAACTATTGAGAACCTAAAGCGGGCAGCGGAAACGCTGAACTTCTTGACGGAGCATGGTATTGGAAGTTTAGAGGAATTGTCCGAGCGGTGCGATGGGGCAGCGGCCGCTACCGCCAGGGTAAAGGCGGATCTCCGGGCCACCGCAAAGAAAATGGAGCAGTTGACCCTCACCATGAAGCACGCTGCCACCTATCGCCAGCTCCGTCCCCTGTATGACCAATACCGCCAGTCCAGGGACAAGGAGAAATTCCTCCGAGGGCATGAGGGCGAGATCATCTTGTTCGAGGCTGCGGCAAGGGAGCTGAAACGCCTGGACGCCGTACCCCTGCCCGCCACCAAGTGGCTCCGGGCCGAGATGGACGAACTCACCGCCAGGCGGGCCGCTCTGCAATCGGAATATCGGAAGGTCCAGCAGAAAGAACGGGAGTACGACACCCTTAGTCAAAATGTCAGTATGTTGCTTGAACAGCCAAAGGATATTGTACTCCCGAAGGAAAAAACGAATGAACTTGAATAGACGGAATAATTAACCCAGCCGCCACTGGGCGCTCTCGCTCTGGAGCTCCACCATGCGGCGGTAGAGGCCGCCCTGCTCCATCAGCTCCGCCGGGGTACCCTGCTGGGCCACATGGCCGTCCTCCAGCACCACGATGTGGTCGGCCCCTGCCACGGTACGCATCCGGTGGGCTATCACCAACACCGTTTTGCCTTGAAGCAGGCGGGAGAGGGCGGTCTGGACGGCGCTTTCGTTCTCTACATCCAGGCTGGCGGTGGCCTCGTCCAGCAACACCACCGGCGCGTCCTTCAACAGGGCTCGGGCGATGGAGATCCGCTGCCGCTCCCCGCCGGAGAGGGTGGAACCGTTCTCTCCAATCACCGTCTGGTAGCCCTGGGGCAGCTTACGGATAAACTCATCGCATTGGGCGGCTTTGGCGGCTTCCAGCACCTCCTCATCGGTGGCGTCTCGGCGGCCCAGACGGATGTTCTCCATCACCGTGTCCCGGAACAGCACCACGTCCTGGAACACCATGGAGTAGGAGCGCAGGAGAGCCTCCGGGTCTACCGTGGACACGTCCGTTCCACCCAGCGACACCTTCCCGCCGGTGACGTCCCAGAACCGGGCTGTCAGCTTGCAGGCGGTGGACTTTCCGCCGCCGGAGGGACCGATGAGGGCGGTGATCTCCCCCTGACGGGCGGTGAAGCTCACATCCTCCAGTACCCCCGCGCCCTCCCGGTAGGCAAAGGAGACATGGTCAAAGGTGATGTCGTAGCTTGACGGGCGGAAGTCCTCTGTCCCCGTCTGCACCGGCTGCTCCAAGATGGCGCGCATCCGTTCAATCTGCAGCTTGGTGTTGAAGGTGGCGGCGATGTTCTGGAGCACCACTCCCAGAGGATCGTACAGCCGGGCGGCGGCAAAGAGGAAGCCCAGGAAATAGAGGAAGGAGAACTCCCCGGCCAGCAGCAGTGCCCCGCCGGTGAGCACCGTGGTGGCAAGCCCCAGCCGCAGGAATGCCTGAGCGGAGCACACGAACACGCCGGTGGCCAGTTCGGAGCGGATGGAGCTGCCCTCCATAGCGGACAGCTTTGCCTCCAGATCGCCAAGATACCGCTCCTGCCTGTGGCAGGCCTTGATGTCCCGGATGGTCTCCAGCCCCTCCTGGATGCAGTCGGCCACCGCCCGCTTGTTCAGGATGTTTTTCGTCCCAAAGGCGTCCTGGATCTTCTTAGAGCCCGCCGTCAGCGCCACCGCCACAGGCACCACCCACAGCACCGCAAGGGCCATGCGCCAGTCGCAGGCGAACATGCACACCCCGATCACCAGCGTGGAGCCGATGGAGGCGAACAGCTGGGGCACATAGTGGGAAAACATCTGGTCCAGGCTGGAGCAGTCGGCGATCATGGTGGAGGTCAGGTCGCTGAGATCCCGGTTCCCGAAGAAGGACAGGGGAAGCCTGCGCAAGGTCTCCGCCAGGCTCACCCGGCGGTTGGCACTCTCCCGGTAGGTGGCGATGTAGAGGGAGGCGTACTGGAACCAGTGGAGGATGAACAGCAGGAGGAGTACCGCCAAGGCGAAGCCCACATAGATCCAAAACCCGTCCATAGGATTGCCAACGCTCTCCAGACAGCCCAGCAGGTGCTGGACTGTGAACAGGACCGCCCCAACGGGGAACATGAGAGCCAGATTGCACACAAAGCACCAACTCACGGCCTTCGCCAGATCCTTGGCCCCCTTCTCGCTGAGGACGAAGATGTGTTGTAATTTCTTTATCATACCGCTGCCTCCTTTCCAACCTTCCACTGGGCGCTGCGCTGATAGTTCGCCCACATGGCGGCGTAGACGCCGTTTTTCTCCAGCAAGGCACCGTGGCTGCCCTGTTCCGCGATCTTCCCCTCGCTGAGGACGATGATGTTGTCCGCATTCTGCACCGTGGATAGCCGGTGGGCGATCATCAGCACCGTTTTGTTCCGGGTCAGCGTCTCAAAGGCCTTTTGGATCTGATGCTCGTTCTCTGGGTCGGCAAAGGCGGTTGCTTCGTCCAGCACCACGATGGGGGCGTCCTTCAAAATGGCCCGCGCCAGAGCAATGCGCTGCTGCTCCCCGCCGGAGAGATAGACGCCCCTTGCGCCCACCACCGTGTTCAGCCCCTGGGGCAGCTTTTCCAGGATGTCGTCGCACTGAGCGTCGTGGGCGGCGGCAAGCACCTCCTCCCTGGATGCATCCGGCCGGGCAGCCCGGATATTTTCCAGTAAGCTCTCCTTGAATAGCCGGGTATCCTGGAACACAAAGGCCACCTGCCCCATGAGGGCGGCACTGTCCAGCTCCCGCACGTCCGCACCGCCCACGGTGACGCTGCCGCTGTCCACATCCCAGAACCGGGGGATCAGGCTGGCGGCGGTGGTCTTGCCCCCGCCGGAGGGCCCCACCAGGGCCACCACTTCACCGGGCTGGACGGAAAAACTCACATCCTCCAGCGCGGGCCGGTCCGCGCCGGGGTAGGTGAAGGTCACATGGTCAAAGACCACGGCGTCGTCAGCCAGCCTTTTTTGGACCTTCGGCTCCTCCATGGGCTGCTGGCTCAGGATATCGTCCAGACGGCCGATGGCCTCATCGGCCTCCATCACCGCCTCGCTCATATACATGATGCGGTTGATCATCTGGCCGCAGGCGGGGGCAAACAAGGCGTAGAAGATTAGGTTAACCAGCGCGGTGCGCACGTCTCCGCCGGAGGCGATGAGCAGCGCCGCCGGGATCAGCAGGGCGAAGGCCCCGTTGATGAAAGTGAGGAAACAGGTCTGGCCCGTCCGGCAGCTCATGGCGTATTGGCTGGCCAGGTCGCTGTAATCCTGGATGGCGGCGTAGAAGGCCTTGAAGGAGTAGACCGTCTGCTGGAACATCTTCACCACCGGGATGCCCCGGACATACTCTACCGCCTCGCCGCTCATGCGCTCAATCTCCTTTTGATAGCGGTGGAAGAAGCCGGCGTTCTTGCCGCCCATCATCAGGCACATGGATAGCAGTGCCAGCACCATGGTGAGCAGGCACAGCAGGCCCATCCGCCAGTCAAAGAGGAACAGCACCACGATGGCGGCGATGGGCGTCACCGCCGTGGCGGCCAGGTCGGGGAGCTTGTGGGCCAGCAGGTCCTCGGTGAGCCCGGCGTTGTCGTCGATGAGCTTGCGCAGCCGCCCCGATTGATTCCCGGTAAAAAAGCCCAGGGGGAGCTTCAGCACATGGGTCATGGCGGCGCGCCGGATGTTCCGGGCGGTGCGGAAGGCGGCGATATGGGTGGACATGAGGGCGGCAAAGTACAGCAGGATACTGCCAACGGCAGTCCACACCGCCATCCAGCCCCAGAGGCTCAGGTTCCCGGCCCCGTCCAGGCTGGGCCAAGTGGACAACATGCTTCTGGCCACCAGCCAGACACACAGATACGGCGCCAGCCCCAGCACCGCCGACAGGGCGGACAGGATACAGCCCAGGATCGTCAGGTTCTTGTGCCTGCCCGCATAGCTCAGGATGCGGGTCAGACTGCTTGGTTTCTTTTGCTTCAAAGTGATCCCTCCTTGTCAAAATAGTTAGTTATTGCTAACTTATATCCAAAAAAGATAGGGGTCAAGCCCCCATCAATTTCAGCCATCCGGCAGTGTAGAAATCGCGGAGTTGATCCACATCCCGCAAAGCCTGTTCCCGGGGCATATCGTGGATCACGATCTCGAAGATGCCGCTCATCATCCCGCTGGCGATGATGTGACACAGGGATTTGTCCAGCATAGGAATGTCCTTCCCCAGGCGGCGGAGCACTTCTATGTATTGGAGGGTGTATTCTACCTCCATCTCCACCATGTTGTGGACAAAGTGCTCGTAGCTGGTGCCCTCCGAGCGGGTGAGGAGCAGCTTCACCGGCTCTCGGTGGTCGCAGATATAGTCTACCATCCAATGGACACACTGACTGGACTCCAGCCCCATGTGCTCCGGCTGTTCCTGCTCAGGCAGTTCGGAAAAGGAAGTCTGCGCCTCCATGAACCGCCCCATCAAAGCGGCCGCGTGTGGCTCCACGATGGAGGCAAAGAGCGCCTCCTTGCTGGAGAAATAGCCGTAGAACGCACCAGTGGTTACCCCGGCATTTTTCACGATCTGCCGCAGAGAAGCCCCTTGAAAGCCCTTGTCCAGAAATTCGGCCATGGCCGCCTCATGGATTTTTTCCAGCGTGGCGTTAGACTTTTCTTCCATAGACTCTCTCCTTATAACGGCGTTATATAACACTGTTATAATACGACTGGAGCAGTAGTTTGTCAAGTGGAATACGAAAAAAGCCCGGCGCATACGCGCCGGACTTTGTCAGGAGACTTTATTTTGTTTTGGCTGGGGCAGGGCAGTCATGCTGTGGAGGCTTACACCAAGGGTAGACAGGTTGTGGAGCATGGCGGAGGTGGTTGGAGGCAGGATGCCTGCCACGCCAAGACCGATCAGCGCCCCATTGAACCCGATGACAAAGCGGTAGTTGTTCTGGATGCGGTACATTAAGCCCATGGCCAGCTGCCGCAGGCGCACCAACTCCCACAGACTGTCGGCAGCAATGGTTATGTCGGCGATCTCCCTGGCAATGGCCGCCCCGTCACTGATGGCGATGCCGGCGTCCGCCTCAGAGAGGGCCGGAGAGTCGTTGATGCCATCCCCCACCATCAGTACGGTGTGCCCCTCCCGCCGCATGGCAGCTACATATTCTGCCTTATCCGCCGGGAGAACTCCGGCCCGGAAGTCATCTACCCCCAGTTGCTCCGCAATGGAAGCGGCGGTACGGGGGCTGTCCCCGGTCAGCATCACCAGGTTTTTTACGCCCAGATTCCGCAGGGCAGAAAGAACCGCCCGTGCCTCCTCTCGCAGAGGATCGGAGATGCAGATCACAGCAGAGAGCACCCCGTCGATGGCAAGATAGAGTTGGGAGAACTCAGGGGGCAGCGCGTCGAACTTAGCCCGCTCCTCAGCAGGAACTACGCACTTCTCATCCTCGAAGATGAAGTGGGCGCTGCCGATGCACACTTGCTCTTCGTCCACTGAGCTGGCAATGCCGTGAGCAACCAGGTACTCCACCTTAGCATGGCGTTCTTCGTGGCTCAACCCCCGGCGTTTGGCCTCCTCTACCACAGCGTTTGCCATAGAGTGAGGGAAATGCTCCTCCAAACAGGCGGCAAGGCGCAGCATCTCCGCCTCGTCCTTCCCGTTGAAGGGGATGACGCGGGCCACCCTGGGGCAGGCATGGGTGAGGGTACCGGTCTTATCAAAGACAATGGTATCTGCGCTGGTCACAGCCTCCAGGAACTTGCCTCCCTTGACCGTGATGTGCTCCCGCCCCGCCTCACGCATGGCAGAGAGCACCGCCAGGGGCATGGCCAGTTTCAGGGCACAGGAGAAGTCCACCATGAGCACCGACAAGGCCCGGGTCAAGTTCCTGGTGAGCGCAAGGCTCACCAGGCTGCCTACAAAGGTATAGGGTACCAGCTTGTCTGCCAAGTTGGACGCTTTGGCTTCGGCGGCGGACTTCATCTGCTCTGAACGCTGGATCATCTCCACGATCTGGTCATAGCGGCTCTGGCCGGAGGCCTGCTTTACCTCCAGCACGGACTCGCCCTCCTCCACCACAGTGCCGGCATAAACCGCGCCGCCGGGCCGCTTGACCACGGGAACGGACTCGCCGGTGAGGGACGCCTGGTTGACGGTGATCTCTCCCTCCGCCACCACGCTGTCCAGGGGGATGACGCTTCCGGCTCGAACCACGACCCGGTCGCCGGGGCTGATCTGGCCGATAGGGGTGAGCACTTCACCAGCCTCGGTTTTCAGCCACACCCGATCCACATGGAGAGACAGGCTCTCTGCCAGGTCGGCCACGGACTTTTTCCGTGTCCAATCCTCCAGCAGTTCACCGATCTCCAACAAAAACATGACAGTGCCGGCAGTACCGAAGTCCCTGCGGCAGACGGAGATCCCGATGGACAACGCATCCAGCATCTCCACCTTGATCTGACGATGTCCCAGACAGCGCAGACCTCTGTGCAGAAAGGGGATCATGCGCCAAACGATCCGGGCGATCCGCAGCGGGGCGGGCAAAAACAGGGCAGCGGCTGCTTTCACCGCCACCTTGCCTACCAGCTTCTCTTGGAACTCTCGGTTCAGAGTCCGGGTGCTGTGGCCGGGCAGAGTGACAGACGACTCCGCCCCGGCCCAGGTGAACGCGCCGAGGGCGGAGAGGACAGTTTCCCGATCTCCCGTATAGGTCACGATGGCACAGCCGGTGCGCTCATGAACCACGGCCTCCCGGGTCCAGGGCTGTCCCTTCAGCCAGGTTTCCAGCAGATCCGCCTGGCGGATCGTCATGCTTTTTTGTCGGAGCCGCAGGCGCATCCGGCCCCGGCTCTCATGTACGATGGTCGCTCTCATGCGAGTCTCCTTCCATAAAAAAAGGAGCCGTTGTCCGGCTCCCTTCCGCAGTTTTTAGGCTTCCTGGCCCTCCACCTGGGCCTCGGCTTCCTTGGCGTCCCGGGCCTCGTTGATGTCCTTGGCAGCGGCCAGAATGTCGGCGGCGTTCTCCTGAACAGAGGTAACGGTCTCCATTACGCTGTCCTTCATCCGCAGACCTGCGGCAGTGATGTGGGTATAAGCCTTCTTGGCATCTTTGCTGGTGAGCAGCTTTATGCCGGCAGAGCCAAACAGGGCTCCGCCCACAAAGCAGGCCAGTCTGACATAGTGTTTCATCATGGGAACCTTTCCTTTCAACTATATGCTTATTTGTGTTTATAGCCCGTAATCATCACCATGACCATGCAGATCACAGCGCCCCAGGCCCAGAAGCGATGTTGTTTCATTGAGATCTCCTCCTGTTCGGAAACAAGCTCGTTTCGCCATGTAGTGAGATATTATAGCAGATGGGATGCCCTGTGTATCACCGAATCAGACGGTGTTATGCCCGTTCAGACATTTTTCGATACATGGTTGGAGACATGCCATACTGCCGCCGAAAGGCGGCGGAGAACTGGCTGGCGCTGCTGTATCCCACTGACTGGGCTACCCCCAGCACGCTAAGAGAGGAGTCCCGCAGCAACTCCGCTGCACGCTCCATCCTCCGCTGCTGCAGCCAGGTGTGGACCGGCAGTCCGTACAGGCGACGGAACCCCTCCTTGAATGTCGTTGCAGAGAGGCAGGCGCGGCGGCTCAAATCTGATATGGAGAGGGGTTCGTCCAGATGCTCCTCCATATATCGGCGGGTTTCTGCCAGGGTCCGGATCATCTCCTGATCCAGCACCAGGGCCATTTCCGCCGCTGGTTCCTCCGGGGCAGAGAGCAGATACAGCAGTTCTACCGACTTCCACACGCACCAGCGCGCCCGCTCGCTCTGGGGCAAACGATCCAGGTCAGCAAAGGCCGCCTGGCTCCAGTGAGAGGGACCCTCCACGGCGCAGCCGCCCCGGCTGACCATCCAACGCCGCACTTGATCCGTGTTCAAGGTCAAACCGCCCAGCAGGTCACAAATGGCTTTTAGACTCTCCCGGGCGCCCCGGGCGTCCACCGCCACCAGCACACCCTTTAAGCCGGTCTCCACTCTGGCATCAGTCAGATCAGAGATGTCGGTGAGGAGAAGCACCTGCCGGGTACCTAACCTCAGAGCCGAACCATCCCGCCGGGTCAGGGTCAACATCCCGGCCAGGCAGAACAATACCTCGAAGTGCAGAGGCTCCAACCGGAGGGGCAGAGGGAATGACCTCTCGCACAGGGAAAACAGGCAGGCTCGCGCGCCAGGCATCACTTGTGCCCATTCCCCCTGTTCTGACAAAAATTCTGCCAGCATCCGCTTGCCTCCTCTCCATTGATCTGTGTCCCAAACATTTATCGGCCAAACAGACCTTTCTTCTGCCAAGACTCCTTCCGAATCTCCCCCACATCATAGCCAGTGGCGGAAATAGCCGCCTGTAAAGCCTCTTGATCCAGTTCCGTTTCAGTGATTACCACAGTCTCTTTTTTACTCCGAGATGAGGTGACCTTCTTCACCGGAAAGGCTTTCCGCACCGCATCGTTCACATGGCTCTCGCACATACCGCACATCATGCCGTCTACTTGGATTGTGTATTTCCACATCTTCTGTTCCTCCATTCGTCGTAAAGTCCGTTTCACTGGTTCCAGCATATACGGTACACTTCATCAAAAACATTCCAATGGTTGAATGGCAAGTCAAATGCCGTACTCGACCGCACTATTTTCCACTATTTATGAGATGCCACCCAGTTCTTCATTTTCTAAAAGGCTGCTGTTTTCCCGCATCGCCAGCACGCAGAGCCAATGCTTTTTCGCATTCCGATTTAGGATGACCTCAGAAAAACCTGCCTCGGTGAGAAAACGGGCAAGTTGGTCTCCATCGAAGATCCTCATCCCATCAATGACAGAAAGCCACTTGCTGGCGTGGGGATCTTCTCCGTCCGACTCATTGACGATCAGAAAGATGCCGCCCGGCCGCAGAGTTCGGTACACCTCCCGGAAGCTCTCCGTAGGACCAGGCCAGAAATATACCGTTTCAAATGCGGTTACCAAATCAAATGCGCCATCCTCGAAGGGAAGGCAAGACACCTCTCCCTGTATGATACGGCAGCGACCGGCTTGCAGCCCCTTGCGGTTCACACTCCTGGCCTTTTCCACAGATACTTCTGAATAGTCCAAGGCGGCGACAGTCGCGGCAGGGTATTTTCGCAAAAGGGCTCGGATATTCCGCCCACCACCGCAGCCCAACTCCGCAATCTCGGTGGGACCTGTTTCAGGCAAATAGCTAATGCCCCAATCCGCGAGGGCAGCATGGGCACGATTCATGCCGCCCACCATGCACCTGCCCAGCAATCCTTCGGGCTTGCGGGTATTGTTGAAAAAAACCTTTAATATTCCCATAACTGCCTCCAGGAATCGGAATTGTGGTTAGCTATGACTAACCACAATTTATTATAAATCCTTTCTTGCAGAAAAGCAATATACAAGTGTGTTATCACGCTGCTTTACACTATGGAAATGTGGAAAACGGCCGCTCCACCGATGGAAAACAAATATTTACGTCCCGATGGAAAAGCTGCCAGCTTTCCCACAGACCGCAAACACCGTTTCCCACAGCTCCGCCCCTTGACCGTTTACACACATTCCCACAGCGCCTACTACTGCTGCTGAAAATGAGCGCCATCACCGAAATGATGATGGCGCTCATTCTTTATCTCCGTATCCTTCTTCAGCAAGATTAAGTATATTCTTTTTTTCTTTCTGCGCATAGCGCATGGTCCAAGTGGCATTCAAGAATCTGTGAAAATCCAGTAATATCAACGGCTTGTAAGCAAGGCTTTTATCCAAATACTACTTCAGCGGTGAGTAAATGAGGCCACAACGAGATAAACCGTGTCAAAGGCCAGCAGCATCCACAAGGCGGGATTGCTCCACACGCCGCTACTCCCGCCGGCCTGACTTCTCTCGCGCTTCCGTCCCCGTCTTTTCAGCAGCAGGCGGATCCCTCCTGTCACTGCGATCACCACCGAGACAAACACCAGAGCCAGGATAGCCAGGGCACCAGGAGTGCCCGCCTGTCGCAGTAGCGGCAGCGCCTCAGCAATGCTGTTTCCGGCGATGTGCAGTCCGATGGACGTCCCCAATCCGTAGTGCAGGGCCGCATAGCCGAAAATCAATCCGCACCAGAAGGCGGACAACCCCTGATAGAGATCGTGGTGCATCAGCCCGAAGCACAGGGCCGACAGTAAAATGGCCTGCCGCGCACCCCCTGGCAGCAAGCGGCGCAGCACCACTCCTCGGTAGATCAGTTCCTCAAGGACAGGACCGACTATACAAATATATATTGCCAGCAGCGGTGTGGCGATTTCTTCTCCCACTGCCGCCGCTTGGGCGGTGAAGCCAACCAGGTTCCACACCCGCTCTAGAACCGGAGTAAGTACCATGACGGCAAGATTTCCACTCAGCGCCACACTTATGAGAAAAACCAGCGTGCCCAAAGAGGCCTTCTGGGAAGAGAAGTGAGGGGCTTCGCCGCTCACTAGTGAGGACCAGAGCAGGGGGATCGCCGATGCCACCGCGCAGCTAAGGAGCAGCACGATACCCTCCGGCAAGCCGGGAACAGAAGACAAAAGTTTTTGCAGTAACCCAAACAGCACGCTGTATGCGAATAAGCTGCACCACAGCCATGTCAAGCTGTGTAGCGGGGGAATCTTTTTGTTCATAACAACCTCCCATGCGGCCTTGGCCGCAAAATTTGGCCTAATTATAGCATATTCCCGTCGATTTGCGGGCAGCTTTAACAAATTTTAAGCTTTTTTTAAAATAGCTCCATATATGCATATATTAACTTAAAGTAAATAATCCTCTAATTTGTTTCAATTATAATTTACCTGCTTTGTTGGTAGCATAATATCAGGAGGTGATATTATGCAGACGGAGTTTCCAGAACGCTATATCACTCTGGGCTTGAAGATCGCATATTACAGGAAAAAGGCGGGGCTGACACAGGAGGTCCTTGCGGAGAGGATCGGGAAAAGTGTCAACTTCGTTGGTCAGGTAGAAGGGACGGGTACGATCCGTGGCGTATCTCTTGAAACACTGTTCAAGATCGCCCAAGTGCTGAAAATCTCGCCCTCCAAGCTGTTAGAGGATGACTAATCGACTGCGACGCAGCCAGAACAAAAAAAGAATGGGAGCGCCAACATCGGATAACTGCATCCGATGTTGACGCTCCCATTTTGCTTGATAAAAGGTGAAAATCCGGCGTTTTCCCTATGCAGAAACGCCCCTGCCGCCCCACATGAGAAATCATACTGCCCCTACACAAAAAAGTCGCCACAGGCTGTTTCTTCGCCCATTTTGAACCCTAATTCCCGCACTTTTTGGAACGGAGGGAAAGATAGTGCGGGCAGGACACCACCACCGCCCGGAAACTCTGCTTGCAGGGATGGACGCAGCCCTTGCAGAGCTTGTTATACTTGCGTCTGCCGCTCTCGCCCAGGAAGAACGCCCATTCCAGACGCCATTTTTTGCTTCGGCTCATAAGTCATGCTCCGGGGGCTTTTTCTGATGAGCCTTGTCCGGGGGCTTGCGCTCGCCGCACTCCCGTTTTGCGTCCTCCAGCCGTTCCCGGATAGAGGGCTTTTTCTCCGGTGTGGTCCTGCGCGCCTCCATCAGGGCCAGGAGGTCGGCTTCGTCCACCTGGTTCAGGAAGTGGACGGTCCGCGCCCCCTCGTCGTCCCGGTCGATGATGAGATAGAACACATTGCCGCCCTTGGTCTCCACGGTGATGAACCGTTTTACCACCTCATTTTGGGCAGAAAAAAAGCAGGATACCTTTTTCAGATTTCCTGCTCGGTGTGCCGCTGTGTGAGCGGCGGGTATTTAGTTGTAAAAGTTCGGGACAAGTTGACCCGATGTAAAGCTAACAAACTGAAATTTGACTTGCCTATTTTCTTAAAATCTCATGTGGAGCTTCTATTTCATTTGCCAAGGTATGCTCTGTTAATTCTGACATCA
>OOBP01000901.1_pt1 | contig 16540 bp, 9 predicted proteins | sample 1671681 | NCBI WGS metagenome assembly OOBP01 (sample SAMN06348181, study PRJEB24527) | human gut metagenome
ATATTCGTGATTCGGCTCCAAAAGTGTGGTTTGGAAGGGCGGCATGTACTAAGCCGCAAAAGCGCTCTTATAAAAGTGCCTTAGGGAGGCAGAACTTCTTTGGAGGTTCTGCCTCTCTTTTTGTATAGCCTGGGTCTCCGTTGCCCACGCTATGCCAAAGGGGGCGTGTCCATGTCCGGGCGGAGGGTGCTGGCGCTGTATGCGGCGTTGTTGTTCGGCTTTGCCGGAGTGCTGTGCAGGCTGTTTTATTTGGCGTCCCGCACGGATTATGCAGCCCGTGCGGCGGCACAGAGCACGGTCACGCTGGAACTGCCAGCCCGGCGCGGCGGCTTTTACGACTGCATGGGCCTGCCACTCACCGGGCTGGAAAAACGCTGGCTGGCTCTCTGCTTCCCGGGGCAGGAAAATTATACCCGCCTGTACGCCTGCACCGACACCGCCGGACAGGAACTGCTGTACCGCAGCCGCAGCCGGGCGGCTCCATTTCTCGTGGAGGTGGACCGAGATATGACGGCGCTGGGCATTCCATGCTATGCGGCGTCCCGGCGGTATGCAGCCGCACCGCTGTGCCCGCAGCTGCTGGGGTATCTGGACGGTGAGGGCCACGGTGCTGCCGGGCTGGAAAAAGCACTGGACGCGCTGCTCACCGGCAGCGGGGCACGGGACACCCTGCTGTGCCCGGTGACCGCGCAGGGCACCCTGCGCACCGGGGAGCAGGTGCAGCATCTGCAGGCGGACAGCGGAGCGGTGGGGGTCCGCCTGACCATCTCCCGTTCTGTCCAGCGGGCGGCCGAGGCGGTGGCGGCGCAGACCATGACCACCGGCTGCATTCTGGTGCTGGACGTCCGCACGGCAGCCCTGCGGGCCTGCGTCAGTGTGCCGGGTTTTGACCCGGCTGACCCGGCGGCCAGTCTGGAAGCGCCGGACAGCCCCTTCCTGAACCGGGCCTTGCAGGCGTATGCGGTTGGGTCGGTGTTCAAGCCGGTGCTGGCAGCGGCTGCGCTGGAAGCCGGCCTTGCGCCGGAGTACGACTGCAACGGCGCGGTGGTGGTGGACGGGCAGATCTTCCGCTGCGCAGGCGGTGTGCCGCACGGCGAGGTGGACCTTTCGGCCGCATTGGCAAAGAGCTGCAACGGCTATTTTATCCGGTTGGGGCAGCAGCTGGGAGCACAGGCTCTTTTGCAGCAGGCGCAGGCGCTTGGCTTCGGGCGGAGCATCGGGCTGGCGGAGGGCCTTACCGCCCAGAGCGGAGCCCTGCCGGGAGCCGAGGAACTGGCTCAGAGCGGGCAGCTGGCCAATTTCAGCTTCGGGCAGGGCAGCCTGCTGGCAACGCCGCTGCAAGTGGCCGCCATGATGAACACCATCGCAAACGGCGGTGTTTACCGTGCGCCGTGCCTACTGGACTGTGCGCTGGATGAAACATCCGGGGAAGAGCTGTCGGCCTTTGCCCGCCCGCAGGCAGAACGGGTGCTCACGGAGCAGACCGCAGCGGCTCTGCGCACCATGCTGGAGCAGACGGTGGCCGAGGGCACGGCACAGGATGCTTCCGGCCTGCCCGGCGGGGCGGCGGGCAAGACCGGTACCGCCCAGACCGGGCAGTTCACGGCCGAAGGAAAAGAGCGCATGAACCTGTGGTTCGCGGGGTTTTACCCGGCCGAGGATCCGCAATACACCATCGTGGTCTTGCAGGACGGACAGACGCAGGCGGCGGTCTCCAGCGCGGCGGTGTTTGCACAGCTGTGCACGGCACTGCACTGGTTGGGATAAATGCGGAATTGTGCTTGCTTTTTTGCAGATGGTATGATACTATATAGTCGTATTTTTGCGTGGTTTTCCCATTCAATTTGAATAAAGGAGCGTTTCAATCCATGTCTGTTATCGAAATCGTTGGCGGCGCGATCCTGCTGGTCGCTTCGCTGGTCATCGTGTTCCTCACCCTCATGCAGCACACCCACGGCCAGGGCCTTTCCGGCGCCATCAACGGCAGTGCAGGCGGTGCCAACAACGCACGCCTGACCCCGGCTGACCAGATGTTGGCCAAGGTGACCCGCATTGCCGGTGTCGTCTTTTTCGTGGTGGCAATTCTGGCTTGCCTGTTCACCGGCCGTCTGGCAGGTTGATGCATCCCATGCAGCCCCGTGCTCTGACGGGGCTGTTTTTCTGTGTAAAACCGACATAGTTGAGTAAAAAAGTGCGGGCAGCTGTCTTTTCGGGCTGCCGCAGCAGGGTGGGCAGCAATGCCCGGAACTGGCAGGGCTGCAGCCCGACGGAGGCCGCAGCCAGGAAGAGCAAGGAGAAAAATATTATGGCAATGCGCGATAAAATTGAGCACGCGATCCAGAATCAGCCGTGCACCGTGAAGGACCTCAAGTCAAAGTTCGGCGGGGACCGTGGCTCGGACCGCAAGGTGATGGAGGCCGTGGACCAGCTGGTGCACGAGGCTGTGATCTGCCAGCGGCAGGGCGTTTTCTTTACGGTGCGTTCCGGCCGCGCCGACAAGGCCCTGCTGTGCAAGGTGGTCAAGCTGGGCAAGAACTTTGCTTTTGTCATGCTGGAGGACGGCACCAGCGATATCTTCATCCCGGGCCGCTTCACCCGCGGCGCCATGCCCGGTGACAAGGTGCTGGTGGAAAAGTTTGAGCATCCCCGTGTGGAGGGCAGCGACGAGGGCGAGATCCTGGCCGTGCTGGAAGAAAAGAACGATCTGGTGGGCACCGTCCGCCGTGTGGAGGGCATGCTGAAGTTCGTGCCCGATGACTGCCCCGCCATCTCCATGCGGATGATGCGCGACTGCGAGGGCGGTGCCAAGGACGGCGACAAAGTGGCTGTGGAGATCCTGCAGCGCGGCAACCGGCAGGAAGATCACCGCGTGGGCGTGGCCATGCGCTTTGGCAGCTCCGACGAGGCCAAGCGCTGCGCCAAGGCTCTGCTCTATGCGCAGGACATCCGCAGCCGTTTCCCGGATAAGGTCCGCGAAGAGGCCAAGAAGCTGGAAAACGCCGAGGTGACCGAGGCCGACTGTGAGGGCCGCATGGATCTGCGCGCTCTGCCCATCTTCACCATCGACAGCGCTGAGACCAAGGACATCGACGACGCCATCAGCCTGACCAAGACGCCGGAGGGCGGCTTTGAGCTGGGCGTGCATATTGCGGATGTGTCTCACTACGTCAAGCCCGGCAGTGAGCTGGACAACGAAGCCTTTCACCGTGCCACCAGCGTGTACTATGCCGACCAGGTGGTGCCCATGCTGCCCAAGCAGCTGTCCAACGGCATCTGCAGCCTGAACGAGGGCGTGCTGCGCCTGGCGTTCTCCTGCCTGATGCGTCTGGACAAGGACGGCAACCTGACCGACTACCGCTTTGTCAAGTCGGTCATCCGCAGCCGTGTCAAGGGCGTGTACTCCGAGATCAACGCCCTGCTGGCCGGCAGTGCCGACGACGAGCTCAAGGGCAAGTACCACGAGGTTCTGGCTCAGCTGCCCGCCATGAAGGAGCTGTACGGCCACCGTGCCCGCCTGCGCAAGGAGCGCGGATGCATGGACATCGAGAGCGGTGAAGTCAAGCTGATCCTCGACGAGAATGGCCACTGCATCGACGTGAAAAAGCGCACCTCCGGCGAGAGCGAAGCCATGATCGAGGAGTTCATGTTGCTGGCCAACCAGTGCGCCGCCCACTTTGCCCGGGTCAAGCAGATCCCCTTTGTGTACCGCGTGCACGAGGAGCCCAACGCCGAAAAGCTGGAGCGTCTGCATGCTCTGCTGCAGGCCTGCGGCATCAACGACCACTTTGCCAAGGAGGTGCCCACCCCCAAGGAGCTGAGCGCCATTCTGGAGGGCGTGCGCGGCGGCCCGTATGAGCAGATCATCAACACCGGTATGCTGCGCTGCATGTCCAAGGCTCTGTACGAGGAAAAGCCCAAGGGTCACTACGGTCTGGTGCTGCAGGACTATGCCCACTTTACCAGCCCCATCCGCCGCTATCCGGACCTGGCCATCCACCGCATCATGACCGCGCAGCTCAAGGGCACCGACAAGGACACCATGATCCTGCGCTACACCGATTTTGCGGAGCGGGCCAGCAAGCAGGCCAGCGAGCGCGAAGTCATCGCCATGCAGATCGAGCGCAAGGCCGAGGACTGCTACAAGGCCGAGTATGCCCGCCGCCATCTGGGCGAGAGCTACGAGGGCCGCATTTCCGGCGTGACCCAGCGCGGCCTGTTCATTGAACTGGAGAACGGCGTGGAGGGCTTTGTACCGGCTTCCAGCCTGACCCCCTCCGGCACGATGCTCACCGAGGGCGTGCGCCTGTCCGACCCCGTCTCCGGCAGGAACTGGAGCCTGGGCGATACCATGATGATCACCATCGTGCGTTCCGACGTCAATCTGGGCAAGATTGACTTTGAGGTGGCCCAGCCCACCGCAAAATAAAACAAACGCCTGCAAAAGCGGAATGACAGCGGTCATTCCGCTTTTTTTGTCACAATTTGTACGCATTTCCAACAAAACGGGACAGTTGTCTAAATTTTATACATGGGGCAGAGTTTGTTTGTTGTTCTGCGGGCCAAGGCAGGGTATACTGTTGCCATAGAGAGCAGCATTGAACTGCTGTAAGGAAGAAAAAAGCGAAGCAAGGAGGCTTTTCTATGTACTATTCCAGTGGCAACTACGAAGCATTTGCACGTCCCAAAAAGCCGGAGGGCGTTGATCATAAATCCGCATATATCGTCGGTTCCGGCCTGGCAGCCCTGACCGCAGCCTGCTATCTGGTGCGTGACGGCCAGATGAAGGGCGAGCATGTCCATGTGTTCGAGAAGGAGGCCCTGCCCGGCGGTGCCTGCGACGGCTACAAGTACAGCATCGGCTACGTCATGCGCGGCGGCCGTGAGATGGACAACCATTTTGAGGTCATGTGGGACCTGTTGCACTCCATCCCTTCGCTGGAGACCGAGGGTGCCAGCGTGCTGGATGAGTATTACTGGCTGAACAAGGAGGACCCCAACTTCTCCCTTTGCCGTGCTACCGTGGAGCAGGGCAAGGATGCCCACACCGACGGCAAGTTCGGCCTGTCCGACAAGGGCGCTATGGAGATCATGAAACTGTTCTTCACCCCGGACGAGGAGCTGCAGGACAAGAAGATCACCGACTTCTTTGACGATGAGGTGCTGAATTCCAACTTCTGGCTGTACTGGCGCACCATGTTCGCCTTTGAGAACTGGCACAGTGCACTGGAAATGAAGCTGTATATCAAGCGCTATATCCACCACATCGGCGGCCTGCCGGACTTTACCGCCCTGCGCTTCACCCGCTACAACCAGTATGAGTCCATCATCCTGCCCATGATCGAGTACCTGAAGGGCTTTGGCGTGCAGTTCCACTACGACACCAAGGTCACGGATGTCAAGTTCGACATTCAGGGCAGCCGCAAGATGGCAAGCTCGGTCACCGTGGAGCACGCAGGCGAGGTGTCCAACATCGACCTGACCGAGAACGATCTGCTGTTCATCACCAACGGCGGCTGCGTCGAGAGCTGCACCGTGGGTGCCCAGGACAAGGCAGCCGGTTTCGACCCCACCATCAAGCCGGGCAACGGCTGGGATCTGTGGAAGAAGATCGCCGCACAGGACCCGTCCTTCGGCCACCCCGAAAAGTTCTGCTCGGATCCGGAGCTGTCCAACTGGGAGAGCGCCACCATTACCACCCTGGATGACAAGATCCCGCAGTATATCCAGAAGATCTGCAAGCGCGATCCCTTCAGCGGTCACACCGTCACCGGCGGCATCGTTACAGTCAAGGACTCCAGCTGGCTGCTCAGCTGGACGCTGAACCGTCAGCAGCAGTTCCACGATCAACCCAAGGATCAGCTGTGTGTCTGGGTCTACGGCCTGTTCAGCGACAAGCCCGGCGATTATGTCAAAAAGCCCATGCGCGACTGCACCGGCAAGGAGATCTGCATGGAGTGGCTGTACCACATCGGCGTGCCCACCGACCAGATCGAAGAGCTGGCAGAGCACAGCGCCAACACCGTGCCGGTGATGATGCCCTATATTGACGCTTTCTTCATGCCCCGTGCCATGGGCGACCGCCCCGACATCGTGCCGGAGGGCGCTGTGAACTTTGCCTTCCTGGGCCAGTTTGCGGAGACCAAGCGCGATACCATTTTCACCACCGAGTACTCCATGCGCACCGGTATGGAGGCCGTGTACACCCTGCTGAACGTGGACCGCGGTGTGCCCGAGGTCTGGGGCAGCACCTACGACGTGCGTGACCTGCTGAATGCAACGGTCAAGCTGCGCGACGGCAAGAAGATCACCGACATGGACCTGCCGCTCATCCCGCGTCTGGCCCTGAAGGAAGCTTTGAAGAAAATCGAGGGCACCGACCTTGAGAAGATCCTCAAGGAATACAACGCCATTTAAGGCCCCCTTTCTCCGGCCTTTTTAAACGGATGGGAACGCCCCTGTATGCTGGGACAGCTGCAGGGGCGTTCTCTTTTTTGCGCGGTGATGATGCGCAATGCAAGAAAAACGGCTGATATGTGAAATAAAATTGAACAAAACGGCATGTTCTGTCTTGCTCTTGGCGCGGTTCTGTGTTATGCTTGAACCAGTCAGGGGCAGGGGAGAGCCTGCCCCATCAAATGCCAGAAAAAGAGGAGGTCGTTTTCCCGTGAAACATCTTATCTCCCGCCGCAATTTCCTGAAGGCCGCCGGTGTCACCACCGCTGCCGCCGCCATGGCCGTCGGGGCCCCGGCTGCGTCTGCCTGCTGGACCGGTGAAAAATCCGAGGTCACCATCCTGTACACCAACGACGTGCACACTTACATCGACAAGCAGGCCCCGGAGCTCACCTATGCGGCCATTGCCGCCCTGAAGCAGAACTATCAGAACGCAGGCAAAAAGGTCCTGCTGGTGGACGCCGGTGACCATGTGCAGGGCACGGCTTACGGCTCCATGGACCAGGGCGCTTCCATCATTGAGCTGATGAACGCCGCCGGTTACGATGCCGCTACTCCTGGCAACCATGAGTTCGACTACGGCATGGACCGCGCCAAAGAGCTCATGCGGGATGCCGACTTCCCGTACCTGTCCTGCAACTGGGTGGACCTACGCACCAATCTGCGGGTGCTGCCGGAAATCAAGGTGTTCGTGCGCGGTGGTGTGCGCATTGCCTTTGTGGGCATCACCACGCCCGAGACCTTTACCAAGTCCACCCCGGCCTACTTCATGAACAAGGCCCAGACCAAGTACATCTACGACATCCTGGGCGGCGAGGACGGCCAGAAGCTCTACAGCGCCGTGCAGAAGGCCGTTGACAAGGCGAAGTGCCTGGCCGATGTGGTCATCGGCTTGGGTCACTTGGGCGTGGACCCCTCGTCCTCTCCCTGGACCAGCGAGGAGGTCATTGCCCACACCACTGGTTTTGATGCCTTCATCGACGGCCACTCCCACACGGTGATGGAGAATAAGCAGGTGGCGGACGCTTCCGGCAGACTGGTCACCCTGACCCAGACCGGCTCCTACTTTGCCAATGTGGGCGAGATGACCATTGCCCCGGACGGCACCATCTCCACCCGGCTGGTGTCCACCTACGATCAGGAGGATGTCGCCGTGGCAGCAGAGCAGGCCGCATGGGTCAGCTCCGTGGACGAGATGCTGGGCGAGAAGATCGCCGTGGCCGATACCAAGTTTTACATCACCGACCCTGCTACCGGCAAACGCCGCATCCGCTCCGGCGAGACCAACCTGGGCGACTTTGTGGCCGACGGCATCTACACCTACTTCAATGAGGTGGAGCAGCTGCACTGTGACATCGCCATCATGAACGGCGGCGGCATCCGCTCGGACGAGGACGCCGGGTACTGGACCTTCAAGACCTGCAAGCAGGTCAGCCCCTTTGGCAACGTGGCCTGCCTGATGTCGGTGACCGGCAAGCAGATCCAGGACGCACTGGAGTTTGCAGCCCGCTTTGCCGGTGCAGAGGGCAAGGAGAACGGCGGCTTCCTGCAGGTGGCCGGTGCGACCTATGAGATCCACACCGACATCCCCAACACCGTGCAGACCGACGACAAGAACGTCTGGATCGGCAGTGCCACCGGCACGCCTCGTGTGCAGAACGTGAAGATCTACGACCGCGCGAACGGTACTTATGTGCCGCTGGACGAGAGCAAGACCTACGCACTGGCCGGTATGAACTACACCCTGCGCAATCTGGGCGACGGCTTTGCCATGTTTGACGGTGCTGAGCTCATCAAGGACTATGTGTCGGAGGATTACCTTGTCATGTCCACCTACGCCATGACCTTTGGCGGTGTGGACGCAGAGGGTCTGCCGCACCTTTCCAGCGCCAACAGTGTGCTGGCAGAGTACCCCGGCTACCTGCTGGACTACGAGAATCCCTACGGTGCAGGCCGCATCAGCATCCTTTAAGAGGTGTTGACATGACTTGCAAAAATTGTGGCTATGAAAACCAATCAGGGGTCCGTTACTGCCAACGATGCGGAGAATACCTGAAGCCAAAAGCTACATTGGCACAGGAAATCAAATCGTGGGACTTTCGGAGCCTTGCGGGTTCGGGCCGCAGAGATGTGAATATCGCTCCGCTGTTTACAGCACCTGATAGTGAAGCATCTGTAAAAAAGCATCAGACCCCATCGCCGGTTGACCCGATGCCGGATGGCCGGTGGTACTGCCCGGACTGCGGAACACTCAACGCTGCTTCTGGGCGGTCCTGCAAAAACTGCGGCAAAGTCCGGTAATCAGTTCATGAATTGAAAAAGCACCCGCACTGCATCTCCCAAGAAAAGGGAATGCGGTGCGGGTGTTTGATTTGCCCAAAGACCTTTGGTACAGTGCGGTGTGTTCACTGCGTGAAATCGGCAGAAAACAAAACAGAAAAGCCACCCGATTGTTCATCGGATGGCTTTGTTCTGGTTGGGGATGAGAGAATCGAACTCCCACAAGTAGAGTCAGAGTCTACCGCACTACCACTATGCAAATCCCCATCATTTGGTCCGTGTCTTGCGGTGTGAGCCGCTCAACGTGTGCTATTATACCCGCAAATGCGGTGCTTGTCAAGCCTGTTTTTGAAAAAAGTTGCACTTTTTTGGCAACCAACGCAGCAGCGCAAAAGTTTCCTGCGCTCAAACGACAACCCCGCCCACAGAAGGACAGAAACGACCGGTCCGTGGGCGGGGGTGCGTTTATTCGGGCTTACTGCTCCAGAAATCGGCCAGCGCGGTTTCCAGTGCGGCAGGGCCGGGCAGGTATTGCAGGTGTTTCCAATGGGGCGGGAACAGCCGCTGATAGTCCGGCTTTGCAAAGCGGTCATCCAGCAGCAGAACCACGCCCTTGTCCTCCGGGGTGCGGATGACCCGTCCGGCGGCCTGCAGGACCTTGTTCATGCCGGGGTAGCGGTAGGCGTAATCGAACCCGGCCCCGTTCTGGGCGTCGTAGTAGCGGCGCAGCATCTCCTGCCGGGGGTTCACCTGCGGCAGGCCCACGCCCACGATGGCACAGCCGATGAGCCGGTCGCCGGCAAGGTCTACGCCCTCGCCAAAGATGCCGCCCATGACGGCAAAGCCCAGCAGGGTATGGGCAGGGTCTGGCTCAAATCGTGCCAGAAAAGCGGCGCGGGCGGCGTCATCCAGTCCGCTCTCCTGCACAAGGGTGGAAATACCCGGATAGCGGGCGGCAAAATCTTCCTGCACCTGCCGCAGATAGGCGTAACTGGGAAAGAACGCCAGATAGTTGCCCACCCGGCTCTGCGCCAGCCGGGCCAGTGCATCCGACACGCTCTGTACGCTGCGCTCCCGGTCACGGTAGCGGGTGGAGATGCCTGGCAGGCAGAACAGCCCCAGGTTCCCGGCGGGAAACGGGCTTTCCAGCGCCACAGCCCGGGCGTCGGCACAGCCCAGCACGCTGCGGTAGTAGGCGGGCGGGGTGAGGGTGGCGCTGAACAGCGCGGCACTGCGCCCGGTGGAAAGGCTGGCATCCACGAAGGGGGCCGGGTCCAGACAGAGCAGCTGCAATTCCAGCTCGCTGCCGCGGGCGGTGAGCTGGGTCACAAAGTGGCTGTCGTACCGTTCGGCAGCCCGCACCAGATCCTGTACCGCAAAATAAAGCTCCAGCATCTGCGGGTGGGCGTCGGCTTCCGGGTTGTCTTCCAGCCAGGCCTGCAAAGGGGCCTGCACCGCCCGCATGGGTGTCAGCAGTGCGGCGGGCAGCTCCTGCAAAAACACCGTGCCGTCCTGCGCATACAACGGCTCCGGCAGGGCAAACACCGGGGCATCCGGTTCCGGCAGAAGGCTAGTCTGGGCCGGTTCGCCGGGGGCGTCCTCCGCGTGCCTGCGGGATGCCAGACGCACACAGGCCTGCCGCGCCTCCCGCATGGCCTTGTCGGCCTTGGTCAGGGCGGTTTTCAGGGCACTTTTGCCCTTGCCAAGCGTGCGTTTTGCGTCGGTCAGGCTGCTCTTGCAGAAGCGGGCCGAGTACATGGCGCGGGCGCGGTCGGGCAGATTGTGTGCCTCGTCGATCAGGAACAGCCAGTCGCCGGAGGTGTCGAAGAAACGCTTCAGGTGCACCACCGGGTCAAACAAATAGTTGTAGTCCCCGATCACAACATCGCACCATTCGCTCAGGTCCAGCCCCAGCTCAAAGGGGCATACGGTGAACTGTCGGGCGGTGTCGGCCAGTGCGGCACGGCTGAATTGGCCGCTGCCGTCCAGCAGTGCGGCCAGCGCATTCTTGATGCGGTCGTAGTAGCCGTTTGCATAGGGGCACATCTCCGGCAGGCAGGCCGGATGGCCCTCGGCGTCCGGGTGCAGGCAGGCTTTTTCCTTGGCGGTCAGGGTCACACTGCGCAGGGCAAGGTCGGGCTGTACGGCCCGCAGGCGGGCAATGGCATCCTCGGCGGCGGCCTGTGTGGTGTTGCGGGCGGTGAGGTAAAACAGCTTCTCCCCGCAGCCGCTCCCCATGGCTTTCAGGGCAGGGAAGAGCGCACTCATGGTCTTGCCGATGCCGGTGGGGGCTTGACAGAACAGCCGTGTGCCTTTTTTGGAGGGGGCGGCGGTGCAGGCCCGCCAGACCTCGCCCGCCAGTGCCCGCTGCCCGGGGCGGTAGGCTTCAAACGGGAACCGCATGGCGGTCAGGCTGCCGCTGCGGGTTTCCTGCCATGCAAGCTGACGCTGTGCCCAGGGCAGATACCGGTGCAGGAGTTTGTGCAGGAATTGCTCCAGCTCCTGCCGGGAAAAGTGCCGTACAAAGCGGAGGATCCGGTCGGTGTCAATCTGATAATAGGTCAGCCGCACATCCACGGCGGGCAGGTTTTCCTGTGCGCTGTAGATGGCTCCGTACACCATGCCCTGCGCCCAGTGGCAGGGGTTCATGTCCTCGCAGATCTCTTCCTCGGGCACCGCGGTGGTCTTGATCTCGTCAATGGTCACAACGCCGGTTTCGTTGGTAAAAATGCCGTCGGCCCGGCCCTCCAGCGTAAAGCGGATGCCGTCGACCGTATAATCGGCGCAGAGGGGCACCTCGGCGGCGTAACCCTCCCCGGCGGCCTTCTGCAGCCTGCGGTGGATGCGGGCACCCTCCAGTGCACGGTCAAAACCGGCAAACCGGCTGTCGATGCTGCCGCTGCGCAGCAGAAACTCCACCAGCTGCCGGATGGGCAGACGGATGTCGGACATGATTTCACTTCCCTTATCATAAAGAACTCAGCAGTCGGGTGACGGCGCTTCCAGCCCGAACAGCTCCGCGCACCGGGCGGCAGCTTCGTCCACCTGGGCAAAGTCCACGGTGGTACGGTAGTAAGTCTCCAGTTCGTCGTGGCAGCTCTTGGCCTGTGCCATCAGGGCGGTGGCCTGCTCCAGCAGTTCGGCGGCCGCCCGCTCGTTGAACCGCAGCCGGGCGCGGTAGCCCGCCAGATTTTCCCGGTCAAGGAACCGGGTGCACCGCACGGCCTGCATGCCGGGCAGCTGCACCGGGTGCCACCGGTTGTCGGTGAGGAAGGCCAGCCGCAGCTCCGGGATCAGGATATGGTCGATCTTATCCTCCGGGTGCATGGCACAGGGGCAGGTGATGATGTGATAGCCCCGGGCCAGTGCCTCGGCACGGATCAGCTCCAGCAGCAGGCGCGACACGGCACCATATTCGTCCCGGAACACGATGAACCGGTCAGCCAGCGCCTGCGCGGTGTGCTGGTAGAACACCTCACCCTTTGGGGTCACAGCCGAGAGCAGCCGCAGCTCTTCGCGGGCAGTGTTCTCGGTGCGGGGCAGCAGCCGGGTACACAATCGCTTGACGTAGCGGCGCACTTTTTCAAAGTTGGCGCTGCAGGCCTCGGCCCGGCGGCTGTCCAGCAGCAGGCTCCCGGCAGAAGCGACATACCGCGCAGCACGCGCCCGCAGCGCAGCGTTGCGGGCAAACAGCGCCTTGATCTCTTCAGCATGGGGGCGCAGGGCGTCGGCCTGAATGGTATGGTACAGGCTCAGCACTACCTCGTCGGCACCGGGCGCATCCGGCTCTATGGTGTGGGGCGCGGTGGCATCTACGATGGCCCGGCGCTGCCGAACAAAGATCACGCCGTCAAAGCTGTCAGGGTCGCTGGCGCAGTGGATGCACTCCACCGGTTCACCCTGCTGGATGGCCCGGCGGGCCAGCTGCTTCATCAGGGTGGACTTGCCGCAGCCCGGCCCGCTTTTGATCAGCACCATCTGCATGCCGGGCTCCCGGCGCAGCGGCTCAAAATAGCCCTTGAACCCGGCGGGGGTGGTGGCCCCCAGAAAGAAATCGACCCGGTCAAACGAAACACGCTGCATAAAAAACACCTCGCTTTTGCTTTAGAGTATGCAAAAAAGAGGCGTGGGGTGAATGAAAATGAAACCCTCTCAGTCATCGCTGCGCGATGCCTGCTCTCCCGAAGGGCGAGCTTTTCGCCATCTGGCTGTTACGCTGCCAAAACCTCCCCCCTTCGGGGGAGGTGGATGCGAACGAAGTGAGCAGACGGAGAGGATTATTCATTCATAGGTATGCTCACACACTTCGTGGATCTTGTCCCGCAGCGCCACAAAGTCGGCAAAGGCATTGGGCTTGTTCTGCGGGCCGCGCAGCAGGGCGGCCGGGTGGAAGGTGCCCATGAACAGGATGCCGTTCTTCTCAATGAACTGCCCGTGCTCCTTGGTCACCGAAAAGTCGGAACGGATCATCCGCTGGGCGGCGATACGGCCCAGGCACACCACGATCTTGGGCCGCAGCAGGCGGAACTGCTCCCGCAGCCAGGGCATGCAGGCCTCGCTCTCGGCGGGCAGAGGGTCACGGTTCTGGGGCGGGCGGCACTTGACGATGTTGGCAATGTAGCAGTTCTTTTCCCGGTCCAGGTCGATGGCAAACAGATACTTGTCCAGCAGCTGACCGCTGCGGCCCACAAAGGGCAGGCCCTGCTCGTCCTCGCTCTGGCCGGGGCCCTCGCCCACAAACAGCACTTCGGCGTCCGGCACGCCCTGCCCGAACACCACATTCGTGCGGGTCTTGCACAGCTCACAGCGGCTGCAGGCAAGGCAGTCGGCTTTCAGCGTTTCCCAATCCATGGCGGTTCGATCTCCTTCTGAAACAGTATGATATTTTATTCACAATTTGAAACCTGTTTTCTCTTAAATATTAGCACAAAAACACAATTTTGTCTTGAACTTTTTGCCCGGTGTGTTAGAATAAAGAAGAAAGGCATCCTTGTGTCCAACAGACGCGGGGTGTGAATTTTGGAAAGTAAATTCGGAGGTAATCACAATGGCTGATATGTTTGCACCGCTGGTAGCACAGCTGAAGGCAAATCCCAAGACGATCGTTTTCACCGAGGGCAATGACCCCCGCATCCTGGAGGCAGCAAGCAAGCTGCTGGCCGAGGGCGTGCTGAAGGTCGTCATGGTGGGCAACGAGGCAGAGTGCAAGGCTGCTGCCGCCGCCGGTAACTTTGATATTTCCGCTGCTGAGATCATTGACCCCGAGAACTACGCCGGTTTTGACGAGATGGTCAACACCATGGTGGAGCTGCGCAAGGGCAAGCAGACCGCTGAGGAGTGCACCGCTCTGCTGAAGAAGTCCAACTACTTCGGCACCATGCTGGTCAAGATGGGCAAGGCTGACTGCCTGCTGGGCGGCGCTACCTACTCCACCGCTGACACCATCCGTCCCGCTCTGCAGCTGGTCAAGACCAAGAAGGGCGCACATCTGGTGAGCTCCTGCTTCATCCTGGACCGCGACTGCGGCGAAGAGGGCCTGAAGCGCATTGCCATGGGCGACTGCGCCGTCAACATCGACTACACCGACACCATCGACAAGGCCACCGGCGAAGTCAAGGTGTCCGCTGCTTCCAAGCTGGCTGAGGTGGCCGTTGAGACCGCCAAGACCGCAAAGCTGTTCGGCATCGACCCGAAGGTCGCCGTGCTGAGCTTCTCCACCAAGGGCTCCGGCAAGGGCGGCACCGTCGCTCTGAGCCACGACGCTACCATCAAGGCTCAGGAGATGGACCCCGAGCTGGCTGTGGACGGCGAGCTGCAGTTTGACGCTGCCGTTGCTCCGGAAGTGGCACAGGTCAAGTGCAAGGGCAGCAAGGTCGCCGGCCAGGCCAACACCTTCATCTTCCCCTGCATCGAGGCCGGCAACATCGGCTACAAGATCGCACAGCGTCTGGGCGGCTACGCTGCCTACGGCCCCATCCTGCAGGGCCTGAATGCTCCCATCAACGACCTGTCCCGCGGCTGCAACGCCGACGAGGTCTACAAGATGAGCCTGATCACTGCCTGCCAGTCCTGATCGCACCCATCTGAGCTGAATTGAACCTGAGGGCTCCGGAAGTGTCTGCGGATGCTTCCGGGGTCCTTTTTTGTCTCCCTCTTGAATTCTGCCTGCGTTTGTGGTACAATATTCAAGCACTCAGAAAAGTGCGTCGGACAGCGCCTGCGGCGTGGTTCGGCATACGGATGCGGGTCCTGTACGATGGAGCCGCTGTGAACCAGGTCAGGTGGGGAACCAAGCAGCCTTAAGCGGCGTGCTCTGTGCGTTTCAGACAGCCTGCATCCGTATGCCGAGCTACGCAGGGCGGGGACAAAACCCCGTCATGCGCTGTCCTTTTTTATTGCCGATTTTGTCCGGAAAGGGGAGTGCTGCTCGTGTATCGAGCCCTGTACCGCAAGTGGAGACCCCAGCGGTTTGAAGATGTAGTGGGTCAGCGCGGCATTGTGACGGCCCTGCGCAATCAGATCGCCACCGGCCGTGTGGGCCACGCCTACCTGTTCACCGGCGTGCGCGGCACCGGCAAGACCACCTGTGCCAAGATCTTTGCCAAGGCGGTCAACTGCCTGCACCCGCAGAACGGCGACCCCTGCGGCGAATGCGAGATCTGCAAGGGCATCGACAACGGCAGCATTCTGGATGTGGTGGAGATGGACGCCGCATCCAACAACGGCGTGGACGATATCCGCGACCTGCGGGATGAGACTGCCTACACCCCCAGCGCCTGCCAGTATAAGGTATACATCATCGACGAGGTGCACATGCTGTCCACGGCGGCCTTCAATGCGCTGCTCAAGACGCTGGAAGAACCGCCGGCCCATGTCATTTTTATTCTGGCCACCACCGAGATCCAGAAGGTGCCGGCCACCATCCTGTCCCGCTGCCAGCGGTATGATTTTACCCGCATCGGGCCGGAGGACATCGCACAGCGGGTGGAGTATATCGCCGGGGAAGAGCACTTGGAACTGACATCGGACGGCGCGGAGCTGATCGCCCGCCTGGCTGACGGTGCTCTGCGCGATGCGTTGTCCATTCTGGACACCTGCGCAGGCGTCACGGCAAAGATCGACGCGGACGTGGTGCGCCGCATGGCCGGTGTGACCGACCGCAGCTATTTGTTTCGCATCTCCGACGCACTGGAAGCGCAGGACGGAGCCGCCGCACTGGCCCAGCTGGCCCAGCTGCGGCAGCAGTCGGTGGACGTTAAACGCCTGACCGAAGAACTCATCGCCCACTACCGCGCCCTGATGCTGGCGGCTTTGCCCGGCGGGCAGGCACTGCTCTCCGGTGTGTCACCGGAAGAGGAGGCACAGTATCTGGAAAAAGGCCCGCAGCTGGGCCAGCGGGAGGCCATCCGGGCCATCCGCACCCTGGGCACGGCACTGGAGCACATGACCCGCGGCAGTGACCAGCGCATCGAGCTGGAGTTGGCGCTGTTCAGCCTGTCGGAACCGCCGCAGCAGCGGCAGACCGTACCAGTGCAGGCAGCACCGGTCGCCCGTGCCGCACAGCCCGCTGCCGTGCAGCCGTTTGCTTCGGCTCCGGCGGTGCAGCCCTTTGTGAGCGCACCGGTACAGCAGCCGGTCGTGGAGCCTGCCCCGCTGCCGGAACCGCTGCAGCCTGCGGCAGAGCCGGTGCAGTCCGCACCGGAGCCGACACAGGAACCTGCATCTGTGCAGGTGCCCGTGCAGGCCGAAGAACTGCCGCCGTTGCCGGAAGAACCGCCCGTGCAGGGCGGGGAAGCGCTGCCCTGGG
>OOBP01000907.1_pt1 | contig 16458 bp, 16 predicted proteins | sample 1671681 | NCBI WGS metagenome assembly OOBP01 (sample SAMN06348181, study PRJEB24527) | human gut metagenome
GTAGTTGAGCGCTGCGTACTTTTGTTTAAAAGTTTGAGAATAGGATAATTTCTTGAATTTTAAAGGAGAATTGCGGAAAAAATATTTTGTGGACATACATACAGCATCTCCCTACAGATATGAAAATGTAAGCGTTTTCCGCAGACGGCGCAGAAGTATAAATGCTAGTTTGAAAAATTTTTAAAAAATTTCTTTGGAGGTGTTTCGTTTTAAGGAATTTTTGTGCAGTAGGAGAGTGAAAGGCAATTCAGCCTGCCTGCTCCTTGATAAATGCCGTCGAGAGACGGTCATATCCGGTTAGCGAGAATACGTTAGCTGACAGGCCCCTCAAAGGGAAAGCAATGTCGGGGATGCGCCAGGACCTGCCTGTGGAGCAAAACTCCATTAAGCAACGGCCAAATAAGGCGGTGAGCGCATATTCATCCCCGGCGGGCAGCTTTGGTAAGCTGCTGTGCCATGACCCTGTCAGAGCGATAATGATACTTCCGTCCCGTCCCAGCCCCATGATGGGATCACGCAAGGAGGGCGGCCGACAGAGATCCTGCCGGGGGTGAGATACCCATGAAGCGGTACCAACCGCTGTTCTCGTTGCCGCCCATGTCCGGGGAAGTAGTGTCGAATACGGACAAGCATGAGACTGCTTTAAGTCTTGATATTAGAATCCATGGGGGCCGTTCAATCGGTGAGGTTTTGGTTAAATCACTTCGAACCAGGGAACGGCCCCTATGCTTGTAATATCAAGTCACATATTTACTTAGGGTGGAGGGATACAAAATGGTCAATATCGATTTGTTGGGGATTACAGTCCTATTGCGTGGGTTGTGCGAGCAAGGCAAGCTCACAGATAAAGAGGCGAAACGTATTCTCTCCAGAATTGCTGTGGAAACAGGTGCAGACCTTATTATTTCTCTCTGAACTATTGATCTTTTCATGGATATTTCTCTAAAAGTGTGGTAGTGTTTGTGTCGCGCAGGAGGTGAAGCAGCATGGCAAAAAAACGGACAACCGAAGGAAGCATGGCATTGCAGGAAATCCGATTCCGCCTGAAAAATGGGCTGGAGTTAACAGAAACCATAGAAAGGACGATGCGATGATGGGAAACCGAAAGCAGCCCTTTGGATATAGAGTTGTTATGGGGGAAATTGTGATCCATCCCCAGGAGGCAGAACTGGTGGAGCATATCTTCCGGAAATATCTTGCGGGGGCTGCCCTCAGTACCTTGGTCGAGGAGCTGCGAGAACAATCCATCCCATATAACGAAGGAAAAGTCTGGAATAAAAATATGGTGGCCCGGATTCTGGAGGATGAACGGTATACTGGAGAGCATGATTACCCACCAGTGATTGACCGGGAGATCTTAACAAGGGCACTTGCAAGGAGACGCGCAAAGCATGTTCCGTCCCAAAAAACACAGGCTCAGAAAATCCTTCGCCGACTCAGTGGACAAGCTGCTACGAAATCAATGGAACTCCAGGTGCTGAATGTGCTGAATCGTCTGGTTACATCACCAGAGCGAGTTAAGCTGCCGGAAACGATGCCCTCCAATCAATCTGAGGTACATAGATTGCAGCATGAATTAGAGCAGGTGATGGAGGGACAGCCAATTGAGGAAGAGAAAGCCCAAAAGCTGATTCTATCCATGGCTGCCGCTCAGTACACAGCAATCGCTTCCTGTGAATATGAAACCGTTCGCCTGCGCAGGGTGCTTTCCAGACATAATACAGTCTAGCAGAAGTATGTGCTTATGGAAAACGTGTAGAACATAATTCCTTGGGAGGTGTCAATAATACCTGTGGAGAACAGAGAAGAAATGGAACGAACACTGCGCCGAGGAGCAGAGATCTTAGCTGCGTGATTTGGATGATGGCACGGAAGGAATGCTACATGACCGCTGGGGCGCAGTTGCGCACTTGGTGCTGGTAGAACTTACGGAGTGTGATATCGTGTCGCTGGTACCTGCACTAGCTAAGCAAAAGGATCGCGGATTCCTCTGTACCTATGTGGGGTACCTGCTGCTGACAAAACACAATGTGAATTTAATCGCACTTTTGGTAGAGTCAGAGAACCAGGGACTGTTTGATTCCATTCTTCCATATGTTAGCGAGAACCTCCAATTTGCTCCTCATTTTTCTGAAGAAGATCTAAGAAGCCTGTTGACCGTGCTGAATCGACACCTAAATTCTCGACTTTTCTGGACCACGCTGGAAAGCTGCGCCGAGCAGGTTACCGCGCTTGGGGTTCAGTCGGTTGCTGTGGCGTGTCTGGGGGAGTTAACCGGCGAGGCGGAGTGTGCATTTTTGCGTAGCATTGCACAGCAGTGGTACCAAGCCGACCGGGAGCAGGTCATGGAAACGGTGGAGATGCTCTTGTCGCATGCCAGTACATGGAGCAGACGGGCAGGCTTTGCTCTCATTGAGTACAGTCTCCGAGCTTGTGATACAGATTTTTTACAACAGTATCCAAAGGTGGAGGAGATTCTTAGGGAGGAGCCATCCCTCCGGCCAACGGCAATCCCTATGCTGGTAAGTTTTCTCCAGAATTATGAAGATACGGAGCAGAATAGGGAGACGTATCACAGAGTTCTGTCGGAACTCCAGAAGATTCCGGACGCTTCGCTGGAGGAGCGGCGTAGCTTCCTCCAGGCGATTGAATGGAACAAGGACATAAAACCGGTCATCGAAGCCCTCTTTCAGTCCATAATCAGCCGCTCGTTTAGTAAGGATGCAGCTGTGTTAACATCAGTTGATCACTATCTGTATTTTAGGGCGAAAAGGCCAGATGCCGACTGGAATGAGATTTTTCAAACGATGCTTGCTGCCTTCGCTGCTGGAGGCTTCGCACAGGACTTTATGGGGTTTTTCGATAGCATGCAGGGGCTAACTTATGATATTGCACGGCAGGCGCCAGTTCAGGGAACTGCATTTGCTCTTTGGCAGATACTTACAGGAAACGTAGAGGCGTTTTATTTTGGCCTGGGACTGCTGGTAGAGGCAGGAAATATTCCCAAGCTGGCACAGGAACGGGACACATTGGTGCTGGCATTCCCAGATATCCGGGGTGATGAACAACTGATTTCCATTATGAAGGGAATTCTATATTTTACCCATGACAGCAATCGTATCTGTACGACAGCCTTTCAGCTTTTACTGTTGGCGGAAGAACCGGCGGAGAGCTTTCTGGTGTTTCTGCTACAGGGAGTATACGCTCAGTATTCCAGCACCATGTTCGATCTGGCGGAATCATTTCAAGAAAATGGAACAACCCTGCAGATTCGTCTGGCGGATATGGTGATAGAGGAGAACCGATGTGCAGTAAAACAGTGGGAAGCTGTCCGGAAAATTCGAGATTTAGCACCCTCCGCAGAGCGTCAGCGTGTTTTCCTAGAAGCTCAGGCAGAGTTGATGCGGCGGGTGGAAGCGAATAGCCGACCTTCGGTATTTCAAACATTGTTTCCCTCTCGGATGCTTAAATTTGGAGCGCGCATTGGATGGGTAATGCAGAAAAGAGATGGGAAACTTGCGTATAATGCTTCGACACCGGTACAAATTTCCCACCAGATGGAATTGCCCGCGGGGTATGTCGATGATCCAGTAGAATATGGAATGAAACGCGATGCTTATCTAAAGGAGGTGCGTACCCGTGCGATTGATCATCAAGGACTATCTACTGTGCCTGCGAGAAAAGGATGAATTAGATCTGTTACTTTGCGATCTGTTGCTACAGATGGGGTACGCTACCGACAGCCAGCCCAAGACCGGTAGCCGGCAGTACGGAGTGGATATCCGTGCGCACAACGATGAGGAAATCCTTCTGTGCGTGGTGAAACAGGGAAATATGGATCGCCGCATTTGGTCGGCAGATCCCAATGCTGTCCGCCAGAGCCTGGAGGACATTCGGGATGTGTATATGAGATTCCTGCGGAGTGAACTTCGAGGAAAACGATTGCATATAGCTGTTGTTTCTAACGGTGTGATCGAGGAGACGGTGTATCCGAACTGGACCGGATACGTTGACAGTAATGTTGAGTGGGATGGCGTTCCGGTCCAACTGGAATTTTGGGATATTAACATGCTGGTTCTTATGGTGCAAGAGCATTTGCTGAACGAGTGTATGTTTGAAGAGGCCATGCGAAGCCAGCTGCGAAAAGCACTGTATTTTGTGGAGGAAGGAGACTATCCCAACCGATATTTTGAGCAAATTATAAATGGAATTCTGGATGCTGCACCTTGGGATGACAGTGGAAAGAAGTTGGAGAAGCAGTTGGCGGGATTGTATTTGGTCAGCCAAATGATTGCGCATTATGCGGCGGAAGCTAATCTCTTTAAAATTGCTGTCATGGTTTCGGAGTACCTGTTGCTTCGCTATTGGAATGCGCTTTTGACGCACAACTGTCTGGAAAAACACAGGCATGTCCTGTGGCTCTGCAAGTACCTCAAGATGTATGAGAAATGGAACCAAAAATATTATGCCGCTACAAGCGTCTGTGCGGAAGCGGCTACACGGTTTCCTGGGTGTGATTCGGCAGAGCAGCGGATCCTGCTCTATGAACTGCTGGGATACTGGACTTCCTACGCCTACTGGCTTTCATTTGCATATAAACATGATCGGGTGGCCCAAAAGAGTTGTCGACAGGTCTGCGATTCTATCGTGGGTTTGCTGAATCATTATCCACAGTTGTTTTATCCACCCTATGATGGTCATATCGCGATTATCAGTATGGTGTTTCGACTGCTGCTTCGCTTCAGAAGGAGGGAAGAGGTGTGTGCTCTAGTGCAGCGTTTGTGCAATACGGTGGCATATAATTATGTGCTGTACCAGAAGTACCCAGTACCGGATGACTGTTATGAAACAGCGGTAAATCTTTCATTGGGCCTTCCAGTACCGTCATACCAGTGCTCTGCATTTTGGGGAACAATGTTAGAGTGGATTGCAGTCCTAGGGCAGAACAAGTTATATGAGAACTTGCTTCCTTTTTTTCAAGAAAAGCTGCAGAAAGTAACCCATTGTGTTTGGTTCTTGCGTGCAGAAGAAGAGTCGGCCTTTTATGCTCCCCATGCTATCTCTTGTGCCGGAGAGGGCATTGTGCTGGATGTCCCATCGTCATTTATGCAGTTGGAAACCAGTGTCTATTTTCTCCTAGAGCAATTTTCGACGGAACGATTCAGCTATGATACATACGCTTTCCCGGCCCTGGAAATGATCGTTTGCCGGTATTATGGCTATATCCCTCGAATCAACTTGGAAAGCGATACAGTAAATTAATAATGTCTGTTTGGCATCTATAGTGTTGCGATGTTCCCAAAAAAGAAGCACCTGCTTTGCAGGTGCTTCTTTTTTTTGGATACCTGGGACTTTTGAAATGCTCGGCGGAAGAGAATTCCGCCTCCGCCGAGGTTTTGCCTGCGGCAAAACGCTCGTACGGCGCAAAAGCGCCGCCCCAACCTGCGGGGCCCCGGTCTTGTCCGGTATCAATGCCTTACGGAGAGGACAAAAAGAAACACCAGCCAATCGGCTGGTGTTTCTTTTTTGTTTCAAAATGGATCGTCCGGGTTTTAACAGGGCAGGCGCTACGTCTGGCGTCCCTTTTCAGCCGTTTACTGCCTGGTGTGCTGGTTGATGATCCGCTCAATGAGCTGAACAGATCCATCAATGCCATAGGAGGCCGAGTTGATACATAAATCGTAGTTGACCGTGCTGCCCCACTTTCGACCGGTATAGAACTCATAGTATGTCCGGTGCCGCCGGTCCAGCTTCTTCAGCATCTTGCAGGCCCCTTTGTAGCTCAGGTTATCGGTTTCCATGACCCGTCTGGCCCGGAGCTCAAAGGGGGCGGTGATGAAAATGCTGACATGGGGGATATGATGATTGGTGAGAATCACATCGGCGCACCGGCCCATGATAATAAAATCTTCTTTCTTGGCCATCTCACAAATCAGATCGCTCTGGTTGAAAAAGACGGCATCGCCCTTGGGCAGGCCATGATAGCGGTTGAACTCTCTGATCCGCTCTTTCAGCGTTCTGTCCCGATCAATCCCAAGGCACTGGTTCAAATTCTGGTGGTGGGCAAAGCTGGCCCGGTCACAGACCTCGTCCTGTTCCGCCTCCAGGCGCTCCAAAACCTCAGCAAAGATTTCGGAGTCGTAGTAATTGATCTTCAGCTTGTCCGCCAGGGCAAAGCCGATATCCGTCCCCGCGCAGCCGTAAGTACGGCCGATACAGACAATGAGATGCTGGCCGTCGGCAAAGCGCCCCGACAGGCGGGAGCTGTTCAGCTGGGCGGCGCGCTGATCCAGAATATCAATGGCAAAGGACGTGGGCATGCTGTCCAGCATATGCAAGATATTATTGTACTCGGTCATGATGCGGGAACGGTCGTCCTTGTTGGTGATGGTGCGGGCCATGTTGCCGATCAGGGCCAGTTCGCTGCGGAGATAGTGGATCTTGGGCTGCTCCAGCATAATCCGCATCAGATCCTGGATGGTGGACTCCCGGCTGCTGTTGAACACTCGGCCAAGGCCAGATCCCAAAATGCGGTAGACTTCGGCGTCTAAGTCGTAAATGCGTCCGGCAAGTTCTTCCAATTTCTTCTTATCATATTCCATCTTTCAGTTCCCCCTTACCGGAAAAAGATCAAGGAATCCAGCAGAAATACAGGTATAAGACAGGTCAGGGACCAGAACAGGTAGCCGAAGAAAGAGGGCATCAGGATACCGTTTTCGTCGGAGATGGCCTTGACCATAAAGTTAGGAGCATTTCCGATATAGGTATTGGCTCCCATGAACACAGCGCCGCAGGAAATTGCCATGAGTGTCTGGGTGGGAATTTGGCCCAGAGAGGTGGACAGGCCGCTGAGGCCCTCTGCTGCGGCAACGGTGAAAAAGACCAGATAGGTGGGGGTGTTGTCCAGGAAGCTGGACAGGGCGCCGGTCGCCCAGAACATCTGGAAGGCGGTGCTGATCCCCAGGCTGGCGCCGTAGGTTTTCAGCAGCATCAGGGCCGGCTGCATGGTAATGAAGATGCCGATAAACAGCACGGCCACTTCCTGGATGGCGCCCCAGGTAAAGTGGTTGGACTTACGTACGGAAACATCGGTGGTTTTGAAGGACAGCAAGGTGGCCAGCAGGATAATGGCGATCTCAATGATGGCAGGGTAGGTCAGTACCACCTCGCCGAAGATGTGGATTCCCAGGACCTGACCCTCTGCGTCCTGGAACGCAGGAAGAGTGGGCAGAGTTCCGCTGAGAATTACCGCAGCGACGATCATGACCAGGAAGATCAGATTGTGCAGGCCGCGAATGTGAATCTCAGTGCCAGGCTTGCTGATGTCCGGTTTTCTGCCGTGGGCGATGTCCTTGCGGTAGTTGCGCATGTCCACCCAATAGAAAATAAACAGCAGAACGGCGGTGTTCAGTGCCATGACGGGGAACAGACGCAGGGACCAGAAGAAGGGAACGCCCCGGGTAAAGCCCATGAGCAGCGGAGGATCTCCAATGGGGGTCAGACAGCCGCCGATGTTGGAGACGAGGAAAATGAAGAACACCATGATGTGGCGGCGGCGCTTACGCCAGGCGTTCATTTTGATGATGGGACGGACCATCAGCATACTGGCGCCGGTGGTGCCAATGCAGCTGGACATGAGGGTGCCCAGCAGCAGCAGTCCCACGTTGACCCGAGGGGAACCGGCGAGGTCTCCCTCCAGGGAGATATTGCCCGAGACGCAGAACAGGCCGAAGAGCAGGACGATAAAGGTGATATAGTCGTTGACCATGCACTCCAGCGCCGTCTCCGCGGCGGCGCTGATCCCCGAACGTCCGGCATAGGGAATCAGGAACATCAATGACCACAGGGCTACCATTAAGGCCTGATTGCGCTCCCACCAGTGGGGACAGACGAGGGGGAAGATGGCAATGGACAGCAGCAGACCGGCAAAGGGAATGCACATCCAAAAAGAGATTGTGCCGGCCTCACCAGTGTCCCAAAAGGCTGCACACAGCGCCGCCACAATGGAAAGAAGGGGACAAAATTTTTTCCACAAGCGAAAGACCTCCTAAACACACACAGAAAACTACGCAGGATGATATGCTGTCTCACAATCAGAGAAAGCGACAATCTATTTCATTATACTCCTAGTTTCTCGTGAATCAATTTATAATTCTGTATACATTTGATGGTTTGCAATAAAGACTTCGTAAAGCAGACAGAATGTCAGCTTTGGGTAGGGCAAGGATAGATGCCCTTTGAGATTGCCATAAAGATGAAAACCGCACCTTTGGCGTACTTTTTTCACCCCGGCATATGGATGGAAGGAGAGAGCGCAGAAAAAATCGGGCCGAGACTTGCAGTGAATATTACTGCAGCCCTCGGCACACCTTATGGGATACGAAGATTTCCGGCAGCCCCGTCATGGCGCCGCTATTCAGTGTAGCATATTTCGCCCGATTTGCCCAGAGGGTGTTTCTTGTCCCTGAAATTTGCCGGCTTGCTTTGGGTGAAGAAAAAAGAAGCACCTGCAAGCAGGTGCTTCTTTTTCTATTTTCTGAGAAATAGGCCCCCGGAAGTTTTCCACACCCCCTGTGGATAATTGAGAGCGGGGCTATCACCGGGGCGATGCGCATGGGAAAAGGAAAAGTTTTCCCTTCTTGTGCTGGCAATGAGTTGCCAATTTTCCCTTCTCTCTTTATAATAGGAACGGAAGCCCGGCCGGCAGGAGCCGGACCGGCAAGTGAGAAGAGACGGAAGCGGGGCGGAGCGTACCCGGCTTCCCTGGAATACGGAAACAGAAAAGAGGACATGACATGAACGAACAGCAGCGCCAAGGGATCCGTCAGATCCTGGAGCATGAACTTCGTCCGGCCATGGGATGTACCGAGCCCATCGCCGTGGCTTACACCGCCGCGCTGGCCCGCACTCTGCTGGGCCGGATGCCTGAGCATATGCAGGTAGATTGCAGCGGCAACATCGTGAAAAACGTCAAAGGTGTGACGGTGCCCAATTCCGGCGGCCGGAAGGGCATCGATACGGCAGCGGTGATGGGCGTGATCAGCGGCAGAAGCGACCTGGAGCTGGAGGTGCTCAACGTAGTGACGCCCCAGGACATGGAGGAAGTGGAGCGGCTGAAGGCTCAGGGCTTCTGTGAGTGCCGCCTCATTGAGGGCGTGCCCAACCTCTACGTCCAGGTGACGGTGACCGGGGGCGGGGAGAGCGCTGTGGTGGCCATCCAGGACGCCCACACCAACATCGTCAAGAAGGTGAAAAACGGCCAGGTCCTCTTTGAAAAGGAGCAGCTCCAGGCGGGGGACCTGTATACCATGGAGAAGGAGTACCTGAACATCCATGATATCCTGGAATTCGGTGAGACCGAGCCGGTGGAGGACCTGCGCAGCCTGCTGGAGGAGCAGTGCCGGGACAACTGGAACGTGGCCATGGAGGGCCTGTCCAAGCCCTACGGCGCGGGGGTGGGCTACACCCTCATGGCCAACCGGAAAGAGGGCGACCTGCGCACCTACTGCAAGGCCGCTGCCGCCGCGGGCTCTGACGCCAGAATGAACGGCTGCGCCCTGCCCGTGGTCATCAACTCGGGCAGCGGCAACCAGGGCATCACCGTCTCCGTGCCCGTTATGGTCTATGCCCGTGAGACGGGCTGCGGGGAGGAGAAGATGTACCGGGCCCTGGCCATCAGCAACCTGCTGGCCATCCATCAGAAGAAGTATATCGGCAAGCTGTCCGCCTACTGCGGCGCGGTGAGCGCCGCCTCCGCCGCGGGAGCCGCCATCGCCTGGCTGCGGGGCGGGGACGAGGAGACCGTAGCCAACGTGCTGGTCAACGCCCTGGTCAATGACGGAGGCATCCTGTGCGACGGCGCCAAGGCCAGCTGCGCGGCCAAAATCGCCTCCGGCCTGGAGGCCGCCTTCCTGGCCGTGGACCTGGCCGAGAAGGGCTACCGCTTCCCCGACGGAGAGGGCCTGTGCGCCGCCTCCGCCGAGGATACCCTGCGCCGGGTAGGCTATGTGGCCCGGGTGGGCATGGCCTCCACCGACGTGGAGATTTTGAAGATCATGACGGGACAGACCCAGGTGGACGAGGACCAGGGCGTCTCCTGCTAAACAAGAAAACCCACAGGCGGGGTCGCCTGCGGAACCGGCTGTCAGCCCATTTGCAGCCGCCGCAGGACGACCCCGCCCTTTTTTCTGAGGTAACGCAGCCGGGCCAGGCGCAGAGCCAGACGGTAGCTACGGTGGATGGCCTGCTGGTGGGCCAGAGGGTCCTGCTCCCAGCGGCGCAGGCTGGGGCGAAAGACGGGGAACTGCCAGCAGTAGATCATCTCGTACCAGGCCTGACTCTCCTGGGAGGTCTCCCGATGCCAGTAGGCTCCGAACTGGGTCTCCATGGGGGCGTACATCACCCGGTCCATCTCATCCGGGGTGTAAATCCCCTGCTCCAGAGCCATGTCCACAATATCCGTTCCCGGCAGGAAGTTGAGCCCGTGGAGCTGCAGCTCGTAGGGAGTGGGAAATTCCTTGACCAGATCGTAGGAGGCCTTTAAATCCGGGATGGTCTCGAAGGGATGCTGGAGCATCAGGTCAAAGCTGCCCCACACCCCGGCATCCCGGATGGCCCGTACCGCCCCGATCACATCCTGTTGGGACTCGTAGCGGTGAAATACCTCCCGGCGCACCCGCTCAGAGCCCGACTGGATGCCCATGATGACCTCGGTAAGCCCCACCTTTTTCAGCTTTTCCAGCAGCTCGGGGGTCACCATCTTGGGGTGAGACCAGATGGTGAAGGGGAGGTGGATGTGCTTGGCGTAGGCCACGGTAAACTCGTCCACCCAGCCGGGAAGGTTGGGGAAAATCTCATCGTAGAAGTGGACGAACACCAGGTTTTTGCACTGCTTTTTCGCCTCGATCAGCTCCCGGATCACGCTGTCCACCGACCGGGTGCGCACGCCGGGCACCCCCTTGGGCAGCAGGCGGCGCAGATTGACGCAGCAGCAGTAGGAGCAGGTGAAGGGGCAGCCCCGGGAGGCGATGACCTCGTAGCTGCGGGTGGACAGCTGGGGGTCGCCCCGATGGAGCTCGTCCCGGTCGATGAAGCAGGCGTCCCGGCAGCGCACGGCGGGCAGGCCGTAGCCGTCTACGTCGGAGAGGACGTCGCCGATGGGGTTCAGCACCACCTCATCGCCATCCCGGAAGCACAGGGAGGGGATGTTCCGCCAGGGGCCTCCGCTGACCAGGGCGTGGACCAGGCGGCACAGAGCCACCTCGCCGTCGCTGCGGATGACGAATCGGGCCCCGTGTTCCAGCAGAGGCTGGGGAAACATGGTGGCATAGGCCCCGCCGCAGGCCAGGGGGATGTGCAGGGGGGCCAGGGCGTCCATGACCCGGTATACCGTGTCCAGATACATGGAGCTCATCACCGACAGGCCCACCAGCACCGGGTGAGCCTGCTCCACCTCCCGGCGGAGAAGCTCCAGCTCCGTGGGAGTAGTGGGGGTGGGGTGGACGCTGTTGAAATCTTTGTAAAAGATGGTATGTACCACATAGCCCGCCTGTTCCAGGGCGGTTTCCAAATAGCGCACCCCCAGGGCTTTCTTGTTGTAAAAGGCCACCAGCACAACCACCGGGCGCACGGCCGCAGTCAAGGTCTGTTCCATCATGTTCCTCCCTCTGCGTTTGAAAAACGCTTATTGATTCTTTTTTACAACGAAATAATATTTACAGTATAGATAACAGCGCAAAGAAAATCAATAGTCTGTGTAAAGCTTGAAAAAATATTTATAGACTGTATCCAAAGGAGAGGAGGTGTCGGTATGAGCAAGCTGACACAGACCATTGGACAGCGCCTGCGGCACTGCCGCCAGGAGAAGGGGTATAGCCAGGAGATCCTGGCCGAGCTGGCGGGACTGCATCCCACCTATATCGGCCAGGTGGAGCGGGGAGAGAAGAATATCACGGTAGACAGCCTGGCCAAGATCACGGGAGCGCTGGGCATCTCCATGGCCCAGGTGCTGGCAGGGGCGGAGGAGCCCCCGGCAGAGCCGGGATATCCCCGCAAAGCCTATGACCTGCTGAGCGGCTGTTCTCCAGAGCGCCAGGCGGCGCTGTACCAGATATTAGCGCTGGCGCGGGACCTTCCTCCCCGGTAAAAAGGACATAGTCCCCCGGTACCCACAGGGATACCGGGGGATGTTTTGCTTTATCAGGGAATGACCAGCATGAGACCAGCCGGTTCACCGTCTTGGGTGCGCAGCTTGGGATAATCCAGAGACCAGTCCTCCAGCAGGACGACCGGTGCGGTGAGTACCCCGTCCTCAATAGAGATATACTGGGGGAATTCCTGATAATCCGGGCGTGTCTCATCGTAATAGTTTCCCAAGATCAGCTCTACCGTCTCACCATTTCTCTGGTAGCTGGACTGGCCCACCGTCATGGTGAGGGTGACGCCACGGTAGGTGGCGGTGGCGGTCTGGGTGGCCTCGTCCCACTGGTAGTCCGCCCCCAGCTTTTGGCACAGCTCCTCCACCGGGAAGCGGTAATATTGATATTCTTCCTTGGGGATGATCTCCGTACAAGCGAAGGGATAAAGATTCTCTGGCAGGTCAGCGGGGAAGGAGGGGGAGCCGTCCACGGGGAACTCGGTATAGCCGTAGATAATGGACTCCACCTGACTCAGGTCCACCACAGTTTCAAACTGGTCGTTGGTGGCGCCAAGCTGCGTGCGGGTGAGGACAGTGCCGTCCTTCATCCGCAGGAAAAAGCAGTCTTCTGCCCAAAGCAGTCCATAGCCATAGTCGAATTCATCGGAGCCCCGCTCATCCAGGCGCTCCACGGTGATGGAGAAGGAGGTGGGGGAGAGGATGAACTCCTTCAAAATGCCCCGGTAGTTGGTGTAGGGGTTGTAGATGACCTCCTCATTGGGGGTCAGGCGGATGGGCTGAGCCATGTTGTCCAGGGGGATGTCCACGGCACAGTCTCGGCCCATAAAGTCCACCCAGAACTCCAGGGGCTGTTCCTGTGGGCCCACATAGGAGTGAAATTGAACGCTAATCTGCCAGGAGCGGCTGTGGTCATCGGGGTTGGGCAGGTCGTGTATGCCGATGCCGCCTCCGTCGTTCGTAAAGTCAAACTGATTGCAATGGAAGGTATCCGGGCCGGTGGTGCCGCTTTCCAGCAGGCTCGCCACCATCTCTTCTCCCCAGGTTTCCCGGTGGGTTTCGGCGATGACCCGGTTGCTCATCAGGTCCTGGGTGGCCTGGTCGTTGAGGGCCTCCACCGTGACCACAGCGTAGACGTTCTGCCCGTCGTACAGGCAGCTGTCCACCCGCAGGCGGTAATCTTCGTTTTCAGCGGTGTCCAGGGCTTCCTGGACGTAGGGCTCCAGCTGGCTGGTGTCCCCCTGGAAAAACAGGGACAGCACCCCGGAGCGGTAGGCGGCGGCCACGGTGCCGGAGAGCAGCACCAGAACGGCGGCCAGAATCAGGCCCCAGCGTAAACTCCGTTTCATAGGCTTCTCCTTGGGGGGCTCGTCCCCGTCCAGTGCGGCGTTGACCCGGGCCAGTACCGCCTGGGGGTCCACCTGGGGGTATTCCTCCGGCAGGTCCAGCTCGTTCCACAGATCATGGATGTGGCTTGACATGGTGTTCGCCTCCTTCCTGGCTGAGCAGCTCTTTCAGCCGCTTTCTGCCCCGGGCCAGACGGCTCTTTGCGGCGGACAGGCCGAGGCCCAATTCCTGGGCCACCTGGTTCAGGGGCTCTTCCTCGTAGTAGTAGCGCAAAAACAGGGTGCGGTCGGGCTCGGACATGTCCTCCACCAGGGCGCGCAGGTGCTGGTGCAGAGCCTGGCGCTGGGCCAGCTCCTCGGGGCCGGGGCGGCTGTCGGGCAGGGTTTCGGGGATCTCCTGGGTCTCTTTGCGCTGGCGCAGGCGGCTGACCGCCAGGTTGCGGGCTGCCACCGCCAGCCAGGGGCGCAAGGGCCGCTCCGGGTCCAGATTGGCCCGGAAGCGCCACAGAGACAGGAAGGTGTCCGACACGATCTCCTCCAAATCCTCCCGGCCGGGGTCCGGACCCATGGCCCGGGCGGCCACGGCGGTGAGATAGTGGGTGTAGCGGACCACCGCCTCTTCCAGGGCGGACCGGTCTCCTGCTTGCAGGGCGCGGATGATGGCTGCTTCTTCCAAGGAGTTTCCTCCTTTCTGTCAGTTGATGGGAAAACCACGCGTACGTTTGGCTTCAACCATAGGTACGCAGCGGGGGGAGAGGAGGTCGCAGGGATACCGACAGTTTTTCCCCCAGATAAAAAAACACACCGGCCCCTGGGCAGCGCCCTGGGACCGGTGCGTGGTGTGGTCAGCGTCCGCCGGTCTGGATCAGGCGCTGTAAAATGACTTCGTCCGCCGGGCAGAAGTCGTACTGGGGGATCTCCGCCGGGGTGATGTATCGGATGTCGTGGTGCTCCAGCATCTGGGGTTCTCCCTGGAGGATGGAGGCGTGGAACAGGGTCAGGTGGACGGTGAGGTCGGGGTACTGGTGGGTGACCTCCATAAATACGTCCACCACGGACACGGTGACTGCCAGTTCCTCCCGGCACTCCCGGACCAGGGCTTCCTCCCGGGTCTCGCCGGGCTCCACCTTACCGCCCACAAATTCCCACAGCAGCCCCCGGGCCTTGTGGGCGGGGCGCTGGCAGATCATAAACTGGTCGCCCTTCCAGATGAGGGCGGCGACAACTTCGGTCATACATTCGGCCTTCTTTCCTGAAAAATAGGTCAGAGCCCCGTGTCCAGCAGGGGGATGACGTTGATTACCGGCTCTTCATAGGGGTGGACCGCCTTCACGGCGGCCAGGGTTTTCTTTACAGCCCCGGCGGCGCAGGTGACCTCCACCTTCAGCTCGCTGGCCCGGCACAGCTCTCCCGCCTGTCCCAGATAGGGGTGGGTGCCCTCCAGGGGACGCCAGCAGCTGGTGACGGGGCTGTAGGACAGGCAGCTGTCGTAGCGGCCGATGTGCCCCGCATCCACATCCCGTAGCGCCTGCTGCAGCGCGGCCAGGTGGTCGGGAGGAATGAAAATTTCAAGCTTGCAGAAAGAACATTCCATGGTCATACCTCAAATCGTTTTGGTCAGGTGGATTTATTATACCATTTGTCTGCGCCAGAGGCAAAAAAAAAATAGAGCATCAGGATGGAAATGTGCACATTTCTATGCTAAAATCAGATTACAGATCAGGTTCCGGAACGAAACCGCGTATTCTTCGGAGGTGAGCCCATGAAAAGACTCTGCGCCCTTCTGATGGCGGCAGCCCTGCTGGTGCTGACAGGCTGCGCGTCAAACGTGATCGGGACCATACACGGACCGGAGTGGGATACTATTATCGTGGACGATGTATCTTATACGAAAGTGTCGGGTTCCGGTGTTACCGCAGCCGATCAGGGCGACTATCTGGGAACTGTGACAGACGGAGACAAGATCACCTTCCGGGTCTACTCCGTGAAAAACCACCCGGAAGGGGAATATCTCTACTGCCTGTGGGATTGGGAGGGCAGTATCTACCAGAGGGCGGAGGAACCCTAAGGAAACAGGCCTGAGACGGGACGATTTCAGGCCCGCACAACAGCATAAGGAGACAGGAGTGAGGCAGATGAAGAAATCACGGAAGCTGATCAATCTTTTGGGGTGTATGGCACTGGTTCTTTTCTTGCCTGCCTGCGGCGGCAACCCTGGCACAGCGGATTTGAGCCAGGGAGACGCCTCCGCCCCTGCGGATGGCAGCAGTGCTTCCAGCGAAGGAGCCACTTGCTCTCTTCCCTATGGCGGAATTCTTTCTTATCAGACCGATGACAAAACGGTAGCCCTTATTTGCCTGGATCGAGATGGGGCGAGAGACTTCATTACCTTGACGTTTTATCAGCAGCCTACCGTATCCCAGCTGTTGGAGAGAATTTTTGAGGACGATGTATCCTGGAAGGAAAAAAATGACATGCCCCAGGATTTCCTGTCAGCCCGCTATAATACAGAGATATCCACGGAAGAAATGGCGGCGACCAACGGCTACATCCAGATGGAAATCAGCCAGGACATCTCCGGAGACCAGCCCGGGAAGCCAGTCATTTCCATGTCTGGCTGGGAGGATCATACGGAATGTACCCTGCCGGCGGAAGCGAAGGATGTGGTCTGTTGGATTTCAGATCCTCCGCCGGAAGATCCGCGGCTCTCTTCCGGTGATGCTTCCAGCAGTGAACCTAAGCCCACCCTTACCCGTGAGGAAGCAGATGCAGAAATTCAGCGGCGTCTTGCGGAGCAATTGGATGAGATCACCCCGCAATTAGAGGCGCAGGGTGCGATGGACCAGCTGCCGGTGTACCAGGAAATTTTTCAGGCAGAAGCGGAATATGAAGTATATCAGGAATTTGATGTAGTGGAATAAATTTATCAGGATAAAAAGCTGCCGGGGCGCATCATCA
>OOBP01000924.1_pt1 | contig 16059 bp, 15 predicted proteins | sample 1671681 | NCBI WGS metagenome assembly OOBP01 (sample SAMN06348181, study PRJEB24527) | human gut metagenome
TTTTCATACAAAAGTCCACCTTCTTGCTTCATTTCAGTAAATTATATCATACCGATATGAACAATTCAATTTACACTCTATCAAGTAGTTTTTTTACTTACCTGTAACGCACATTTCTGCAAAATCCATAGTCCCCGATACTTTCCTCACAGGCGATAGGCAACGGTCAAAACATCAGGTCTGCACCTGACATTTTAACCGCATATCAGCCCTGATTATCACATTATCCCTGCTGGCTGTTCAGCCCATGCTTTTTCGCATATTCGCTGGCTTTCTGTCTGCGTTCCTCACTGTAAGGCGGCAAGAAACGGATAGACAGACGGGACTTTGCCAGCTCATAAGAAACACCGCCTTGAACATTGGATTTTTCCAGTCGGCAAAGGTCAGGGTACTTCTTAGCAAAAGCAGCCAACCTCTTTTTCAATCCGGCGTTGTGGGTGTAGATATTTGCCTTGTCCTCGCCCTCATTAAAGAGAACGATTGTTTCTTTCTCAATCTTCGTCAGTCTCGCCATAGCAGCCCTCCCTATGGTTTTTCAACACACGCAGCTTGCAGTAAAAGCAGCGATACCACCTTTCAACACCCTCAGCACTCAGCTTGACGGAAAGCATATAAAACAGCTTCTTCGTCGCCGGATCGGGTGCAAGGGCAGCCACCATACGCAAACGCTCGACAGTTGCTTTCAGGTTCGGACAGCCAAAGGCATAAAGGGCTTCCATTTCATTCCGGTTCATCTTCATTGTGTTTTCCTCCTTAAAGTTTGATAAATGAAAAGCGACAGACACTTCATAAGGAAATACCTGTCGCTTCGTTTACGATATAAATTTGTTGGTTTTGGACTTGATAAAATCAGCAGTAAATCATTTCCTGTCTGATGATTTCTTCGGCTCGGTTACGGATAGAGTTCATGGACTGTACCCACAACATCTGATTGTCTGCTTTCATGGTTTCGGTCACACCCTCGGCTTGTTTCATCTGCTCAATGATAAGGCTGCACCTTTCCGTTGCCTGTTCGTTCAGGTCAGCAAGGTAAGTATGCAGTTCGCCGGATAAACAGAGGGCAGAGAACCTTGCAGGGCGGTACTGCTCCAAATATGTCCTGTGCAGTCTGCCCCACATACCGATAGGGCGGTGTTCCTCCGGCAGCTTCAAGTCCGGCACATAGTAATCGCCCACAAGAACATAGTCCAGACCGTTGCTTTCGTCATGGATTCGTGGTTTCAATTCTGTCATGCTATTTTTTCTCCTTTCACTTTTTGCCGATTTGATTTGCTTGTGGCGTTCTGTTCAGCACACAGCTTGCTATCAGAATTATTTTCTTCTGCTATACGCTCATGCTCCGCAAATTTTTTTGATTTCTCACGAATCTTTTTCATATACTTACGATTGGATTCTCGTTTTCTGCGAAGTCGATCTGCTTCTTTTTCAGCAGCAATCCTTTCTTCCTCGGTTGGTTCATGCTGCTCCACAGGTACTTGAAATTGCCCGACATAGTTAAGATATATCTCCACCTCTGTGGTGCGGTCTGCACCTTTTCCCTGTGGCTCGTGAACCAGTATTTTATCTATAAATTCATTTATCATGGCAGGAGTAAGCTCTGTAATGTTCTCATACTTTTTAACCAGCTTTAGAAAACGCTCCACATTATTTTGACCGCCTATAATTCGTTGCATATCAGCGGTGTCAGTCTCAATAATCTTGTTTAGCTCGTTCTGCTCATTTTCATAATCAGTAAGCATACTCTGAAAAAGCCTGTCCGGCAATCTTCCAATTACGTTATCTTCATAGATTTTCCTGATAAGCATATCCAGTTCGTGAACTCGCTTCTGATTTCTTTCAATGCGTTTTTTTACAGTTTCAGAAACAGCAATATCTTTCATCGCCGATTCTTCTTGCAGAGAATAGACAAACTCCTGCTCATTCAAAGAAACATAATGGCAAGTCTCTTGTATGGTTTTCAGAATGATGCTTTTAAGTGCTTTTGTTGAAATATGGTGGCAAGTACAATGCCGGTCATACTTCTGATAAGCAAGATTATATGTGGAACATTCATAACAATCTGCCGGATTGGAATAACTTGTCCTTTTTTCGCCTTTGGCAGTATAGTATATTCTTTCTCGCCCTTTCCGCTGCCTGTGATTATACATCGGCGCACCACAATCAGCACAGTAAATCTTTCCGGTCAGAACATTAGGCTCGCCCATAGGATCTGCTTTTCTTACATTCTGTCTTAACTTTTGAGCAAGCAGCCATGTTTCTTCATCGACAATAGGCTCTTGTGTATCATCAAAAACCACCCAATCTTCCTTATCTGCCCTTTTCGTCTTTTTGTCCTTATAGGAATTTTTGAATGTCCTGAAATTGACAGTCTTTCCGATATACTCTGGTCGGGCAATCAGAGTAGTAACCTGATTTCCTCGCCACATATACGGATTTTCTTTGTCATAGTTGCTTGCATGATTTCCAAGTCCCTTTTTGCCAAGATAATAAGATGGTCTTTCAATTTTTTCTTCTGAAAGTTCTCTTGCTATCTGATAAGGTCCTTTTCCCTCAATAGTCATGCGATAAATTCTGCGGACTACTTCAGCAGCTTCTTCATCAATAATCCAATGGTCGGGGTTTTCGGGGTCTTTCAAATAGCCGTATGGTGGGATATTACTTGTATGAGCGTTGCCGGAAGAACCTCTGGATTTCAGTACAGCTTTAATTTTCTTACTTGTGTCCCTGACAAACCACTCATTCATGATATTCAGAAAAGGGGCAAACTCACTGGTTTCTTGACGGTCACTGTCAATACCATTATTGATTGCTATAAATCGAACTTCCTTTTCTCTAAACAGAATGTCAGTGAAAAAACCTACTTGCAGATGATCTCTGCCGATTCTGGACATATCTTTGCAGATACAGGCAGTGATTTCTCCGTTTTTAACACCTTCAACAAGTCTGTTCCATGAAGGTCTGTCAAAGGTCGCTCCACTCCAACCATCATCGGTAAAATGAACAAGATTCGTAAAACCATGTTTCATAGCATAATCTTCAAGCATTTGCTTTTGATGAACTATACTGTTACTCTCTCCAGCATTATCATCATCACGAGACAGTCTTTCATACAAAGCAGTAATGCCATTGCTTTTATCTTTTTTTCTTCTCATGCTGAACTCCTTTCTTCAATTCCTATCCACTCCTTACGCTCACAAAATATCACATCGGTAAAATGCTTCGGCGGGGACGTTTGCCCCTCTTTCAGTTCGGCACCGGCAACGCTGCACTGGCTCTGCTTCTGCACATCCGGCAGAACAACCGGTTCTTTCTGCTTGCCCAGAAGTTCCCCCAGCATTTTTCGTTCCATGGCTTTCCATCCGTCGGACAGCACCACCTTGCCTTTTGCGGAAAACTCCTCTTCAGCGCAGATGGTGGTGAGCGTAATTTCTGCATAGCGATGCGGTTCGCCTACGGCGCAGAGCAGCCGTGCGGAAATCAGCCGCAGGACATTCCACTCCCCGGCAGGGAGGGCGGCAAGATCTGCGTTTGCCATGCTTTTCGTAGGTAGCAGCGCATGATGGTCGGTGACTTTGCTGCCGTTGATGACCTGCTGCACATGGATGGGAATCGGCTTCTCCACGGCAAACGCCCTGCCCGTGTCCGTCACCAGCCCCGGAAGGGATGCCGCCATATCCTCCGTCAAAAATCGGCTGTCCGTGCGGGGGTAGGTGATGAGCCGTTTTTCGTAAAGACTTTGGGCATAATCCAAGGTCTGCTGTGCCGTAAATCCCAGCAGACGGTTGGCATCCCGCTGCAATGCGGTAAGGTCATAGAGTTGCGGCGGACTTTCGGACTTTTCCTTGCGTTCCATCTTCTGCACCGTGACACGCCCCTCCTTTCGGCATTTGGAAAGCAGCAGTTCGGCATCCGCTTTCTGTGCAAACCGTTTGCTGGATGCTGTGCCGCCACCCGCAAAGGACAAAGCCACCGTGTAGAACTTTTCCGGCACAAAGGCGGCGATTGCAGCCTCCCGAACCACGGTCATCGCCAGAACCGGGGTCATAACGCGCCCGACCGCCAAAGGCTGACCGTACAGGCACGAAAAAAGCCGGGATGCGTTGATACCGACCATCCAGTCGGCACGTTCCCGGCAGAGTGCTGCGTTGTACAGCGCATCGTATTCAGTTGACGGTTTGAGGTGGGCAAAGCCCTCCCGGATAGCGTTTTCTTCCATGCTGGACAGCCACAGGCGAGAAAAGGGCTTTTTGCAACCTGCTTGCTGGTAGACAAGTTGGAAGATCAGTTCTCCCTCCCGGCCGGAATCGCAACTGTTCACGATGCTATCCACATCCGGGCGGTGCATCAGCTTTTGCAGGATGCCAAACTGCTTTTTGGTGGATGCAGACACCAGATACTGCCACTTTTGCGGCAGAATGGGCAAATCTGCGATACTCCACTTGACGTATTTGGCATCGTAGATGTTGGGCGGTGCCAGTTCCACCAAGTGCCCCACGCACCAGCTTACCAGATAGCCGTTGCCCTCAAGGTAGCCGTCCTGACGGCTGGTGGCACCGAGGACTTTGGCGTAGGACATGGCAACCGATGGCTTTTCCGCCACGATTAATTTTGCGATAGGAATCCCTCCAATCTGTTTTGGATTGCAATATGTAAGGCGGCAAACGCCGCCAATAGAATTATTCTTCTGCGTTATCCTCCTCGCCGGTCTCCTCCGGCTCATCCTCCACAGGAATTTCAAAATTGCCCTTGTCCTCAGTGTAGTTTGCATCGGGGTCAAGGGCTTCTTTTTCCGCCTGCTTTTTCTGCTTCTGCTTCATAAAGGTGTAAATGCCGCCGCCAGCAGCCAGACCGACCAGAGCCAGAACGCCTAAGAATGTGGCAGCATACTTCGTAACTTTGTTGCCACCAGTCTGTTCCGCGCCGGATGCCGCCGCTTCTTCCGCAGCCTTTTTCGCATCCTCTTCGGCCTGTTTGCGCTCCTGCTCTGCCTGCGCCGCCGCTTCTTTTTCGGCGGTGTAGGCATCGGCATCTTCATCTTCCATCAGGGAAAGAAGGTCGGCTTCGTCCACAAGATTCATGAAATGAACGGTGTTTTCCCCCTTGTCGTTGCGGTCAATGACCAGATAGAATGTGTTGCCAGACTTCGACACCAGCGTGATGAACTGCTGGCCAGAGCCATCCGAATAACTGGTATGGTAATCATCCACCAACGTCAGATTACCCTCCGGGGTCAGTGCACCAGATTCCTCATCAGTCACGGTGACCGCATCTTCCTCATCAGTGGTAGAAGTCAAGACAGGCTGTTCCGCTTCCTCCACAGGCTCACCGCCATAGGCAAAAGCAGGAGCCGCCATGCCAGCGCACAGTGCCACCGACAGCATCAGGGCGCAGAACTTATTCATCATCTTCATTATCAGATTCCTCCTTGTTGAACGTAGCACCGACTGCGGACAACGCAGCTGGGGTCGGGGTGGAAGTTGCAGACTGGCGCAGCAGGGCGGCAAGCTGTTCCGGCGTGACCTTGGCGGTGCGCACCATCTCGTTGACCTCGGCAGCTTCTGCTTCCTGAATCCGCCGTTCAAGGCTTTCGATGCGGTTGTTGATCTTAATGCGACGCTCCCTTTCCTTTTCCAGAGAAGCGCGCAGCTTATCGAGTTTTTCGCTCATTTCTTCCTCCAATCATTTTGAGAGCCGCCCAAAACCGGACAAATATTTCTGCCAGTAGGACGAATGAATATTGGCATACTTTATGGGGTCGCCGGCGGACACCATCATGCCGTTTCCAAGGTAGATGCCCACATGACTTTTCCCCGGCGTATCATACGTTCCCTCGAAGAAAACAAGGTCTCCGGGCTTTGCTTCGGCCTCAGAAATATGCTGGCTCTTGTTCCACAGACCGTTGGCGGTGGTGCGCCCTACATTGTAGCCGTTCTGGTTGTACACCCAGCAGACGTAGCCGCTGCAATCGAACCCGGTTTCCGGGGTGGAGCCGCCCCACACATAGGGCGTGCCCACATACTTTTGAGCTTCCTTGTAGATGGCCGCAAACTCGCTGTTGGTCAGGGCTTCTGCCGGAACCTGATAATCAATGCCCGGTGCGCCAGAGCCATCGGAGCCACCGGGCGGCAGTCCACCTTTGAACAGATATGGCCGACCACCCAACGTATCCTGAAAGATCTCATACCGTTTCCACTGGTCGTTGTCCAGTTCCTCTCGGATGACGACTTCCAGCCCTTTGTTCACCAATTTGGTGTGGAAGATGCGGTACTCGTAGGGCACCTGCGTGGGAACCGGGATTCCTGCCGGGCTGATGACCCAGACCGTCTTATACCGTATCTGCACCTCCACCCATGTGGTCAGCTTGTACTGCTTTTTGAAAGTCTCCTTCAACTTGCCCTGCACCTCCGACCGGGTGTAATCGTCATAGAGAGTCGTGAGAAAAGAGGTCAACTGCCATGGGTCATGCTCGATGGGGTCAAGGTGATACTGGTACTCGTTGTAGCCGGGGTGGTCGGTGGGAGTGCGCTTGATCTTTTTATCCAGCTCCTTTTCCAGCTTCTTGTAGTCCTGTTCTGCACCCCGGATGTCCCTGTCCTCGGCAGAGTACATGGTCTGCCCGGACACCTGTGTGCCGCCAGAAAAGAGGATGCCGCAAGACGAGAAGCCGGACATCACCATGAGGATGAGCAAAAGAAAAACGCCCACGATCACCAAAATGTGCGCATTGCCTTTGGCGGCATTCATCAGCCCCTTTACGGCGGTGCTGACAGCGGTTTTGCCCCTCTCCACCGCTTGCTTCATGCTGGACCGGGCAGCAGATGCACCGTTGGATGCCGCTTTGCCACCTGCGGTCTGCGCCGCCGTACCCGACCGGGCGGCAGCATAGTAGCTCTGCCGGATGTCTTGCTTCTGCCGCCATCGGGAAAGCCAGTTGGAACCGCCCTCGCCGGTGCCGGATGCGCCTGTATCTTGTGCCGCAGTTGGCTTCTGCACGGAAGATTTTGCGTTTCTGGCACCCTTCTTGCCCTGCATCTTGGCTTTCCTCTTGAGCTTCCGGGCATAGCGGCTCTTGGAAATATCCCGGACATTTCCTGCCGCCTTTTCGCCCTCGCTCAGCGCCTGCGTGCCCACATTGTCATCCTCGTACTGGTCAACTTCGTGATGCGCCGCAGACCGGGCGGCATGGGCAGCGTACATCTCTCGCTTCTGCGCCTTACTCAACCGGCTCAGTTCGTCCGGGGTCAGTTCCGCCTTGCCAAACCGCAGATGCTGTGCCTTTTCCGCAGCTTTATCTGCATCGGTTTTCAGCTTTTTCTTTTTGGGCACCGTCTGCTCTACCTTGGCTTTTTTCGGGGGAGAACGGGTCTTTTTGGTTGACGTTTCCTCTTTAATGTTCAGCTTCGGTTCGCTCATTTCTGTGCGCCCTCCGAGATCTCGTTGAGTTTGGTCGTGAGGATGCGGTAGAGTTCAAGGTCTTTCGGGAAGTGGTCAACAAAGGGCAGGATCACGTTGCCGAAAAACAGCAGCCCTTCGCCCTCGCCGGAGTGGGTCACATAGGAGAGCTGATGCGGCGAAATATTGAGCTGTTTTGCAAGGATCTGCCTATCACCGTTCGCCTGATTGAGCATATACACAAAGTCCGAGTTCTCAAAAATGTTCGATACTTCGGGACTTGCCAGCAGATCTTTGACGTTCTGCGTTAGGGCTGTCGGGATGCCGCCCCACTTGCGGAAACGCTTCCAGATCTCCACGGAATACGCCGCAGTCTGCTCTTCTTTCAGCAAAAGGTGGAATTCGTCTGCATAGTACCGGGTGGATTTTCCGGCACTGCGGTTGGCGGTCACACGCCCCCATACGGCATCCTGCACGATGAGCATACCCAGCTTTTTGAGCTGCTTGCCCAGCTGCTTGATGTCAAAGCAGACGATGCGGTTATTGATATCTACGTTGGTGTGGTGATTGAAAATGTTCAAACTGCCCTTGACGTAGATTTCCAGCGCAGCCGCCACATGGCGGGCTTCCGGTTCGTCTTGCGTCAACAGTGCATTGTAGAGGTCTTCCAGCAGCGGCATATTTTCCGGGATGGGGTTCTCGAAATACTTGCGGTAGACCACATGGACGCAGCGGTCAATGACCGTCTTTTCCACCGGCTGCAAGCCCTCTTTGCCGCCGACCACCAGTTCGCACAGGGACAGCACAAAGTCGGCTTTCAAAGCCAACGGGTTGTCCTCCTCCGAGTAGTTGCTGTTGATGTCCATCGGGTTGATATACTGGGTGCTGGCAGGGCTGATGTGGATGACCTGCCCATGCAGACGCTCCACCAGCGGAGCGTACTCACATTCTGGGTCGCAGATGATGATATCATCGTCCGTCACGAGGAATGCGTTGCAGATCTCACGCTTTGCGCTGAACGACTTGCCAGAGCCGGGGGTGCCGAGGATCAGGCCATTGGGGTTCTTCAGTTTTTTCCGGTCTACCATAATCAGGTTGTTGGACAGGGCGTTCAAGCCATAATACAGGCTTTCCTTGCCGTTGTCGAACAGTTCCTGTGTGGTAAACGGCACAAAAATCGCTGTGCTGCTGGTGGTCAGACCGCGCTGGATCTCAATCTGGCAGTCTGCCAGTGGCAGGCTGCTCATCAGCCCCTGCTCCTGCTGAAAATCAAGGCGGCATAATTCGCAGTTGTGCTTCTGGGCAATACTGACTGCCTGAAACACGTTGGTTTCCAGTTCCTGCTCGGTCTTGCCGGTGTTCAACACCAGAAAAGTGACAAGGAACATACGCTCGTTTTGCGACTGCAATTCTTTCAGCAGGGCTTTTGCATCCCGCCCATAAGTCGCCAAGTCTGACGGCAGCACGTCCATATCATATCCGGCGCGGACGGCTTTCTTCTGTTCTTCGATTTTGCTGCGGTCGAGTTCGGTAATGGTGTGTTTGATGGTTTTGATGGCCTTGTTCTGGTCAACGGACTGGATGTGCATGGTAACGATCTGGCTGGAATCCATATCAAGGAAATCCTTCAAAAGCTGGTCGCTCAGGTCAGAAGCCGTAATATTCAGGAAACTGACCGCCCCGAAGACGCCGCCCATCTGAAAGGTACGGCTGTTCTTAAATGCCAATGCAGTAGGGGCAATGGCATCCTTTACGGACAGACCGCTGGGCACAAGGTCTTTCCAGTTGAAATGAAACTTGTTGGCTCCATCCATGTTCAGCATCCCATGCATCAGCCGCAGACGCTCCGTACCGTCCAGCGGTTTCGCCAGAACGCCAAGCCGGTGGAAGTTGTTCATCAGGTCATTCTGGATGTGCTCCAGCCGAGGTTTAACCTGTGCCATGCTGTCGCCCTCGATGCCATAGGTCAGAAACTTCGTTTTGGTCAAGCCGTTGTTTCCCTTGGAAAGCTGCTGCCGCAACATCTGGCTGTACTCGGCGCGCACATCGTCAAAGCCATCCTGCTGGTACGGGATGCGGATGGACTTCTCGAAGTCTGCGGAATCGGTGGCGGTATTCACAAAGGACAGCTCAAAGTGGATAGAGCTGTCGAAAAAGTTGAGAAAAGAGCACCATTCCTCAAAGATGGCGGTTTTGTCCTCCTGCTGCGCCAACTGGTAGTTGATATCCTGATACTGGATGGTGCGGGTGTAGTAGCCGGGGCGGACACGGCAGGTGCCGTCCTCAAACATCCGCTGGAACGGGATGCTTTCCTGTGCCGTGCGGGGCACCGTGGACTTGGGCGGCTTTTTGCCGCCGTCCTTATTCTTTTTCAGAAACGGAATCATGGGCGTCATCTCCCTTCACAAGCAGTGCATAGTAATTGCGGGTCTGGTACGGACGCACCTTTGGGCGAACAAATCGTGCCTGAAAGTAGTACCGCAGGATCTTTTCAGCCGGCTGACCGTTCTTCTGATACATGACCAGAAAGAACATGGGCAGCATGACCGCCATCATGCCGAGGGTAGCACCGGAATTGCCAGCGGTGTCCCGCAGAACAAAGAACAGCGGCACGCCTACGACTGCCGCTGCACCAAAACAGATAAGCTGCCGGGCGGTCAGGTTGAAGGCTACTTTGGACTTCACCTTGCTGAAATCGCGCGGCACGGAAATATAAGCTGCCAAAATTTCACCTCCGAATCAATGGGCACCCAGCAGAGTTTTGGCGACAGAGCTGGTCTTGAACAGCGAGAAGCAGAGCAGCACGGTATACCCCACGATGCTCCAGATCGAGTTGATGGCATTCCCGGATATGGCAACATTCTGAAGCAGAACAGCGTAGATCGCCACGCAGATCAGAATCAGGAAGCCCTGAAATCCCAGCGCAAACAGAGAACGAAGATAGTTCTGTCCCACATGGGATTGCTCATGGTTGCCCCATGTTGCCATGGGCACCGGAGCCAGACTGACCATCATGTAGATCTCAATCATTCTTCCGTAGACGATGACGAAAATCACGATGGACAGGATGCGCATGGTGATACCGATGAAGAAGGACTGCAAGAACAGCCCGAACAGGGGTCCTACGTCCATCTGCATCATGCTTGATTGCAGCATGGAAAGCCCGATGTCGTTCACCCGTGTGTTGCCGCTGATGATGCCGCTGGAATTTGCCACCACCTGCTGCGTCACATCGAACACCGCCATGATGATGTCGAAAGTGTTGGAGATCATCCAGACCGAAATGGCAGTTTTAAAGATCCATTTCATCAGCAGCGCAGGCTCAAACTGTGCCATGTTGTTGTGCTCTGTTACAATCTGAATCAGCTCATAACAGGCAATGAAGGTCAAAATCACGCCTGCAATGGGCAGCACCACATTCCGGGAGAGTGCTTCGATCATAGCGAAAACGCGCGGTTCAAAACTGGATGGTTTGGTGCCCACCTGCTGTGCGATGTTGCCCACTTGGGTATTCACGTCATCGAACAGGCCGGAGAGATTGGACATGATTGCCGCTGTCAGCAGCGACTTGATCCAATCCGAGATTGCTTTAAGAACTGTTTCCACTCAGCGCCACCACCCATCAAGAAAAATGGTTGATAAGGGTCTTGAGCAGGTTGAGCAAAAAAATGAGGTGAGTCAGAATCTGCATAAAAATCGCCTTCCTTTCAGGTAACAGTGAATATTCGTTTTGCAATGCGCTTCCTTTATAATAATAAATCCGTTTGCCACGGAGGGGCTGGAAATGCTTGCAAGTAAATATGTACGGGGCGGCAATCGCCGCCCGGAAAGAATCAGCCGAACAGACCGCTCAGCAGGGGAATCAGGGTGATACCGATGAGGGCGACGCCGCCAGCCATGAGCTGCGATTACCCGACTAAGGGAACACCGCAGGGCGGCATCCTATCCAATATCGTACTGAATGAATTGGACTGGTGGGTGGCCTCCCAATGGGAGAACATGCCCATTCACCACGAGTACAAAACCAGGCAGAATTTCTCATGTGCCATAAAGTAACACAAAAAACAACAGACAGACGACACAATTCCGTAATGATTGATGCTTGACAGTCTCCTTCAAGTTCGCTATAATAATAAACGCAAAACTTTAGTGGACTTTTCCGGATTCGATCATCTTTTTGCCACACAGCTATCTTGTGATAGTTGTGTGGCTTTTTTGTTGCCTGTATCTCGGAAGTATTAGCAGAATGGAGGACTATATCTGTATGGGAAAAAATTTTTTGTCTCTTATCAAGACGTGCCGTAGTGTACGGGCTTATAAATCGGAATCTGTCCCTTCCAAGGCTTCGGACTCTGTACTGGAAGCAGGGACTTATCCGGCCCAGGAAGCCGGTCAGCCTGCAGCACGCAAACAAAACTATATTGTTCGGACAATTTGTGGAGAAGAGGGAACGCATGCAGACCAATAACAAAATGGCGGTTGCGCCCGTTGGAAAACTCATCTGGCAAATGTCGATACCGCCGCTGATTTCCATGTTTCTGCAATATTCCTATAATCTGATAGACAGCGCGTTTGTAGCGCGCCTGAGTGAAAATGCTTTGACGGCGGTTTCCCTGTCGTTTCCCATTACAACTTTGATGAATGCGTCATCTATCTGGATCGGCGTTGGCGTGAATGTACTGATTGCAGGGTATCTTGGACAGAGAAAGCAGGATGAGGCAAATACTACCGTCACACATGGATTGTTACTGGCCTTTGGAATTGGCGCTTTGCTCAATCTTCTGTCATTACTGATTATGAAACCCTACTTTAGGGCATTCACCAATAACGAAGAAATTTATCAGTTGAGCCTTGCCTATATGAGCGTATGTTCGTTCATGCAAATTCCCAACATGGTGCATATCGCAATCCAGAAGATGATACAGGCTACTGGGAACATGGTTGCTCCTATGTGGTTCCAGATTGCAGGAGTGGTCGTTAATTTTGTATTTGACCCACTTCTAATTTTTGGTATTGGTGTTTTTCCAGCTATGGGAATCCGTGGCGCTGCGGTGGCTACTGTTGCGGGCTATTTGTTATCCATGATTTTGGCATTTGCCTTGCTGCTGGGCAAAAAACAAAAAGTGCGGATAAAGATCAAAGAATTTCATATACAAAAGTGGATGATTGCCCGTATATTCGCCCTTGGCTTACCATCTTTCATTATGAATGCCCTCAGTTCGTTTATGGTGACATTCGTCAATCTGTTTCTGGTGGCGTATTCCGATACGGCGATTGCATTCTTCGGTGCGTATTTTAAGGTGCAGCAGCTGATCGTTATGACAGTAAACGGCTTGATTCAGGGCTGTTTGCCTATTATGCGGTTTAACTACGGTGCGGGAAACAGAGATAGGCTGCACTCCGCTTTCCGATACGGAACCGCTTTGGTCTCCGGTATGATGATACTGGGAACATTGACCGTCAACCTCTTTCCGGTGCAGCTTTTGGAATTATTTACAGCGTCGGAAGCCATGCGCTCCTTTGGAATATCCGCTATGCGGATCATGGCGGCAAGCTATCTGTTTTGCGGTCTCTCTACCATGATTTCCACCTATTTTCAGGCGACAGAAAAAGTAGGTTCCAGCATAGCGATTCAATTATGCAGACAACTGCTTTTCCTTGTTCCTGCCTTATGGTGTCTGAACAAATTATTCCAACTGAACGGAATCTGGCTTGCATTTCCTGTTGCGGAAACCGCCACTATGCTCATTGCTCTCATAATAATGGCATGGCATCGCCACAAAAATATCTTATAAAAATCGCCTTCCTTTCAGGTAACAGTGAATATTCGATTTGCAATGCGTTTCCTCTTGTCATAAAAATCCGTTTGCCACGGAGGGGCTGGAAACACTTGCAAGTAAATATGTACGGGGCGGCAATCGCCGCCCGGAAAAGATTAGCCGAACAGACCGCTCAGCAGGGGGATCAGGGTGATGCCAATCAGGGCAACACCGCCGCCAGCCATCAGCTGCTTCATGCCCTGACTCTTTATTGATGTGTGATAAAGAAGCAATAGAAGTGTAAAAAATTTTGCCGTTCCTATCCGGCACTTGCGCATTGTGTCGGATAGGTCGGGCGGTTATTCGGGCAAGTCCACCTTGCCAACAAAAGAATAATAAATCTCAATGTCCTGTCTGCGGGTCTTGTTCTCGTCATAGCTGCACTCATGCACAACGATTTTCTCTACAAACTCCCGCAGCAGAGTAGGGGTAAGTTCTTCAAAGCTGGTATGCCGCCGGACAACATTCATAAACTTTTCTGCGTTCACGGTGGCTTCCTGTGCTTTGGAAAGCTCCGCTTGAATAGCAGCGGCTCTTTCTTTCAGCTCCCGTTGCTCTGCTTCATAGTCTGCCGACAGCTCTGTGAAACGCTCGTCTGATATGCGCCCGGTCACGCTGTCCTCATACAGCCGCTTGAAGATAGCGGATAACTCGGCTATGCGTTTCTCGGTGGCTTCCAGTTCCTTTTTCTTGGCGGCGTTCCTGCGTTTGCCCCCGTCCTCGTTCTGCTCAATCAAGAGCTTCATAAACCGGGCTTCATGCTTTGCCGCATAGCTGGTCACTTTCCGCAGATTGGAGAGTACACCAGCGGTCAAGAGGTCGGTGCGGATAAAGTGCGCCGTACAGTCATGGGTGCGTTTCTTGTAGTTGCCGCAGATATAACAGTCCTGCTTGCGCTTGTCCGTCTGGTATCGCTGCTGATACATCACACTGCCGCAGTCTGCACAGAACAGTATGCCGGAGAACAAGCCTACTTCATCATAGCGGTTGGGGCGTTTGCGCTGCTTGCGAAGCTCCTGCACCCGTTCCCATGTTTGGGTGTCTATGATAGGCTCGTGGTGGTTCTCGAATATCGCTTGCTTTTCCTCCGGGTTTTCTACGCTGTGCTTGACTTTGTAAGAGAGTTTTTCCGTCTTGAAGTTTACCAGGCAGCCTGTGTATTCCCGATTTTCAAGGATATGCACCACAGTATTTGTCGCCCATTTGCATTCATAGCCGGGGTGGTAGCGGCGTGTGCTGCCCGTCCTGCGGTATTCCAGCGTCCCCGGCGTGGGGATTTGCTGCTCTGTGAGCATACGGGCTATCTTGGTCGGACCATTCCCGGCAAGGCAGAGGTTGTATATCTGCTTAACTACGGGTGCAGCTTCATCGTCAATAATGAAATTTTCGTCCTCGTCCATGAGGTAGCCATACACAGGTTTGCTTGTGATTGGCTTGCCACTCATACCTTTTGAGCGTTTTACTGCTTTGATTTTCTTGCTCGTATCTCTCACCAGCCATTCGTTAAAGATATTCCGCAGCGGGGCAAAGTCATTGTCGCCCTGTGCGCTGTCCACTCCGTCATTGATAGCGATGAAGCGGACACCTTTCTGTGGGAAAATCATTTCCGTGTACATTCCCACTTGCAGGTAGTTTCGCCCTAACCTCGACATATCCTTTACGATAACTGTCCCGACTTTTCCGGCTTCAATGTCCGCAAGCATGGCTTGAAAACCGGGTCTTTGAAAGTTCGCACCAGAATAACCGTCGTCCGTGTACCAGCGCAGATTGGAAAAGCCGTTCTGCTTTGCATAGGTTTCAAGGATACGCTTCTGATTGGAAATGGAATTGCTCTCGCCTTGCAGCTCGTCCTCATGGGAAAGTCTTGGGTAAAGGGCGGTAATTGGTTGTTGGTTGGTCTGTCTTAACATAAAATCCTCCGTTTCCGACAGCCAGCCCCACTATTCCGTACCTTGATTGTACCACATGGGGCGGCTGTCTGTATAGCGGCAAAAGCGTCAAATCTGCTTCTTTATGGTCGGTCAAATCGCCGTTTTTTGTGTAGCAGCTTCCGCTTCCAGCACTTTCATCATCTTGTCGGCTGCGGTGTCGGTTGCGCCCTGCTTGAAGAAGCCGGAAACGGTAAGGACGGAGTTGCCCATGCGGATTTCCGTTACACAGTCCGGGCGGCGGTCTGTTTTGGTGGTGCTTGTCTGTTTGGTTTCTGTCATAGGCTCTCCTTTCGCTGCTTCATCAGTTGCTTTAAGCGTTCCAGCTTTTCCTGTGCGGTTTCCTTTCGGAAGTTGCTGCCCGTGAAGCGGACGGGGGCGCACATGGAAGTCAGCCTGTCATAGATACGGGCGTGGGGCGTGTCCTGCGGGTGCTGCAATTCCTCCAGCGTGAGGTTGGTCGTGGCGATCAGCGGCTTGCCGCTTCGGTAACGGCTGTCAATCACGCTGTAAACCTGTTCCAGCCCGTATTCTGTCCCTCGCTCCATACCAAAATCATCAAGTATCAGCAGGGGGTAGCTGCAAAGGCGGGAAATATATTCGTTCCTGCCCTCAAAGCTGGCGGCAAGGTCACCCAGTATCGTTGCAAAGTTTGTCATGCAGACGGCAACCTCTTTTTCCATAAGGGCGTTGGCGATACAGGCGGCAAGGTAGCTTTTTCCCGTCCCCACGCCGCCCCAAAACAGGTAGCCGATATTTTCAGCCTGCATGGTTTCCCAGCTCTCCACATAAAAGCGGGCGGTTTCGGTCTGTGGGTTTCTGCCGTTGTCATGCTCAAATGTCCAGTTCCGCATAGCAGGGTCGGTAAAGCCCCGGCGTTTCAAGTCCTCCACTTTTTCAAGGTGCTTCTGTCGGCTTTC
>OOBP01000935.1_pt1 | contig 15908 bp, 16 predicted proteins | sample 1671681 | NCBI WGS metagenome assembly OOBP01 (sample SAMN06348181, study PRJEB24527) | human gut metagenome
CCTTTTTGCCCCCGCGGCGGGCGCCGCGACGTTCCCGCCGTCCGCAGACGGCGAATCCCCACCGCTGAATCTCAGCGAAAAACATCCCGCCCGTTAGGGGCGAACCCGCCTGCGCGGTTCAAGTGCCCCGGTCAACCGGTGCAGAGAAAAGACGGATGTTTAAACGGCTTGATGACCGTTTTTGAATAAACCATGAATTTTGTAAAGCCCTCTTGATTTTTTCTGACTTTGGGATTATTATATCAATGTTGGCACTCGATGATTGAGAGTGCTAATACCAAACAACAAACACAGAGGTGTATGTAATCATGGCAACCAAGCAGTTTAAGGCAGAATCCAAGCGCCTGCTCGATTTGATGATCAACTCCATTTATACGCACAAGGAAATCTTTCTGCGTGAGCTGATCTCCAACGCATCCGACGCAACGGATAAGCTCTACTATAATGCAATGAAGGAAGGCAAGACCGGCATCACCCGCGACAGTCTGCCGATTGAGCTGACGCTCGACAAGGCAAACCGCCGCTTTATCATCGAGGACCATGGCTGCGGCATGACTGCCGAGGAAATGGAGAACAACCTCGGTACGATCGCGCATTCCGGTTCGCTGGCGTTCAAGAACGAAAACGAAAAGCAGGACGACATCGACATCATCGGTCAGTTCGGCGTTGGCTTCTATGCGGCATTTATGGTCGCAAAGCATGTTGAGGTCGTATCCCGTGCGGCAGGCAGCGACGAGGCCAACCGCTGGGAGTCCGACGGTGCGGACGGCTACACGGTTGCACCGTGCGAAAAGGCAGAAAACGGCACGAAGATCGTGCTGACCATCAAGGACAATACGGAGAACGAGAATTACGATGAATTTCTCGAGCCGTACCGCATTCAGGGTCTGGTAAAGAAGTATTCCGATTACATTCGCTACCCGATCAAGATGGATATGACGCGCTCCCGCATGAAGGAGAAGCCGGCGGATGCAGGTGACGACTACAAGCCGGAGTGGGAGGAGTACACCGAGAATGAGACCCTCAATTCCATGGTTCCGATCTGGAAGAAGTCCAAGAAGGAGCTGAAGGACGAGGATTACAACAGCTTCTATACGCAGAAGTTCTACGATTATCAGCCGCCGCTGTGCCACATCCATTCCAGTGTGGAAGGCGCGGTAACGTACACGGCAATGCTGTTCATCCCGTCTCACGCGCCGATGGACTACTACACCAAGGATTATGAGAAGGGTCTGCAGCTGTACTCCAACGGCGTGCTCATTATGGACAAATGCGCAGATCTGCTGCCAGATCATTTCAGCTTTGTACACGGCATGGTCGATACGGCAGATCTGTCGCTCAACATCTCCCGTGAGATGCTGCAGCACGACCGTCATTTGAAGGCCATTGCGCAGAGCCTTGAGAAGAAGATCAAGAGCGAGCTGCTCAAGATGCAGAAGGATAAGCGCGAGGATTATGAGAAGTTCTGGGCAGCGTTCGGCCGTCAGATCAAGTACGGTGCTTATGTTGAGTACGGCGCGCACAAGGAGCTGCTGCAGGATCTGCTGATGTACCATTCCTCCACGGAGGATAAGCTGGTATCGCTCGCGGAGTACGCTTCCCGCATGAAGGAAGACCAGAAGTATATCTACTATGCTTGCGGCGAGACCATCGACAAGATCAAGCTGCTGCCGGTTATGGAAACGCTGTCCGACAAGGGCTACGAGGTGCTGTGCATGGATGACAGCATTGATGAGTTTTGCGTCAAGATGCTCGCTAAGTACAACGATAAGGAATTCAAGTCCATCGCGGATGCAGACCTCGGTCTGGACAGCGAGGACGAGAAGGAAGAGATCAAAAAGCTGAGTGAGGACAACAAGGATGTCCTCGAAGCGCTCGGCAAGGCGCTCGAGGGCAAGGTTAAGAAGGTCGAGCTGACCAGCCGCCTCAAGAGCCATCCGTGCTGCCTGCGTGCCGAAGGCCCGGTAACGCTCGAGATGGAGAAGGTGCTCAACCAGCAGGCTGCTGTCAACGGCGGTCAGAGTGTACACGCAGAGCGTGTTCTGGAGCTGAATGCCGAGCACCCGATCTTTAAGAAGCTGTGTGCGCTGCAGGCGGAAGGCTCGGATAAGGTAAGCACCTATGCGGATATCCTGTACACGCAGGCGCTGCTCATCGAGGGTATGCCGGTGGATGATCCGGTGGCTTACGCAAATGCTGTTTGCAATTTGCTCTCCTGAGATATATAATAATATAGTTAGTATATAATAGACCGTATACGCGGGGATAAAAGAGTGAATGATTGATGGATTGAGAATAGCGATGCGGCTCGGCTGTGTCGATACTACATTTTATTTATGAACAAAACCGGAAGGTGATGAAACATGAAGAGAATGCTGTGGATACTCAATCCGCATGCGGGACGCGGTGCAATGAGCGGAAAGATCATCGGCTGCGTAACCGCATTTCAGCAGGCAGGATATGATGTGACGATTTATATCACGCAGGGTGCGCAGGATGCAACGCGTGTTGCGCGGGAGCGTGCGGGCGAGTTCGACCGCATTGTGTGTGCAGGCGGTGACGGTACGCTGAATGAGGTGATTACCGGTCTTATGCAGGCGGAGACCCGTCCGGTTCTCGGTTATGTGCCTGCCGGTACGACAAACGACTTCGCGTTCAGTCTGGGCATTTCCAAGGTGCCCGCTGAGGCGGCGGTTATTGCGGCAGGCGATACGCTGCAGGCGCTGGATATTGGCCGCTTCAACGATCGCTATTTTAACTATATTGCGGCGTTCGGTGCGTTTACTGAGGTCTCCTATGAGACACCGCAGCAGACCAAGAACATTTTCGGGCGTGCTGCGTATATCATCGAGGGCATTAAGGCGCTGACCAACATCAAAACCTACCACATCCGCGTGAACAGCGCGGAAACGCAGATGGAGGACGATTTCATCTACGGTATGGTGACAAACACGGTGTCGGTCGGTGGCTTTAAGACCATCCGGCCGGATGGCGTGGCGCTGGATGACGGACTGTACGAGGTGCTGCTCATTTACCCGGTTGAAAATCCGATGGAGCTGCAGTGGCTGGCGAATGACCTGCTGACGCATAATGTCGAATCTAACCGCTTCGCGTACTTCCGCACGTCAAAAATCAGTTTTTCGTCCGATGATGAGGTGACGTGGACGCTGGACGGCGAGTTCGGCGGTGCATTGCACAATGTGCAGATTACCAACTGCAGCCGTGCGATCACATTTGCCACCGGCAAGGAGCCGGAAGGCAAAGAATCATAAGAAAAGTCCTGCAGAATGCTGGCTTAACCGTGATAAGGAACGAATGCAGCCTTATTACGGATAGCCGATGGATTCAGGTGTGCAAGGACCACAGACGCAAAGACAACCGCCCATTTCCAAAAGGAAGGGGCGGTTGTTTTTTTGCTGTTTATCAAAAGCAAACTTATTCAATTTCATGGATGAGGTGGCAATCTCTGTATCGGCGGAGTCCGGAATCACAGAAAACGGCGTGACTTTCACGGTCACACCGTTCTTTGCGACACAATAATTACTTGTCACGATTCAGTGTCAGCTTTGCGTTTTTTTTATACGCTGGGTGCAAGCAGGATGGGCTGAAGCTGTCTGCCGTTCATGGCTGCGTCAATGGCAGCGGGAATCAGCGTCATATCTGCGACAAGCGAGCGCGGCTTGCTGTGCGGCGCATCCTGCCGGAGCGGCACGAAATAGTAATGCCGGCGATTCAGCAGCGTGCCGAGATTGGCGGCGCTGCCGGACAGACCGTCGTTGGTGGAGACCGCCAGCACGACCGGACGTTCTCCGCGCAGATGGCTTTTGACCGCCATGGTTGCAGGGGTGTCCGTCAGACCGTGCGCCAGTCTGGCGAGCGTATTGCCCGTGCATGGAGCAACGATCAGTATATCAAACAGCGCCTTCGGTCCAATCGGCTCGGCGGAAACAATGCTGTCGATAGGGGAGATGCCGGTGAGTGCGGTCAGCTCCTCGCGCCAGTGCGCGGCTGTGCCAAAGCGGGTGTCGAGTGTACCGGCGCTGTCGGACAGAATCGGCGTGACCGTGTCGCCGCGCTCGATGAGTGCTTGTATAACCGGCATGACCTTGGCAAAGGTACAGAACGAACCGGTCAGTACAAAGCCAATGCGGAGTTTGCTCATAAGATGCCCTCCTCGTGCAGAATGGTGTCCACGGTATCGAATACCGCGCGTGCAGCGCTGAGCGGTGCTACCTTGCCCGGAAGAGAGAGCGCGTGCAGCACGCGGCAGCCATCCGGAAGCAGGATATCGGCGGCAACACCGCCCGGCAGAGATGCAAGATCAATGATGAAGCAGGGCGGTTTCATGTCGGATAGTACCTCGGTTGTCAGGATCGGAGCGGGTACGGTGTTGAAAATCAGGTCAAAACCAGCAAGGTGACCGGCGAGCCTGCGTGTATCCAGTGCGTGCAGTCCTGCGGCGGCGATGCGTGCGAAATCACGCGTACAGCGTGCGGAGACTGTAACCTGTGCATCGAGAGCGTACAATTTGCGTGCAAGAAGCATGCCGATCCGTCCGGCACCAATCACCAGACAGCGTGCATTTTGCAGCGTGAACGCAGTTTGCTCCATCGCGAGCTGAAGTGCTCCCTCGCAGGTAGGGAAGGCGTTAGCGGTTTGGCGCATAAACGGGTTTGCCTTCGCATAGACTGCAAGCGAAGGAGGGATAGTCATGAAACTGACCGAACAGGAGCAGGCTGCTGTTTCGCGCGGCATGATCGAGGGTCTGCTCCGCGCTTTGCACGCGGAAGGCGTGCTGCCGCCCGAGCGTCTGGAGCTGGTGCTCGAGCTGCTGTGCGCAGGCCGCTGACATGCTGCGCGTGGCCGCCTATTGCCGCGTTTCCACCTCGCAGGAGGACCAGAGAAACTCGCTGGAGAATCAGCGGCGGTATTTTTCGGAGTACATCAGCCGTCAGCCGGACTGGGAGCTTGTGGAGGTTTATGCGGACGAGGGTCTGTCCGGCACCTCGTCCGACCGGCCTGCCTTTCGGCGCATGCTGGCAGCGGCAGCAGAAGAGAAAATTGACCTAATTTTAACCAAAGAGGTCTCACGCTTTGCCCGAAATACGGTTGACACGCTCGCGTACACGAGGCTGCTGCGCCGTCAGGGAGTCGGTATTGTATTCATTGGAGATCATATCGACACCCGCCAGAATGACGGTGAATTCCGGCTTACCATAATGGCAAGCGTGGCGCAGGAGGAGAGCCGCAAAATCTCTGAGCGCGTCAAGTGGGGGCAGCAGCGCTCGATGGAGCGCGGTGTGGTGTTCGGATGCGATAATATCTACGGGTTTTCCCTGCAGGGTGGGGAACTGACGGTAAAACCCGAGCAGGCGGCAGTCGTCCGCGAGGTGTACCGCCGTTTCTTGATGGACGGCAAAGGCACTTACATCATCGCACGGGAGCTGACCGCCGAGGGCATCCCGCCGCCGGGCGGGAAAGGCAAGGCGTGGTCGTCCACCATGGTGCTGCGGCTGCTCCGAGGCGAGAAATACTGCGGCGATCTTCTGCAGCGCAAAAGCTGCACGCCGGATTTTCTCGATCATCGCAAGGTGAAAAATGAGGGGCAGTCACCGCAGGTCTATCTGCGGGATCATCACGAGGCGATTGTGCCGCGCTCGATGTTCGAGGCTGTCCGGCGGGAACTCGACCGCCGGCAGGCAACCCGCAAAGCCGGCAGCCGACCCTCCGCGCGGTACTGGTGCTCCGGAAAAGTGGTCTGCGGACGGTGCGGCAGTCGGTTTGTGCCGCGCAGGGGCGCACAGGCGGACGGCAGTCTGCGATGGGTGTGCGGGAAACGGGTGCAGCACGGCGTGGCAGCGTGTGCGGCTCCGGCAGTTGGGAATCGGATTTTGCTGGACTGCATGAAGCAAATTGTACAGGATTTACCAATCGACATGGGGATGGTATTGCGGCAGACCTTGCGCGCGATACCTGATCTCACACGCACCGAAAGACAGCAATTCTGTACAATTTTACGAAAAAAGCTGTACAGTGAAACGGTTTACAGCGCACTGCTCGATCATATCACCGCAACGGGGGAGGGCTTGACTGTACATCTGCACGGCGTGTCCGAACCGCTGTATTTCGACCTTTTGGGCAGAGAAAAACCGTCCGTGCAGCGCACGGACGGCTGAACACTATTCGCTTTTCTTTCCGCGTTCGTCGTAATCATCGAGGAACGAGTGGAGCACGCCGCCGGTCTTGTAACCGGGCATCATATCCAGATTTACCGCGTGGATGCTGTTGAAAATGCTGCGCTCGATATTCGGGTTGTCGCGGCGCAGACGGCGCAGCAGAATCTTGACCTCCTGCCGCTTGGAACCACCGCCGCCGTTGTCGCACATCGTGCAGTTTTCGGTGAAGCGGCACGCGCACTGGATAAATTCGAGGTCGTTATACTGCTTCCACGCGAGGATATCCTCCTCGTGAATGCAGTACAGCGGACGAATCAGCTCCATGCCTGCGAAGTTGGTGCTGTGCAGCTTGGGCAGCATGGCCTGCATCTGTGAGCCATAGAACATACTCATGACGGTGGTTTCGATGACATCGTTGAAGTGGTGGCCGAGCGCGATCTTGTTGCAGCCAAGCTCCTGTGCCTTGCTGTACAGATAGCCGCGGCGCATGCGCGCACACAGGTAGCACGGGTTCTTCTCGCTGTTGTTGGCAACCGCGAAAACATCGGTCTCGAACACGGTGATCGGGATATGCAGCAGTGCGGCGTTGCTCTCAATTTTATTGCGGTTGATCTCGTTGTAGCCGGGGTCCATGACGAGGAACACCACCTCGAACGGCACCTCGCTGTACCGCTGGAGCAGCTGCATCAGCTTTGCCATCAGCATGGAATCCTTGCCGCCGGAGATGCACACGGCAATCTTGTCGCCCGGCTGGATGAGCTGATACTGCCGGACGGCCAGCGTGAACGGGTTCCAGATGGTCTTGCGGAATTTTTTGATGATACTGCGCTCGATCAGCTCGTGCGGCTGTAAATCTCGTTTCATAATGATGCTCCCTGTATTACTTGACTAACTCGTGATAGCACGCGTCGAAAACGGACAGAAATTCGTCGATTTCCGCGTCCGTGGTAAGGTGGCTCAGGCTGATACGCCACGAGGACAGCGCATTGCGCCGGTCGCGGCTGACAGCAAACACTGCACGGGACGGCAAACCGTCTGCCGAGCAGGCGGATTTGACCGATACGCACACGCCTTTTTCGGACAGCGCGCGCTGAAATACGGTGCCTTTCACATTCTTGACGCTCAGATTGAGGATATGCGGCACGGCGTGCTCCGGACTGTTGATATGCACCGCGGGATACGCCGCAAGTGCCTTCCGAAGCCGTTCGCTGTGGCGCTGAGCGGCCGCACAGCGGCTCTCACGCTCATCGCATGCCAGCTGCAGTGCCAGCGCAGATGAAGCCGCCAGACCGAGTGCAGGCGTGCCGCTGCGGTACAGCGTCGTGCTGGCACCGCCGTTCATTTGCGGTTCGAGCGGCATACGGCTGCGCTTAAGCAGCACACCGCTGCCGCAGATGCCGCCGAACTTGTGCGGCGCAAAGCTAAGCGTGTCGATACCGGAAAAGTCCACCGGGATGCGCCCGATGGCCTGCGTTGCGTCAACGTGCAGACGGCAGTTCGGATGGTCAGCCAGCAGCGCTGCGATTTCGTTTACCGGCTGAATGGTGCCAAGCTCGCTGTCCACCGCGCAGATGGCAACGAGAACGGTATCCGGACGAAGAAGCTCGCACACTTCCTCCGGGTCAACCGTGCCGTCCCGTCCGATGGAGAGCAGGTCGATCTCCCAGCCGCGCTCCTGCAGGGCGGTCAGGCTGCCGCTGACCGAGGAATGCTCGAGCGGTGTGGAGATGATATGCTTGCCGATATGCCGTGACGCCTGTGCGATGCCCTTGATGGCGAGGTTGTTCGCTTCGGTCGCACCCGAGGTAAAGATGACCTCGGCAGGGGACGCGCCGGTCAGCGCCGCAATCTGCTCGGTGACACGCGCCATTTCTTCACGGGCGGCCTTGCCCGCCGCGTGTACCGAGTTCGGGTTGGCCGGGAACCGGCGTTCCATATCGCAGAATCGCTCGAGCACTGCTGGATCGGCGGGTGCATGGGCGGCATAATCGAGATAAATCATAGCATGGACTCCTCAAAATAAGGTTAACGGCTATAATCATAGCATTCTTATAGGAAAAAGTCAAGATGGACAGAAAAAGACTGCTGTCTCCGATGAAACAGCAGTCTTTTGTTTTAGTTCATTGCAGGGTCGGTCACACCGTTCGCCTCGAACGCGCGGATGCGGTCCAGACAGGTGCCGCACTTGCCGCACGGCTTGTCGCCGCCCTCGTAGCAGCTCCACGTCAGCTGATAGGGAACCTGCAGCCGCAGACCTTCGGCAACGATCTGCGCCTTGTTCCAACGCACGAACGGAGCCTCGATGCGGACATCACCGCCCGAGCCGAGCACGATGGAGTGGTTCATCGCATTTACGAATTCCTCGCTGCAGTCGGGATAGGCATTGCCGGCGGCATCGTCGTGATGTGCACCGTAGTAAATCACGCTGCAGTTCTTGGACAGCGCAACGCTTGCCGCTGCCGACAGGAACAGACCGTTGCGGAACGGCACATAGGTCGTAACCGGCTTGCCGCCGCGCTGCGCCAGCTGCTCGGCGTAGGATTCCTCGGGGATGTCCTCGGTCGAGTGGGAAAGCAGCGAGCAGTCGCTGTACGCGAACACCGGCGTCAGGTCGAGAGATGTGCCCTCGATGCCGTAGTATTCGAGAACCGCCTTCGCAGCCTGGATCTCCTTAACGTGCTTCTGACCGTAGTAAATGGACAGAGCGCACACATTTTCCTTGCCGTGCTTCTCGATGGCAAGCGCAAGACAGGTCGTGCTGTCCACGCCGCCGCTGCACAGGACCATTGCCTTTTCGCTCATCGGTTGTCCACCTTCTCCGGGTACAGATCGTGGTGGGTGAGACGCTCAAATGCAACCTCTTCCCAGCGGGTGCCGGGCTTGCCGTAGTTGCAGTACGGGTCGATCGAGATGCCGCCGCGCGGCGTAAATTTGCCCCAGACCTCAATGTACTTCGGTTCCATCAGGCGGATGAGGTCCTTCATAATGATGTTTACGCAGTCCTCATGGAAATCGCCGTGGTTGCGGAAGCTGAACAGATACAGCTTGAGCGACTTGCTCTCTACCATGCGCTCGCCGGGCACATAGGAGATATAGATAGTGGCAAAGTCCGGCTGGCCGGTCATCGGGCACAGGCTGGTGAACTCCGGGCAGTTGAACTTGACAAAATAGTCATTGTCCGGATGCTTGTTCGGGAAAGTCTCCAGCATTTCGGGCGCGTAGTCCGAGGGATACTTGTTCTTCTGGCTGCCCAGCAGAGTGACGCCGTTCAGTTCTTCTTTATTTCTTCCGGTCATGGTTGCATTCTCCTTACATTTAATTAGGCCTTAGTTGCCTTGGGATACAGTGCACGCTGCAGTACGTTCACCAGAACGACACCGCAGACCGCAGGTACGGACTGACCAATGCACAGGCTGGTGGCGAGTACAGAATACGGAACGTGCAGCAGATAGCTCAGATAGCTCGATACGCCGAGACCGGGCACAAGGATGATCGGGAGGATCATCAGCCAGCGGCTCCAGCCCTTGCGGCGGATGAGCACGATGATCGCGGTAACGATGATACCGACGAAGCAGCCTCCGAACCAGTCCAGCAGACCGAGTCCGCCGAACAGAAAGTTGGCAATGAAATTAGCGAAACCAAGCGGCAAAACCAGGAACGGAAACAGGTAAGCGAGCGCATACAGAGCCGTTGCAATGCGGATCTGGTACGCACCGAAAGAGAAGCTCTGCGTAAAGTACAGCACAACAACGTAAAGTGCCATCACCATAGCAGAAACGGTCAGTTTTTGAACCTTGCTCATGTTTTCTTTTACCATATTTCGTTCACCTCCAAATAATGCACACAACAACGTTGATTGAGAAACGTAAAGTTTTTCTGTTTCGTTGTCCCTAGTTTTGTTTTACGACAGGATGGTTTCGAACTGTCATTCCATATCCGGAAGCAAAGTGCCGAACGGCACAAACGATAGTATAGCGTATTTTTACCGTTTATGCAAGTGTAAAAGCACCCAAATGCGGTTTTTGATAGAGAGGTTATGCGGTTTCACAGAGAAGCGCAGAGCACCTGTCCGGTTGGGAGAAAACCGGACATTCGACAGAAAAAATGCGGTCTTGTCGAAAATTGTCGATAAATATGCGGGAAAAAGCAGGGATATCCGCTTGCGCGGACGCGCTGAATATGTAAAAATAAGATGTAATCCATAAATCGGCATAAGATAGAGAAAGCCGGGGGAAAGCAGTAAATGAAGATCAAACAAGGCAAAATGCGTATTTTACTGGCGTGTGCGGACGAGTCTCTGCTGAAACAGACAAAACGGCTTATGCAGGCGAGCAATGAACTGGAGCTTGTCGGCTGTACGTCGAACGGCACGAAGGCGTGGGAAATGATTCGACAAAAAACGCCGGATATGGTCGTGCTGGATACCGACCTGCCGTATGCGGACGGCTTTGCCGTTGCGTCATGGATGAGACAGAATAAGATGTGGGATACGAGCATTATCCTGCTCAGCTCGTTCATCGGCGGTCAGACCTATGTGGAGTGCAGTCTGCTGCACATTAACGTGCTGCTGCGTAAGCCAATCTGCGCGGATGCACTGTATGAGCGCATCAAGCTGGCGGTCACCTGTACCAGTCGGGGAGACACGGTGGAGCAGCGGCTGGCCCAGATCCTGCGTGAGCTGGGTATGCGCGAGCAGACGATCGGCTATCAGTGTGCATTGCTGACCGTGTGCCTGTATCGGGAGACCAACGGTGCCAGCATCACCAAGATCATTTATCACAGTGTCGCGCAGCAGCTGAACAGCGAAGGCGGTAATGTGGAGCGCAACATGCGCTACGCCGTTCACCGCGCATGGGATAAGTGTGATAAAGCCGTGCTTGCTAGGTATTTCGGTGAAGCGCGTGCACAGGATAAGGAGCCGCCGAGCAACCGCGAATTCTGTGCGGCTCTCGTGGAGTATCTCCGGCAGGAAGCCTGCCGCCTGTAACCGGACAGCCTGTGCTTTTTGCAAATGCGGCAGGTACCGCGTTGCGGATCGCCAGCTCCTCGCGGGATAAGTAGTCGATGAGAGTCAGTCCGTTCTGCACCGCGCGGGCGTGTACGGAAAAAGGCACGGCACCGGCCAGCGTCAGTGTTCCGGCGGGAATGGCATCGAGTACATCGCCGATTGTGTGCTGTGCATTGGCAAGCGGCGCGTTCAGGCTGCCGTCCCCCATCTGCACCGGCATAGGCAGAATGACCGCGCGTGCATCGTCAAGGCACGCCTGCAGGTCGCTTACAGCCGTGCAGCCTGCGGCGGGCCGGCGCTCAAGTGCAAATGTGCGAACGGTGTGGCCTGCTTCGTGCAGCAGCTCGGCTAAATACGCCTGACGCACATCGCCGCCGACGACGGCGAGAGTCGTCGATTGATTCATAAGCAAAAACCTCCTTTGCGCCATTCTATGCCGGACACAAAAGAGGAGTGAAAAGAGAACATCCGCTCTTTGTACAAACAGAGAGCGGATGTTTTTGTATAGATTACTGATTGAGTACCTCGAACAGCGTGTCGCATGCGCCGGTGAGCGACTGCGCAGGACCGTCTGCGGTGATCTCATAGGTGTTTTCGCAGCCGATGAGGCCGACACCCGGAATCGCGATCTTCGGCTCAACGGCAAGCGTCATGCCGGACTCGAGCGGAGCCGAGAAGCCTTTGGCGAGAACCGGTGTTTCGTCCATTGTCAGACCGATGGAGTGGCCGAGGAACTTGCAGCCGTTCATAAAGCCTTCGCGGAACGCAGGATCGACGAGAGAGAGGATCTTCTCGTAAATCTCAGCCGGAACGGCACCGGCGCGCAGGAGAGATGCAGTTTCGTTCTCCAGCGCAATGCACTGCTCGCGTGCCGCGCGGATCACGCCGCTCTGCGGATGCTTGTCCAGCTCGCCGTAGTAGAACGTAATACTCTTATCGGTATGGTAGCCGCGCCAGCCGCACGGAATGTCCAGCAGGACGGTGTCGCCTTCGTGCAGCGTGCGCTCGGACGAGCCGATGGACTTCATTGCGGTCGAGGTGCCGATACAGCCGGAGGGGCTGTCCAGTGCGGTGGGACGCAGGCTGTTTTCGCTGAAGCTGGCAATACCGAGCACGTCCTCGGCTGCCGGCTGATTGTAGCGCGAGATACCCATGCCGCCGCGGTCCACGATGGCGGTGCAGATCTCGCTGCACAGGCGTGCTTCGCTGACGCCTTCGCGCAGGAACGCCGGAGCAAGTTCCTCGATGACATAGCGGTGCAGTCTGCCGGATTCGCGCATACAGTCAAGCTCATACGCGCTCTTGACCGAGCGCAGCGCGCTGAGCACACCGTCCATCGGCTTGGGTGCAAACGGCAGATGCTTGTTCAGCATGGAGAGCTTTTGCAGCGTCATGGTCTTTGCGGCAACGTAGACGGTCTCCGGAATATCCGGATAGACCTCCTTGATGCCGCGGAAGCTGCCCATCGGACGGATGTCTGCAAAGGCGGATTCGTCCTTTGCAACATCAAACGAGCGGCGGACGAACAGCGTAGCCTGATCGGGTGTTACAACAAGTGCGCCATCCTGCATGGTGCCGGTGAAGTAGTACATGTCGAGCGTGTTGTCGAGCAGAAGCATGGACCACGCAGGGTCCTTCTCGGTCATAGCACAGCGCAGACGGTCGAGCCGCGTGTTCAGTTCGGCGGCGGGCACGGGAATATGGGGCATGGATGATCCTCCTGTATGATTAACGGTGGTTTACAAAAATGTTACTTTTAGTGTAGCACATATTTAACCGGAGAGCAACGCAGACGCGTTGACTTTTTATACCTTGTGCGATATGATTATAGTCTACGGAAGGACTGCGTTGTGCAGGGAAGGGAGCGATTATGATGCGCAGAAAAGTAGGTAAGTTGCTGGGTGACCGACGCGTTGTCGGCGGATTCCTGCTGCTGATTCAGCTTGCAATCGTTATGTTCGGCGTAAGCTGGGCAAGTACGGAATATCACTGGCTGACACCGGCACTGACCGTGCTGAGCGTTATCATTGTCATCTGGCTGGTGCGTAAGTACGACAACCCGATGTACAAGATCACATGGATGCTGGTTATTGTGCTGCTGCCGCTGTTCGGCGGCTTGTTTTATCTGTTCTGGGGCAATACGCCGCTCAATCGGGCGCGTACCCAGCATCAGTACGAGCCGAAACCGCCGGACTTCACCGACTATATGCGCACGCCTGCTACAAAGGAGCTGATCGAGCAGCATCCGCGTCATGCAGCACGCGCCCGCTATATCGAGACGCTGGACGGTATGCCGGTGTGGACCAACACGGAGACAAAATATTTCCGTATTGGTGAGGAAATGTTCGACTCCATGTGCAAGGAGCTGCGCCGCGCACAGAAGTTCATCTTTCTGGAGTATTTCATCATCGAAGAAGGCATCATGTGGGATACTATCCTGGACATCCTGCGGGAGAAGGCGGCCGCCGGACTGGATGTGCGCGTGCTGTACGACGACGTTGGTTCGATCTGCACGCTGCCGAAAAACTACGACCGCTATCTGATGAGCCTCGGCATTCATGCGGTGCGTTTTAACCGCTTTATCCCGACGCTGAACACCTATCTCAACTACCGCAACCATCGCAAGATGACGATTATTGACGGCAATGTCGGTTATATGGGCGGTATCAATCTGGCGGATGAGTATATCAACAAAAAGGTGCGCTTCGGCTACTGGAAGGACACCGGCATCATGCTGCGGGGTGAGGGAACAGCCAATATGACCGCCCTGTTCCTGCAGATGTGGGAGTATGTCACCGGCGAGGACATGCCGCCGCTCGAAAACTATCTGCCGACCGCCAAGCTGCCGGCAGACGGCTATGTGCAGCCGTTTGCGGATTCACCGCTCGACGACATCAATATCGGTGAATCTACCTACCTGCAGATCATCCATAACGCGCGAAAGTACGTCTATATCACCACCCCGTATCTTGTACTGGATAACGAGATGATTACGGCGCTGACCATTGCGGCGCAGTCCGGCGTGGACGTGCGCATCCTGACGCCGGGCATCCCGGATAAAAAGCTGGTGTACATGATCACACGTTCGTACTATCAGCAGCTGCACCGAGCGGGTGTGAAGATTTATGAGTACCGACCGGGCTTTCTGCACGCGAAAACCATCGTGTCCGACGATGATACGGCGGTGGTCGGTACGATCAACATGGATTTCCGCTCGTTCTTCCTGCACTTTGAGTGCGCGACCTGCTTCTACAACAGCTCGGTCGTTGCCGCCGTTAAGCAGGACATTATGGAGACCATCAATGTCAGCCGCCGGATTGATGACGAATGGCTGCGCCGTGTGCCGTGGATTCGGTCGATCATGGCAAGCGTGCTGCGTCTGTTCGCGCCGCTGCTGTAATGAGAGGAGCGTGGTTTGATGGACCGACCGGAGCAGACACTTTCCGCTGTGCTGGATGCGGGAGAGCTGCTGCTGACCTCGGGTGCTGAGGCAGCTCGCGTAGAGGACACCATGCGCCGTCTGGCACGCGCCTACGGTTTTGTACGAGCGGATGTGCTGACCATCACGGCCAGCATGGCAGTAACGGTACGGACGGCAGACGATCAGGTGATTACGCAGACACGCCGCATCCTGCGGCGCGGAACCGATATGCGCTGCATTGAGGCGGTCAACGAGCTGTCGCGCAAGGTATGTGTGAATCCTATCCCGCCGGAGGAATTACACGCACATCTGGAAGCCATCCGCACCGCACCGGATAAGCTGCGCTGCCGGCTGCCGCTGGCGTATCTGATCACGTCAGGCTCGTTCGCTGTGTTCTTCGGCGGCACCTGGAGAGACGGCATAGCCGCCATGCTGTGCAGCGTGCTGCTGTATGTCATCGGCGTGCTCGGTGATCGGATTTCGTTGCAGCCGCTGGTGCTGACCATGGTCAGCTCGGCGGCGATGTGCACGGCAGCGGCTCTCACGGTAAAAACCGGCATGGGACAGAATCTGGATTATATCATTATCGGCAACATCATGCTGCTGATTCCGGGCATTCCGTTCGTCAACTCCATGCGCGATATTTTCGTGGGCGACACCATCACCGGACTGCTCAGTGCATTTGAAGCGGTTTTGCGAGCGCTTGCCATCGCGGCAGGCTGCGCGCTTGTGCTCATGCAGACTGGGGGCGGTGCCGTATGACGGGTGAAATCCTTCTGCAGATTGTCATGGCGATGATCGGTGCGCTCGGCTTCGGACTGCTGTTTCATATTTCCGGCAGCCGCCTGATCACGATCATGCTGGGTGCTGCGGTAAACTGGGGTGTATACCTGCTGGCGATGCAGTGGTATGATAACCGCGTGACCGCGTTTTTTGTCTCTACGCTGGCAACGGCCGCACTGGCCGAGCTGCTCGCGCGATTGCTCAAAGCGCCGGTCATCACGCTGCTTGTGCCTATGCTGGTGCCGCTGATTCCGGGCGGCGACCTGTATTACACGACGCTTGCGCTCGTGCAGGGCGACACAGCAGGCTTTGCTCGATACGGTACGCTGTTCATCGAGGAGGCGGGCGCGATGGCGTTCGGCGTCATCCTTGTGGCGTGCCTGGTGCAGACTCTCGGCAAGCTGTGGCTGCTGCACAGCGAAAGAAAATAAAGAAAGCGTTCTGTAAGAGGCTGTCGCGAAACTGCAGTTTCGCCGACAAGCAGGAACGGACCGTGGGCCGTTCCAAAGTCGTCCGAAAG
>OOBP01000942.1_pt1 | contig 15818 bp, 8 predicted proteins | sample 1671681 | NCBI WGS metagenome assembly OOBP01 (sample SAMN06348181, study PRJEB24527) | human gut metagenome
CATCACTTTTCGTAGAAAATTCACATCCGGAGACCTTACATCGAGACATGTGTATTGCATGCTCCGGGAGTTCGTCTGGTTTAAGGCTCCCTCCGCTACGAACCATGCCTATTCATAAGATTGTCAGCAAGGAACGCTGTCAATCTTATTTCATAGACGGCTGTCGCCGTATAAAAATAGAGTGAACCAGCCTCGCTTGTGCGCAAGCGCCCATCGAGGTGTTCCACTCTATTTTTGCATGGCTCGTAGCTAGGCTAACTTTCCATTTACTTCAGTACCACTTTATCCAGATGCCAGATCTCATCCACATACTGCTGGATGGTTCTGTCGGAGGTAAACTTGCCAGAGCATGCCACATTGAGGATAGCGCTCTTAGCCCAGTTGTCTTCGTCGCGGTAAGCGGCTTCTACTCTCTTCTGTGCCTCTGCGTAGGACTTGAAGTCCTTGAGGATGAAGTAGGTGTCTGCCTTGGCGGTGCACTGGGTATTCAGCAGAGAGTTGTACAGCGGACGGAACAGCTCGGGATCTCCCGGTGCGAAGGTTCCATTGATCAGCTGCATCAGTACCTTGCGGACATCCTGATCGTTGTTGAATATCTCCATAGGATCATATCCGCCGTTGTTCTCATAATTGATAACTTCCTGTGCGGACAGACCGAAGATGAATGCATTCTCCTCGCCCACTTCTTCTACGATTTCCACATTGGCACCGTCCATGGTTCCCAGAGTCAGGGCACCGTTCAGCATGAACTTCATGTTACCGGTACCGGACGCTTCCTTACTTGCGGTAGAAATCTGCTCGGAGACATCTGCTGCCGCAAAGATGATCTCTGCGTTGGATACGTTGTAGTTCTCGATAAATACAACCTTGATCTTGCCATTGATGGCGGGATCGTTGTTCACCACATCCGCTACGGAGTTGATCAGCTTGATGGTCAGCTTTGCGTTACGGTAACCGGCTGCTGCCTTTGCACCAAAGATAAAGGTTCTGGGGTAGAAATCCAGTTCCGGATGCTCCTTCAGTTCATTGTACAGATACATTACATGCAGAATATTGAGCAGCTGTCTCTTATACTCATGCAGACGCTTTACCTGTACATCGAAGATGGATCTGGGATCTACTTCGATACCGTTGTGCTCCAGAATATATTTTGCCAGACGTACTTTGTTCTGGTACTTGATGTTCATGAATTCCTGCTGTGCCTTCTTGTCATCCGCATATACCTTCAGGCGGGAGATCTGAGGCAGATCGGTGATCCAGTCGTCACCTACATGAGCCGTTACCCAGTCAGCCAGCAGAGGGTTCGCATGCAGTAGGAAACGTCTCTGGGTAATACCGTTGGTCTTGTTGTTGAAGCGCTCCGGGAACATCTCGTAGAAGTCCTTCAGTTCCTGCTTCTCCAGAATCTCGGTATGCAGTCTTGCCACGCCGTTGACTGAGTAACCGGAAACGATAGCCATATTTGCCATCTTCACCTGTCCATCATAGATGATGGCCATCTTGCGGATCTTCTCCTGTACATCCACACCGGGTACATTGCTGTACTTCTGCTGGATATCCAGAACGAATCTGCGGTTGATCTCCTCTACGATCTGGTAGATTCTGGGAAGCAGTCTGGAGAACAGTTCGATGGGCCATTTCTCCAATGCTTCCGCCATGATGGTGTGGTTAGTGTAAGCACAGGTCTTGGTGGTGATCTTCCACGCTTCCTCCCAGGTCAGATAATAGTCATCCATCAGCACACGCATCAGTTCTGCAATGGCTACGGTAGGATGGGTATCGTTCAGCTGGAAGGTAACCTTCTCATAGAATTTATGGATATCGTCATGCTTTCTCATGTACTTCTCTACAGCTTCCTGTACGGATGCGGAGATGAAGAAATACTGCTGCTTCAGACGCAGCTCCTTACCTGCATAGTGATTGTCGTTGGGATACAGAACCTCTACGATATTACGTGCCAGGTTCTCCTGCTCTACCGCCTTCTGGTAGTCACCCTTGTCAAAAGAATCCAGCTGGAAGCACTCTACAGGCTCCGCATCCCAGATACGCAGGGTGTTTACAATGCCATTGCCATAACCCACGATGGGGAAATCAAACGGAACCGCCTTAACGGACTGATAGCCCTCCTGGGTAAATACGTTTCTGCCATTCTCGTCGGTATGAACGCTTACATAGCCGCCGAATTTAACTATTTTCGCATACTCAGGTCTGCGCAGTTCAAAAGGATTGCCGTTCATCAGCCAGTTATCGGGAACCTCTACCTGATAACCGTCGCGGATTTCCTGCTTGAACATGCCATAACGATAACGGATACCGCAGCCGTATGCGGGATATCCCAGCGTTGCCAGGGAATCCAGGAAACATGCTGCCAGACGTCCCAGACCACCGTTACCCAGTGCTGCATCCGGCTCCTGGTCTTCGATCAGGTTCAGATCCAGTCCCAGTTCTTCCAAAGCTTCTGCTACGGGCTTATATGCCTTTAAGTTGATCAGGTTATTACCCAGTGCTCTTCCCATCAGGAACTCCATGGACATGTAGTAGACCATCTTGGGATCTTCCTTCTCATATGCCTTCTGGGTCTCCATCCAGTTCTCTACGATACGATCCTTGATCGCATAAGATACTGCCTGGAAGATCTGCTGTGCATCTGCTTCTTCCAGATTCTTACGATACAGGGTGCGCACATTATATTCCACACTTCTCTTGAAGAGCTCCTTGTCGAACTCTTTTGCCTTTACCGGCTTCTCGCTGGCTGCTACTGATTTTTTCACCTGTGTTCTCCTCTCCATTGCCTCTCCGGTACTGTACTCTTCTCAAGATATTCCGCGCCGGATAGCGTTATGATTTCATCCATATTCTTAACCAAATACAGGTAATATTATAACAAACTTCCATGCGCATTCCAACTGTTTTCGTAGGTTTTCGTAAGTTTCGTAAATGTTTTTGCGAAACAAAAAAGATTCCGCGGTCCTCCCCGTTGGGAAAACCACAGAATCTCTTTATTCCGGCATTTTATTGCAGAACTTTTATACTCTCTCCACAGCGATCACTGCGTTCTCGCCATTGATGTTCCATTCCTTGGATACGGCATATTCCGCACCGCTTGTCAGTTCGTCTGCCAGAACCTTTCCGCTGATGGCGTCTTTGTTCTTCCGGGCGATCTCGGACAGCCTGTCGTTGCCATTGATGGATACGCGGATGTGATCGGTCACTTCGAAGCCGCTCTCCTTACGCATGGTCTGGATCTTGCTGATGATCTCGTATACGAAGCCTTCCTCTACCAGTTCCGGTGTCAGGTTGGTATCCAGCACAACGGTCATCTTATTGTCCTCCTGAGATACATAGCCTTCCTTCTGTGCCATGTCGATCAGCAGATCGTCCTTGGTCAGTTCTACAGCCACGCCGTCTACATCGAACTTTAATGCGCCGTCTGCATTCAGTTCATCCATGGCTGCGTTGCCGTCCAGTGCAGCCAGGTGCTTCTGGATGCCGCCTAACTGTTTGCCATATTTAGGTCCTACGGTACGCAGCTGAGGCTTGAAGGTATAGGAAGTAAAGTCACGTACGTCATCGGTGAATACCACTTCCTTGACGTTTAACTCATCCTCAATGATCTCCTGGTAGAACTCACTTAAGGTGAAATCTGCCTTGATATACATTCTGCTGATGGGCTGACGGTTCTTGATGGCAGCCTCGTTACGGCACGCGCGTCCCATAACGACAGCATCCAGTACATCCTCCATATCCTCTTCCAGCTTCTTGTCGATGTGATCCTTGTTGACTACAGGGAAGTCACACAGATGGATACTCTCGGGAGCGGATGCATCATTGCTTCTTACCAGATTCTGGTAAATATCCTCGGTCATGAAGGGGATCATGGGTGCGGCTGCCTTACAGATGTTCACCAGTGCGGTGTACAGCGTCATGTAGGCATTGATCTTATCCTGCTCCATACCCTTTGCCCAGAAACGCTCACGGCTGCGTCTTACATACCAGTTACTCATCTCATCGACGAAGTCCTGCAAAGCCTTGGCAGCCTCGGGGATACGGTACTGGTCCAGATTGCTGTCTACTTCTGCAACGGTAGAATTCAGCTTGGACAGCAGCCACTTATCCATTACGGGCAGTTTGTCATATTCCAGTGTATATTTGGAAGCGTCAAAATTGTCAATATTTGCATACAGTACGAAGAATGCGTAGGTGTTCCACAGGGTACCCATGAATTTACGCTGTCCTTCCTGTACGGCCTTGCCGGAGAATCTCTTCGGCAGCCAGGGTGCGGAACTGGTGTAGAAATACCAACGGATGGCATCTGCACCGTAGGTCTCCAGTGCGTTGAAGGGATCTACCGCATTGCCCTTACTCTTACTCATCTTCTGACCGTTCTCATCCTGTACATGACCCATAACGATAACGTTCTTGTAAGGAGCCTTATTGAAGAGCAGGGTGGATTCTGCCAACAGAGAGTAGAACCATCCACGGGTCTGGTCCACTGCCTCGGAGATAAAGTCAGCGGGGAACTGCTGCTCGAACAGATCCTTGTTTTCAAACGGATAATGATGCTGTGCAAAAGGCATTGCTCCGGAGTCGAACCAACAGTCGATCACCTCGGGAACACGCTTCATCTGCTTGCCGCACTCGGGGCAGGTGATGGTGATCTCGTCGATGTAAGGGCGATGGAATTCTACGGTCTTCGCCTTCTCATTGCCGCTCATCTTGTACAGCTCTTCACGGCTGCCGATGGAATGCTGGTGTCCGCATTCGCACTCCCAGATATTTAACGGAGTACCCCAGTAACGGTTACGGGATACACCCCAGTCCTGAATATTCTCCAGCCAGTTGCCGAAACGTCCCTCACCGATAGAAGCGGGGATCCAGTTGATGGTCTTATTATTACGTACCAGATCATCCTTCACAGCGGTCATCTTGATGAACCAGGACTCTCTTGCATAATAGATCAGCGGAGTATCACATCTCCAGCAGAAGGGATAATCATGCTCGAACTTCGGTGCATCGAACAGCTTGCCCTCTGCATCCAGATCTTTAAGTACCAGAGGATCTGCATCTTTTACGAATTTTCCGGCATAAGGGGTCTCTGCGGTCAGATCACCCTTGCCGTCTACGAACTGTACGAAGGGCAGCTCGTAATTACGTCCGATACGACTGTCGTCTTCACCGAAAGCCGGTGCGATATGAACGATACCGGTACCGTCGGTCATGGTTACATAACCGTCGCAGGTTACGAAATGTGCCTTTTTCTTCTGCTTCTTGGCGGCATCTCCCGCACACTTGTACAGAGGCTCATACTCCTTGTACTCCAGATCCTTACCAACATAAGTCTCCAGTACTTCGTAAGCATCCTTGCCTTCTTCTGCAAGACGTCCCAGAACCTTGTCTGCCAGTGCCTTTGCAATATAATAGGTATAACCGTCGGCGGCCTTCACCTTCAGGTAGGTCTCCTCCGGGTTCACGCACAGTGCCACGTTGGAAGGAAGAGTCCAGGGGGTGGTGGTCCATGCCAGGAAATATGCATCCTCGCCCTTTACCTTGAAACGTACGATAGCGGAACGCTCTTTGACTGCCTTATAGCCCTGTGCCACTTCGTGGCTGGACAGCGGGGTTCCGCAGCGAGGGCAGTAAGGAACGATCTTGAAGCCCTTGTACAGAAGTCCCTTATCCCAAATGGTCTTCAGTGCCCACCATTCGGACTCGATGAAGTTGTCATCGTAGGTAACATAAGGGTTATCCATGTCAGCCCAGAAACCAACAGTACGGGAGAAATCTTCCCACATTCCCTTGTATTTCCAGACGCTCTCTTTACATTTGTCGATAAAAGGTGCCAGACCGTATTCCTCGATCTGCTCCTTGCCATCCAGACCCAGCAGCTTCTCAACTTCCAGCTCTACGGGAAGTCCGTGGGTATCCCAGCCTGCCTTACGGGGAACCATATATCCCTTCATGGTACGGTATCTGGGGATCATATCCTTGATGGTACGGGTCTCTACATGACCGATGTGGGGCTTACCGTTGGCGGTAGGCGGTCCGTCGTAGAAGGTATAGGTCTCGCCTTCCTTACGGTGTTCCATACTTTTTTTGAAAATGTTGTTGTCTTCCCAGAATTTCTCGACAGCTTTCTCACGGTCTACGAAATTCAGGCTTGTGGGTACCTGCTTGTACATAGTGCGCTTCCTTTCTTAAAAAAAATGGCTCCGTCCCGTAACAGGACGAAGCTCATGCATTCGTTAACCACCTCTTACAACATACTTCCCATACGATTCCACATGTGTAATCTCACAGGAGTGATATGCTTCCCGGTAACGGCGGGATTCCGTTCAGAACTACTGACCTGGGCTTTTGTTCTGACAGCTCAGAAGTGATTTTCACTTTTTCCTTACTCGCACCGGTCTCTCACCATCACCGGCTCGCTTTGCCTTTCTGCGGAAAAGTTACTCTCTTCGTCAGTGCTTTTTTGATATATCGCTATTATATAACCCATTTTTTTCAGTTGTCAAGCCGGATGTTATGATTTGCTTAGAAAGCTTTTCTTTCTTGCTTTTCCGACATTTATTTCATATAATTATTTTAAGACTGATATGTGTACCGATCTTACCGGAAAGGGCAGGGAATTCTATGGAAAATACGCAAAATACGCCGAAAAGAAGCGGCGGTAAAATATCATATACTCTGCAGGCGATCGGCCTGATTCCCCTGCTGGCGCTGGGGATCGTCATGTTATTTTTCACTTCCCAATGGTTCACAAAAACTATGTATCAGGAAGTGGAACGTGAATTGTATGATGCCACAAAAAGTGCCACTACACTTCTGAACGCTGCCTATCCCGGCGATTACCGGCTGGAAGGTGATGTTGCCTACCTTCTGTATAAGGGCGATGTAGATATCACCCGTGAATATTCTCTATTTGATCAATTCAAAGAGGATACCGGACTGGACATCACCCTGTTCTACCAGGATACCCGCATTCTGACGACTCTGTATAACGCCCAGGGTGACCGCATTGTCGGCTCCGGTGCTCCGGATGTGGTGATCCGTGATGTCCTGAATACCGGTGAAGATCATTTTTATATCAACACTCTGATCAATGGAAAGACTTATTTTTCCTATTATAGTCCTGTCCGCAATCAGGACGGCAGCATAGTTGGCATGCTTTTTATAGGAAAATCCAGTGCCGCCGTATCTCAAGCCATTCAACGTTATGTCTATCCGCTGACATGGCTGATCATCGGTTTTGTGGCTCTCGTGGCTGTCTGCATCTATTTTTACACCAGAAGATTCGTGGCTGTATTACTCCATATTCACAGCTTCCTGTCAGAGGTAGCCTCTGGGAATCTGAACGCCACACTGGATCATTCCGTAACAAAACGCAGTGATGAATTAGGTGATATCGGTCGCTGTGCCCTGTCCATGCAGCGCTCTCTTCGTACCATGATCGAGCAGGATGCCCTGACCGAGCTGTACAACCGACGCAGCGGGGAAAAAAAGCTGCGCCAGATCTTCGAGGAAGCCCAATCCTCCCGCCATTCTTTTGCGCTCGCCATCGGAGATATTGACTTTTTCAAAAAGGTTAATGATACCTACGGTCACGAATGTGGGGATGCCGTACTGAAAAATGTCTCTGCCCTGCTGAAGCAGCATATGTGGCGCCGTGGCTTTGCCGCGCGTTGGGGTGGTGAGGAATTTCTACTGGTATTTGAAAATGTAGATCTTGCAGAAGCACGGAAACAGCTGGAGCTTCTCATGGACAAAATCCACGAACTGGATACGCTCTATGAAGGTCAACACGTGAAGATAAATATGACCTTCGGACTGGTCTGTGAGTCTGACAAAGATGTTCATACATTATTAAAAGAAGCTGATGAGAAATTATATATCGGTAAGACAAACGGTCGTAACCAGGTGGTATCTTAACCCGGTTACGACCGTTTCTTATTTGTTTCTGATCTTGTTATCTTTAAGCTTGCAAGCATTCCGGATTCAACAGGAAATCATAAATATTGATTGTCAGAATACCATATTCATCATAATATGGCTGCACAATATCTTTTGTAATGACAATTTTCTTAAAAGAGTCATCAATCTTCCGGAACGGTCGGATTTCCTGCGTCCGCTTTGTTTCATCCGGAAGAGAATATGCCGATTGAATGTAATATCTGGCAGAACCAAGATTGCAGACAAAATCCACTTCCAGCTGCCTGCGGTTTACCTTTCCTTCCAAATCTTTTTCTGCGATAGGGACAACACCTACATCCACACTATATCCCCGCATCCGGAGTTCGTTATAGATTACATTTTCCATGGAATGTGTCTGCTCCAACTGCCGGAAATTAATTCTGGCATTCCGAAGCCCCAAATCAGAAAAATAATATTTCTTAGGAGTCTCTATATATGACTTTCCCTTAATATCATAACGCTGTGCTGACTCTATCAAAAAAGAATCTTCAAAGTAATCCAAATATTTCTTTATGGTTGCAGAAGTAATTTTAGATTTCTTCACGGTTTTAAAAGTGTTCTTTAGTTTTTCCGGATTGGTCAACGAACCGATCGCAGAGGAAAGAATATTTAGCAGATCTTCCAATTCCCCAATATTCTTTATACGATTCCGTTTCGTAATATCACGGATATAAATTTCGTTAAATAAATTCTGCAGCGCTGTTGCCTTATCCCCGGCACCATCCCGCAGAACCACTAATGGAATTCCACCGTAAAGCATATATTCAGATAACCCGGTATATTTATCTCCGTTATAAACAGACATAAATTCAGCAAAGCTGAGAGGGTACATATGAATTTCATCACCCCTGCCTGCAAATTCCGTAGCAATATCCTTTGACAACAGTTTTGCGTTACTTCCCGTCACAAACACATCAATATTCTCTTTACGAAGGTATCCATTCAAAACAGCCTCAAAACAATCCAGCATCTGAATTTCATCCAACAGCAGATAATATATTCCCTCTCCTGTAGTTTTCGACCGAATATATGCCATAAATTTCTCCGGATCCACACCCCGCTTTTCCTTTTCGATCTGAATAAGACTTTCACCGATCAGGTAAAGATCATCCGCAGAATCAAAGGCAAACCGTATGATATGGTCTGCTTCCACACCGGAATCTAACAAATGATGATAGAAAATGTTATTCAGCAGATAAGACTTACCACATCTTCGAATACCGGTAATCACCTTGATTAATCCATTGCTCTTTCTTTTTATTAACTTTTCCAAATAGAAATCTCTGCGAATATCCATATATTTTCTCCCTGGAATAGATTTTTGCAACTAGTTGCACTTTTCTATTCTATTATATGGATAATTTAACTGAAAATCAATATACTTGCTTCATTTTTGGAAAAGATTTTTGCAACCGGTTGCACTTTTCTATTCCAAATTGTAAATAAACAAAGTAATTATTTATTGTTCCATCTGTCTGCCCAGAAAGCCTGCTGCGGACTGCGCCAGTTTCTGTTCCACTTCTCCCATTTTGCTCTTCCCGTCATTTTCCAACAGGATCACACTTCCGATGATGTCCCCTTCGCAGATGATCGGCGTGATCAGCTGCCAGGCATAGTCCACGGCAATGTCTTCCGCAATGTTGACATAGTTGCGGTCTCCTTTTGCGGCAATCACAGTCTCTCTATTATTGACCTTCTCTTCCAGTTGACGGCTCACGGATTTATTTAACAGTTGCTTACAGCCTCCTGAGACGGCGATGAACTGGTCTCTGTCCGCGATCAGTGTGGCATGTCCCGACACCTGTGCCAGGCTCTCCGCATACTGTTTGGCAAATGTGGTCATCTCTCCGATAGGGGAATATTTTTTCAGGATGACCTGCCCCTCTCTGTCGGTGAAGATCTCCAGCGGATCACTCTCTCTGATGTGTAACGTGCGGCGGATCTCCTTCGGGATCACGATGCGTCCCAGGTCATCTATTCTTCTTACAATTCCAGTTGCTTTCATCATTTTTTCCTCCATGACATATTGCGTAAGATAAATCATCATCTCGCATTACTAATCATTAACGTTGCAGTTAGTATGCGAAATGCAGGAAAAAATATACTTTAAATTGCCAGATACACCGTCATTCAGCAGCGCCATTGCTGGCATCCATTCAATTTTTACTCTTGCATTATCGAATTTTTCCATTCTCAATCAGACTGTTTCGTACTGTATTTTCCTTATTTCTATGTTACACTTATTCTGTTTACGACAATTTTTTATGGGAGAGTTTAAACTATGAATCACAAAAATAATAACAGAAGTTCCTTTTCCGGCAAGATCGGCTTCGTCCTGTCGGCTGCCGGAGCATCCGTAGGCTTAGGCAATATCTGGCGTTTCCCGTATCTGGCAGCCAAATACGGCGGCGGTATCTTCCTGTTGATCTATATTATCCTGGCGCTTACCTTCGGTTATAGCATGATCGTGGCAGAGACTTCACTGGGACGCATGACAGGTAAAAGCCCCGTGGGTGCCTTTCATACCTTTGGGAAGTCCAAATGGCTGTCCTTCGGTGGATGGATCAACGCTATTATTCCTATTCTGATCGTTCCTTATTATTCCGTCATTGGTGGATGGGTGATCAAGTATCTGGTGGAATATGCCAAGGGTCACGGACATGATCTGGCAGCGGACGGTTATTTTTCCACGTTTATTTCCAATGGTGTCTCTACAGAGCTGTGCTTTATCGTATTCACTCTGTGTACTCTGGGCATCATCTACGCCGGTGTCCGCAACGGTATCGAGCGTGTATCCCGCATTATGATGCCGATCCTGGTAGTGCTCTCCGTGGTCATCACCGTCTATTCCGTTACCAGACCGGGAGCCCTGAGCGGTGTGAAGTATTTCCTGATCCCGAATCCCGCGAATTTCTCCTGGATGACCGTCGTAGCTGCCATGGGTCAGATGTTCTACTCTCTGTCCATTGCCATGGGTATTCTCATTACCTTCGGCTCTTATATGAAAAAAGATGTCTCCATTGAAGGCTCCACGAAAAATGTGGAGATCTTTGATACCGCCATCGCTATCATGGCAGGTCTGATGATCATTCCCGCCGTGTTCGCATTCTCCGGTGGAGATCCCGATACCTTACAGGCAGGTCCTTCCCTGATGTTCATCACACTTCCCAAAGTCTTCGACAGCATGGGAATGGGCACCTTCGTAGGTATTATGTTCTTCGTACTGGTACTGTTCGCAGCCATGACCAGCTCCATTGCACTTACCGAAAGTGCTGTGTCTACTTTCGAGGACGAGCTTGGCTGGGGTCGTAAAAAATCTACCGTGATCATGGGTGTGATCATGCTGGCACTGGGAACGTTATCCTCACTGGGTTACGGACCGCTCGGTGCTGTGAAGATCATCGGCATGCAGTTCCTTGATTTCTTCGATTTCCTGACCAACTCCGTAATGATGCCTATCGCTGCCATCACCATCTGTCTGCTGGTATCCCGCGTCATCGGAGTAAAGGCTGTGGAAGAAGAAGTCATGCACGGAGAAGCCGCTTTCCGCCGCAAAAAGATATTCAATTTCATGATCAAGTATCTCTGCCCGGTATTTGCTGCGATTATTTTATTAAGCTCCGTGGCAAATGCATTTGGATGGATTAAAATGTAATGATCCGTCCTGTCTCCGCGTTCACTCTATGCGAAATCGAGATTACGGTACGTCCTTCGGAAGCCCTCTTCAGTGCCTGCAGCACCTCTTCCTCGGTCTGGGCATCCAGATTTGCCGTAATCTCATCCAACAGAAGGAGCTTAGGCTTCGCCACGGCGGCTCTGGCAATGGATAACAGCTGCCACTGCCCCTGCGAGAAGATCTCCGAAGTACAGATCGTGTCATAGCCTTTTTCCAGCTGTTCTATCGTTGCATCCAGTCCCGCAATTCTTGCAGCCTCCCGTACCTCTTCCATAGTAAAAGAATCGTCATACAGCGTGATCTGATCCTTCACGGTACCGGGTACCCTGTGAAAAGTCTGCTCCACATAGCCGTACAGGCTGCGCTTTTCATTTTCCGGAATCTGAAAAGCATCTCTTCCCTGAATCAGCACTTTACCCTCTCCCGGCTGATAAAGTCCCAACAACAGTTTGAAGACCGTACTCTTCCCTGCTCCGGTTCTTCCGGACAGTGTCACCTGTTCTCCGGGATACACTTGGAAGCTTAAGTGATGCAGGATTTTACGGCTGTCATCCTCATAAGCAAAGGTCACGTTTTGCAGTTCCACAAACGGCGTCTCTTCCTCTGTGACCACCGGAGTCTCCAAATTCCGTACTTTCTCCGGCAATTCCTCCAGCGCATAGAATTCATTGATCCGGTGCACGCCCGCAATGGCGGACTGTATGGTCTGAATCTCCATTCCCAGACTCTCCACTGGGGTAAAGATCTGGGAGATATAGTTAATTACCGCTACCGCTGTACCTGCAGACATACCGAACAGTGTCAGCACCCTTGCATTACCGGAGGCAGAAAACAGCATCACAACCGCCACCACGATAGCATTCAGGATCAGGATCACCGGGGAATAAATAGCATCATAGAAATTCGTGCGATCTACCGCGCGATAACTCTCCGCAATATATTCATCATACCGCTGCTCCATATAGCGCTCTTTTCCCAGCGTATGAATGGTGCGGATATTGTGCAGCGTCTCCGGCACATGTCCGGAGGCTCTGCCCACAGCACGACGGTTCTCGATCTGGGCTTTCAGCATGTTTTTCTGCACCGTCCGGGTGAACCAATACAGAAATGGCAGCAGGATCAAAAGTACGATCGCCAGTCCTCTGTTTTTTAACCAGATCACCACCAGGATACTTATAATCTTACAGGCATCGGCGAACATGCTGATGATTCCGGAGGTAAACAGGTTCTCCACCGTATCCACATCTCCTACGAACCGGGATACGATCGTACCGGGCTCCTGTTTCGTCAGTTCCCCTGCCGTCAGGTTCGTGTATTTCTCCATCATGCTGCTCCGCAGTGCGTGGGTGATCTTCTGACCGAAGACCGTCAGCAGACCTTCCCGAAGGCTTTCGGTCAGCCCGGTGAGCACCGTAAAAGCAAAATACAGTATCACCAATGCAACCGGAACTGCGTTTCCTGCGGTGATCGTATCCACGATACTTCCCAGGATCCAGGGCGGCAGAAGCGCGGTTACAATGGCACCTGCGACTGCCAACAGGATTCCCAGTGACAGTCCTGCATAGCCTGTCAAAGTCTGACGGATCACGCTGCGGACATTTTTCACATTCTGTCTCTTATTTTTCTGCATCTGTTTATTTTTCTGCATGATCCGGACCTCCCTCCTGCGTACTGTGTGCATCAGCGCCATCCGCCTGTGCTTCATACAGTCTCGCATACTCCGGGAACGTTTCAAGGATCTGTTCGTGGGTTCCCGCGGTCACTTTTCCATCCTCCATCCACAGCACCTGATCCATTTGGGGGAACAGATACAACCTATGGGACAGTAGGATCACGATACTGTCCGCTGTAAACTTCCGCAGATTGGCAAAGACCTCTTCCTCCGTCTTGCGATCCAGTGCAGAGAACGGATCATCCAGGATCAGGACCGGACGCTTATGGCACAGGGTTCTCGCCAGTGCCAGCCGCTGTGCCTGGCCACCGGAGAGCCGGACGCCGCCATTTCCCACAATGGTGTCCATACCCTCTTCCATCTCTGCCACCTCACCGTCGAAACAGACTGCCTTCAGATACTTCTCCGCATCGTCATCATCGCCCAGCAGTATATTGTTGCGGACACTGTCATTGAACAGTTCCGGATCGTGTCCTAAATATCCCACCATGCCGTTTTGCTCTGCCTTGGTCATCCCGGATAATTCTTTGCCGTGGAAACAGATCCTTCCTTCGTAAGGGTATTCACAGAGGAAGGTCTTTCCCAATGTGGATTTACCACACGCCACTGCGCCGGTGACACCAATGATCTGTCCCGGAGTGGCTGACAGATTGAAGTCCTCATAGATCTTCTCTCCGCCGGGATAAGCGAAGCTTACATCCGATACTTCCAGCGTTCCCGGCTCCTGTACCAGGCTATCGTCCTCATAAGTGGTTTCCTTCATCAGTGGCTTAATGCGCTTCCAGGAGACCTGGGCTTTATGTACTGCATTGAATAGCTTTGCTGCATGAGAAGATTTCACGGCTAACTTCAAAAAACAGGATAAAAACGTGGTAAAGGCTGCCACATCCCATATTTTCCAGCCGGTTCCCAGCACATTTCTGCTGCCGTAATACAGGATAAACAGTACGCCTGTCATGGAGATGATCCGGTACAGCGGGGGGAATGCGGTACTCCAGATATTAGCCTTCACAGCAGCTTTTTCATAAGCGGTAAGATTCTCTTCGTAAGCCTGCTTCCGCTCATTTTCTCTACCATAGACACGGTAGGTAACAGCGTTAGTAGCTCTGTCCAGTGTTGCGTTGCTTAAATCTCCGGACTGTTCCTTATATGCCGCTCCGGTACGCTGCACGTTACGCTTCATCTTCTCCGCCAGTACATAAGATACCGGTAAAAACAGCATACCTAAAATTGCCAGCCGCCAGTCATAAAATAACAGCATTCCCACATATGCTGCCAGTGCCACACCGGTATCGAAGATCTCTGTGGTAAATTTCCGCATACCCTCCGCACAGTCGTCCACATCCAGGATTGCCTTGGTGATCACATTTCCGACACCCTCTTCTTCCAGTTCGGCACGGCTTCTGTGTACCAGACTGCGGTATAGGATCTCTTTCATGTCACGATTCACATTATTAGCAAATCGTCTGACATAAAAACGCTTGATATAACGGGATATCTGCACGATGGCAATAGATATCACATATGCCGTCACCAGCACCAGCATATCCCGGTATCCGGCCTTCCCGCCCAGAATATCCACCAGGCATCCCGTCATCCTGCCCTCGAACCACGGTCCTGCCAGCAGTCCGAGGTTATAGATCAGTCCGGAGAACGTGACTGCCAGCAGCACAGGCCACTGGGTTTTGAAATAATACAGGATCTGATCCTTTTTCACTGCCTCCGATATCTGTTTCATCCTCTTCTGCTCCTTCTCCTACACATTTTGCCACATTGACAAATCCTGCCCGACGTTCCTGCTTGGTGCGCCAGTACAGGGTATCCAGCGTCTTACAAAATGCTTCCTTCTCTTCCTCCGGAAGTTCCGCCAACAGCCATTCATAAAATTTGCTCTCAATGGCAGCCTTGGAGTTTTTCAACTGCTCCGCCTTCTCCGTGGCATACAACAGCTGGCTCCTGCCATCCGCCGGGTTGGGCTTCCGGTAAAGGTATCCCTTGCTCTCCAGACTCGCCGCACGCCTTGCGGCAGCTCCCTTGTCGATCTTCAGCTGTTCCCGCACCGCCGCCTGGGTAATGCCCGGATTGTGCCGTACCAAATGGATAAAATCAAATTCCGCAGTCCCAATCCCATCTTCCTTCATGGTCTGCACCGTGAATTTGCTCACTTCTCTTGCTATTTTCGTCATTTTTCGTTCTGTTGCATCCATTGTTCTACCTCTCTGTGTTGTATTCAGATAACAGAAAAAGATGTACCTGCATCCAAAATGGATGATAGTACATCTTTTTTGCTCTGTCAATGATTTATTTGACGAGTTAATGTTGTGTTTCTGGTTATTTAAATCTATATATGTTAAAAAAACCGATCTACACTAGTAGAAATTCTTTCTTATTATTTAACCCGGTAACCACATAGGCTATACCCACATATCTACACTAGTAGAAATTCTTTCTTATTATTTTATTTAACAATAAAAAAATCACTAAGCACCACTTAAATCTACA
>OOBP01000950.1_pt1 | contig 15735 bp, 14 predicted proteins | sample 1671681 | NCBI WGS metagenome assembly OOBP01 (sample SAMN06348181, study PRJEB24527) | human gut metagenome
TCCCCGAATCCATCCCCTTTGGGAGAACCCTGAAAGGAGTTTTAGATATGAAACACAGCAAAAAACTGGTTACGCTCAGTGTATTAACCACGATGTCCGGTGCAGCGATTTACTTTTTAAATAAGACACTCGATACCGCTGCCATACGGAAAAACCTGCTCGCAGCGACCGAAAAAGAGATCTTCTCCTGGCAGTTCGGCGATATTTTTTACACAAAAAAAGGCACTGGAACCCCGATGCTCTTACTTCATGACTTACATTGTGCCTCCAGCGGCCGCGAATGGCAGTATATTGAGGATACTCTCGCAAAGGATCACACCGTCTACACACTCGATCTTCTCGGCTGCGGCCGTTCCGACAAGCCGGCGATCACGTACACGAACTTTTTATACGTACAGCTCATCGTCACCTTCATCAAGCAGGTCATCGGATGTCCAACCGACGTAATTGCATCCGGTTTATCCGGTTCTTTCGTCGTAACCGCCTGCAATACAGCCCCGAAATGCTTCGGCCGAATCATGATGATCAACCCGACCGACCTTGCCAAGCTCAACAAAATCCCGGATAAACGCAGCCGCTTCCTGAAACGCATGATCGAGCTCCCGCTCGTCGGCACGCTGCTGTACCACACGCTCACCGGCCGCTCCAACATCGAGCTTTTATTCACTGAGAGCTATTATCACAACCCATTCCACCGCTCACCGGAGGACGTAGACGCCTTCTACGAGTCCGCACACCTCCAGAACAGCGCCGGAAAGTACCTTCTCGCAAGCCTCGTGGGCAATTACGTGAACCTCAACATCGGCCACGCCTTAAAGCACATTGACAACAGCATGTTCCTCATCGGCGGTGAGGAGGAACCAGGCATCGCAGAAACCTTTGCGCTGTACACGGCACTCAACACTTCCATCGAAACGCAGATCCTGCCGAAAACAAAGCACATGCCGCAGATGGAGGCCCCGCAGGCCCTCTTAGACCAGATCCAGATCTTCTTCGCACCGGTACAGTAATACCCCCTTCTGCTCCCGGCCTCGAGCGAAAAAAATGAGACAAAAAAACAGAGAATTTACTGATATTTCCATGTCAGTAAATCCTCCGTTTTTCCATTTTTAACCCGGCTCACAGTCCATTTCCAACGCATCTTCCTCTGCGCCCGGATAATCCGTTGGCGGCGCTGTATACGTTTCCATTCCCTCTTTTATTTCATCCATCGTATAAATATTAATTCTCTCCTCCGGCGCTGCATCCGGGTCAAATTCCACCGTTTCTCCCAGTGCAAGCATCATTGGCTCATCCGCATTTCTTTTCTCATCTGCAATCTCATACGCGTTTACATATTCACCCGACGCAGTCTCTACATACTGTCCAAACCCGTCGCAAAGCCGGTAATAAAGCTCCTTTTCCGCATCTTTCTCCAGAAAATACAAGGATTTCTGCCCGATCACCGGATCAAGGTCGCAGAAGCTGATCTGTATATAGTTCTCCCGCCGTTCCTCCTCCGAATACTCCGCTTTCAGCTCCTCTGCGTTCCAGTACGTAATTCCCGCATCCTCCATGGACTGCAGATACTCTTCCACCGTAACTGCTCCGCCCGGCTTTCGAACCGTAATATGTTCTCCGGCTTCCATATCACCTTTCAAAACGTCATCCACCCGCAGTGAAATATCGGTTGCAATCTCAATTCCCCCGGCAAAACAGCTATAATCCTCTACCGTTCCTAGAACAATGAGATCGCTTCCCTCTTTCTGCTCATAAAAGCTATTATAAAACCGATCCCACTCCTTCAACCCTCCGTACTGCATATTTACCTTTGCCGGATCCAGATTTTCAAACCGCATTTTCTCCTCTGTTTCCGCCGTTTCTGCATTACCGCAGCCCACCAGCAGAATACACAATACTGTCAAACAAACCTTTTTCATCCTTTCACCCCCCATCCACCGTCTTTGTTATACTCCCATTATACTTCTTCCGCTTTCATTTTCCCATAAAAAAGCGGAAGACTTACTGATTTTTTCACTCTCAGTAAATCCTCCGTTTTCAATTTTAACCAGATTTTAATGACTCTTTATTCCGCTGATTCTGACGTGCTGTCTGAAGAACTGTCATCTTCCGTCTTTGCCGCAAGCAGTTTCCCGTAATTTTCCAGCATGGTCTTCACGTTATTTTTATTCACAAGAGACGGCACTCCGTCCTCATCTACCGTGTAATAGAAGCTCGAATCATACGGGCTGTAAGCAAATGTCAGGTCGCCGTCTGTCATATGGAAGACTGCGGTAAACTCGGCATCCTTGGCCTGCACGAGGCTTTCATCCTTCGTCTGCGCCTTCAGGCCAATGAGCGAAGAATAGAACGTGGTAAACGTTGATTTATCAATCGTTTCATCGCCGCAGATGTAACTGATTTCCTGTGTTGTGGAATCGCTGTCGTCATCCTTTTTCTCTTCCACATGGCGTACATACGTCTTCGTCTCGCCGTTATACGTAATATCAAGACTCGTCAGATCCGATACATTTTCCATGCCGATATACATGTTCCAGAAATCAGATGCCTTCTTTCCGGTGAAGGTTTCAACGTTCGAAGCCGTCATCAGATGGACTTCATTCGAGCCGTCCAGCTTCACGTAATAAGAACCGCCGTCCTCATTTGCATTGCCGACATACAATACCAGATCTTTCTCCACCGTAACGGTTGTCGTTTCGGAAGAAGAGCTCGTTGCAGTGCTGTCGCTTGATGCAGAATCTGTTGTGGAATCCGAAGAAGTATCTGCCGTTGTTGTATCGTCAGCCTCAACCTCCTGCTCTTCCGTGTAATGCACGCGGATCGTCGTCTTCGGCTGATCCAGTCCGTACTGGGAAAGATCCGATGCGTTGTACGTAACAAGATCTCCAAAGCTAAGAGATGCCACTGCACTTGTCATGGTGCCGATCGAATCCGCATCACCGCCATGTGCCGCTCCATCTGCGTCCACAACCTGCCATTCATCCGTCTGGAGTGCCGAATCAGCAGCGCTTACTTCTTTTGTCAGCGTATATCCGTTCTCACCCTCCACCTGCAGCTTTGTAATGTTTTCCGCCGTCACAGATGGCATGGATTCCGTTGTCGCCCACTCCATCATATCGGACGGGAACATCGTTCCAAGCGATGTGCTTACCAGATAAACCTTACTCGTATCATCGTTCAGATAAATATAGTATCTGCTCGAGCTGTTCTTATCTCCGACATGAATCGTCGTTTTCTCGTCTCCCGCAGTCACTACAACCTCCTGAGACGGCGTCTCGAGCCCGAAATCGGCCATAGAATCGATTTCATCGCCTTCAATGACTCTTTCTGCTGTCATGCTGCTAAGAGAGCTTAAAACGTTCGTTATCTTGCCCTCATCCAGTGGGAATCCATCCTCCTGATCGTATGTCCAGATATCGGTATCATCGTCTCCTGCTGTTTTCGTAAAGGACACCGTCTCTCCGTTGATCTGGAACGAAAGCGCTGTTACATCATCTTTTGAAAAATCAACCACTTTTTCGGCGTCTGCACCAGAATCCGAACTGCCGCTGTCCGCATCGGCGGTGCTGTTTTTCTTCGTCAGCACCACCAGTACGGCAAGAAGCAGTACCAAAAGGATCAGGCAGGCCGCCATCTTTCCTTTTTTCTTCATCACTGTTTTCTCCTCTTCATCCAGATCATCACGCCAATCACAACAAGTACCAGCGGAATTCCCGCAATGGTAATAATAGACCAGGTGTTAACTGCTCCCTGTGTAAATACCAGGTTTGTATAGCTTGTGCTCTTGCTTGGAATAACAACGGTCTGCTCCACATCACACATGGAGGTCAGTGCAGTCGCTGCCAGCTTCGAGTTCGCACCGCTGATTGCCTGGTCAATCTGGCTGCTCAGCATCGATGCACTCGAGAAATAAATGATCTGTGTCTCTTTATCATCTACGGTTTCTGTAATGGAAACACCAAGGTCAAATGCGCCCGTCTCACTGTCCGCACTCTTCGACCAGGTGCTGTTCTCCGGGTCATTTTCAATATAAGCGTCCTCGGTGGTCGTCAGAAGGCTCTTGATCGTAATGGTATCACGATAAGAATCGAGCTTCTGAATTGCCTGTGCAACCGGCATCAGAATGTAATTACTCTTTACTTCGGTTGTAATGTCATCACTCTGAATGTTCGGCAGCAGATAATACGGCATCTGCGGATAATAATGCTGGGAATCGGTCTCCACAACAATTCCGCTGGAGCGTTTCACGCCGTAGTTTTCCAGAATGGAATCCAGATTTGGCATATCCGTTCCGGTATAGCTGGTGAACATCAGAAGTTTTCCGCCGTTTTCCAGGTAGGTAATGACTTTATTTGCCTCATCCTCTGAAAAATCGGTGGTCGGGGACATGATTACAAGCTCCTCGGCATCCTCCGGGATATCGTCTGTCATCAGGGCAAGATCACTGATTTCCACATTGTTTTTGTTAATGGCATCACTAAAGTTTGTAGAGAGATCACTCTCGGAAGCCTCGCCGTGGCCGGTTACCCAGTAAACCTTCGGGTTGTTTTCACTCGTCACATACGTGATAGCACTGGTAATCTGACCCTCGCCGTCAAAGCCGGTCGTCTGTGTCTGATAGGTCTGATAGTTCGTGGAAGTCTCCCACATATCACTGTTGCTGACCACCTTGCTCTTATCGCCGCATACGACAATTACACTGTTTGCAGCTACCGTCTGATCGGTATACTGACTCGTAAATTTCGGATACAGATCCGGGTCTTTTGTCTCTACTTTGATATGGTCAGAAAGCTCATCGTAGTGCTCCAGCAGCTTCTCGATGGTGTCATCCTCACTGCCCTTCTGCACAATATAATACAGGGTAACGTCTTGATCGAGATCCTTTAATGCCGTTTTCGTCTCATCTGTAATGGAGTACATTTTCTGGGTACTCAGGTCAATCTGCGTTTTACTGGTCGGAATCTGTGCCACAATCAGGTTAATAACTACAATCACGGCCAGAACAATCACCGTCATAATCGAAGAATAAGAGCCCTGTTTCAGATGCTTTTTCTGCTCCTCGCCGGTAAACACTTCCTTCAGATGTTCTTTGGAGAACGTCTTTTTCAGCTTTTCTTTAATATTAAAATTCATTTTATGCTGTTTCTTTTCTTTCTTTTCGCTGCTCATCGTCTCCACCTCCTAATTCCAGCGTTTCTTCTGCAGGGACTGCATTGCAAGGAAAGTGCAGATTGCAATGACGGACAGGTAGTAAACAACACCGCCAATGTCCAGAATACCGTTCACAAAGTTATCCATATGGCCTGCCATGTTGAATACACCGAGCAGATCCTGGATTTTGCCCTCGAGAAGGGTGGATTTTGTAAAGTAAACTGCCGTCAGCGCGCCTTCGCCGATCACGGCAATCACACCTGTAATGATCGGGTTTTTAATCATACTGCCGATCCAGAGGCATACCAGTGCAATGATGATAAAGAACGCAAAGAAAGAGCTTCCGGCTCCTTCCGGGAAGAAGTTTGCGATACCACTCTCCACGTAGCACAGGAACAGGATCACAAAGCCGACAACGGCTGCGATGACCTGGCTCTCGGTGATGGAGGAAACGAACACACCGACCGAAATATAGGCTGCTCCCAGCAGGAAATAGCCAAGGATCGAAGTGTAGGATACAGCGTAGGAAACTGTTCCGTGGGTTCCAAGAAGCAGCGGATACAGGCACATAATCAGCACTGGAATCACATAAATGGTGAGAAGTGCCAGATATTTTCCAAGGATAATATCGGAAATTTTTACCGGTGCGGTAAGGAGCAGCTGATCCGTCTTATTTTTCTGCTCCTCCGACAGGACACGCATTGTCAGAACCGGTACTGCGATCAGCAGAATAAATGCGGAATTCTGCAGCGCGTATCCGATCTCCGGGTAACCCTGCTGCAGGTTGATGGCCGTAAAATACAGGCCGAACAGCGCCAGAGTAAACGCCATAAACAGATATCCGATCATGCTTGTCAGATAGCTTTTTAACTCTTTTTTATAAATCGCCGTCATTGTGCGTCTCCCTCCTCCTGTTTTGTTTCAGCGGCTGATTCCGCTGCATCTGTGCTTTTTTCTTCAGACGTTTCCCCGACAGCCGTTTTGTCTGCTTCTGGTTCACATTCTTTTTCACATTCTTTTTGTTTCAGCTGTTCTTTCTCTGCTTTTTTCAGCTTTCTTGCAGCCTTTCCGGAATCATCGGTCAGCTCCAGGAAGACGTCTTCCAGAGACATCGAGGAGGAAGTCAGCTCGAGGATCGGGCAGTTGGCCTTTGCCAGTGCATAGAACAGCTCCTCGCGGATATCCTTATCCTTTTCCGTGGTAATTTTTACCTTAATCTGCTCCTCATTCGGCGTATTTTCATATTGGATCTCTTTTGCATCGAGCGCATTAAGCGCCGGAACCAGCTGCTTTCTCGTTCCGTGAACGGGACATGTAACCGTGTTTGATCCAAGCATCAGTTTACTTAAGTTTTCCGGGGTGTCGCTCGCAACAAGCTGTCCCTTTGCAATAATCATGACGTAATCGCAGACGGCGCTGACCTCGGAGAGGATGTGGGAACTTAAGATAACGGTATGTTTTTTACCCAGTGATTTGATCAGGTCGCGGATCTCAATGATCTGCTTGGGATCCAGGCCTACCGTCGGCTCATCGAGGATGATGATCGGCGGATAACCGAGCACTGCCTGTGCCAGTCCGACTCTCTGACGGTATCCTTTCGACAGGTTCTTGATCAGACGATTCTGCATATCGGTAATCTTCACCAGATTCATGACCTCAAGAATCTGTTTTTTTCTCTGATCCTTCGGAATTTTCTTTAATTCCGCCACGAATTTCAGATATTCCAGAACGGTCATGTCCGTGTAGACCGGCGGCAGCTCCGGCAGATAGCCGATGCATTTCTTTGCCTCCTCCGGCTCCTCCAGGATATTGTGGCCGTTGATCAGCACCTCGCCCTCCGTAGATGCCAGATAGCCGGTGATGATGTTCATGGTCGTTGATTTTCCGGCACCGTTTGGGCCAAGAAAACCATAGATCTGGCCTTCTTCTACGGTAAAACTCAGGTTGTTGACAGCTACGTGGTCGCCATAGCGTTTCACCAGGTTTTTAACCTCTATCAATGTTCCTTCCTCCTTGTTTCTTAAAGCAGTCCCAGCCCGCCCTTGGGGGTGAAAGAGCCGGAGATGCTCTCATTTTCTAAAGACACTTTATCTTATTCTGAAAATGTGATAATTTGCTGGAAAATTTGTGAAAAAACGGTGAAGCCATGGAGCAGTTTGTTTGTTTTTCGACGAAAAATCAATTTCTTTTACCATAAGAATCATGTATACTATAACGTATCCGCGGACGGACGCTTTTCCATTTTTGTTCCGCCGCGAAACATTACGCCGGACTTTTCCCGTCCGGGACTGGAGATTTTAGGAGACTCTATGAATAAAAAAGACTACTACTGGGCCAAGTATATGCTGATTTTCAGCTTTTTCTGCATCTCTTTTGGCACCTCGATTTTCCTGAAAACCGAACACGCCCCCGATGAGGCGATGCGGATGCTGATTCCGGAATACATCGTCTCACACCACACACTGCCGAACGGCATGGAAGAATCGGTGCGCCATCCGCTGTGGGGATTCTCCTATGCGCTGTATCCGTATCTGACCGCGATCATCAGCTCCGTGTTTATGGCCATTACATCGCTGTTTACGAAAAGTGCAGCGGCTCTTTTAACTGCCGCCCGCCTCACCAGCGTCCTTTCCGGCACCGGCACACTGATCGTTGTGTTTCTGATCGGCGAAGAGCTCTTTGAACGGCGCGAATCCGCACTGCTCGGCGGTATTTTCGTCGGTTTTCTGCCGCAGTTTGTGTTCCTCTCCTGCTATGTGAACAACGACTCGTTCGCCGTTTTCACGGTCGCACTGATCATCTATTTCTGGATTCGCGGCATGAAAAGCGCATTTTGTAAAAAAGACTGCATCGGCCTTGGAGCAGGCTGCGGACTCTGCGCGCTGTCGTACTACAACGCCTACGCGTATCTGCTCTGCAGCATTCTTCTATTCTTCGCGCTGATGATACATTTCAGGAAACCGGCAAAAGAAATTTTTGTCAAAGCGCTGGCTGTTTTCGCTATCGCCTTCCTGATCGGCGGCTGGTTCTTCATCCGCAATGCCGTCATCCACGACGGCGATCTGCTCGGCATGCGCACCTCGAATGAATCCGCAGCGCTGTACGCAGCCGATGAATACAAACCAGAGAATCGTCAGACCCCGGCATCCGAAGGCTGGAGCTTCCAGCAGACGTATTTACAGACCCCGGAGGGCCGCACCTCCAACTGGCTGTTCTCGACCGTCAGCAGCTTCATCGGCTCGTTCTCCTACATGACCGTCCATCTCCCGATGGTGCTTTATCTGCTGTACGGCGCCCTGATGGCATTCGGATTCCTAGTGTTTTTGTTCCTCGGCATGGTTCCGCACTGGTTCCGCAAAAAGCCGCAGCTTCTCCTCTTTGTGATGCTGTTCCTCGCCTGCCTGGTCACGCTGTTCATGGACATGTACAACACGTATTTCAGCGACTACCAATCGCAGGGCCGTTACCTGATGCCGGCGCTCGTCCCTCTGATGATCTGGATCGACGACGGCTACTCTTCTCTCACCGCGAAACTTCCCGCCAAGTGGAAGCGCGCCTCCTGCCATCTGACACTCCTGCCTGGAACGATCTGGCTGGTACTGTTCCTCATCAGCTACATCGGATTTCTGATTCCGGGCTGCTGTATGGCATCCTAAACGTTTTCAGAACGTCAAAAAGCGCTGCAAAGAACTTTTTTCTTCTGTTCTTTGCAGCGCTTCTTTTATTTTTTTGAATTTTTTACTGAATCGGCTCCTTCGCCGGTGTTCCCGCTTTTCTCGGGTACTTTTTCGGCGTTGCCTTCCCCTTCTCGATGCAGACAAACGATCTCTCATCCTCTGTTCCCGTAAGCTGGAAATAAACCGGCTCTTTTGCCTCGCCGCCAAGCACATGAATCGCTTTTTGAGCTGCGGCAAGCTCCTCATTCAATTTGCCCGATTTATACGAAACAAACCGTCCGCCCACCTTCACATACGGCAGACAGTACTCCGAAAGCGAGCTTAAATTCGCCACCGCGCGTGATACCACGAGATCAAACTGCTCCCGGTAATCCTTCTGGCGTGCGAAATCCTCGGCTCTTCCGTGAACCGCCGTGATTTTCGAAAGGCCAAGCTGTCCGATCACCTCATTCAGGAATTTCACTCTCTTATTCAGTGAATCCAGCAGTACAACTTCCACCTCCGGAAACGCGATTTTCAGCGGGATTCCCGGAAAACCGGCTCCCGTTCCCACGTCGAGAATGCGTCCCGCCTGTTCCACATCACAGACCTTCACCAGCGACAGACTGTCGAGAAAATGCTTCGTAATCACCTGATCGAACTCCGTAATCGCCGTCAGATTCATAAACGAATTCCACTCTACAAGCAGCTCATAATACTGCAGAAACTGCGTTTTCTGCTCCTCGGAAAGTGTGATTCCAAGCTCAAAAAGGCCGCGCTCAAATCCTTCAAGATTGTATTCTTTCATGTTGTTCTCCGTTCTACTCTATTCTTCCAAGTGCCCGCTGCACTTTTTGTTCCTGTCCACGCAGTATCAAAACACTTGCTGTTTCGCTGCATAAGAATGTAATTCAGCCATGCATATCTGTCCTTTATTTATGTCCCAGATACACCAGCAGAACCGAAATATCCGCCGGGGAAACGCCCGAAATACGGGACGCCTGGCCGATGTTGATCGGGCGGTACAGGTTCAGCTTCTGTTTCGCCTCGATACGCAGACTCTGAATCTCGTCGTAATTGATATTCTCCGGGATCTTCTTCTCTTCCATCTTCTTGAACTGCTCCACCTGCTTCATCTGGCGCTTGATGTAGCCGTCGTACTTGATGTTGATGTTGACCTGCTCCTGCACATCCTCCGGCAGCTTGGGTCTTTTCGGATCTACTTCCGCCAGCATCTTATAATTCAGCTCCGGCCGGCGGATCAGCTCTGCGAGCGAACTTCCGCCGGAAAGCAGCGTTGATCCATACTCTTCCAGAAGCTCATTGATGTTCGAGCTCGTTCCCACATACGTATTCTCCACGCGCTCAATCTCTTCCTGAATCTGCTGTTCTTTTACTTTCAGTGCCTCATACTGCTCCTCGCTGATCAGACCCACGCGGTAGCCGTATTTGCGCAGACGCAGATCCGCGTTGTCCTGACGGAGCAGCAGACGATATTCCGCGCGGCTCGTCATCATACGGTACGGCTCATGGTTCTCTTTCGTTACGAGGTCATCGATCAGAACACCGATGTACGACTCGGAACGGTCGAGCACAAGCTCCTCTTTTCCCTGCACGCGGAGCGCCGCATTGATGCCCGCGATCAGGCCCTGTGCCGCAGCTTCCTCGTATCCTGAACTGCCGTTAAACTGGCCGCCGGAAAACAGATTTTTGATCGCCTTGAACTCGAGGGACGGCAGAAGCTGTCTCGGGTTGATGCAGTCGTACTCGATCGCATACGCATTCCGCACGATTTTCGCGTGTTCCAGGCCCGGCACGGTGTGATACATCGCAATCTGCACATCCTCCGGCAGTGAACTCGACATGCCGCCGACGTACATCTCGTTCGTGTATCTTCCCTCCGGCTCCAGGAACACCTGATGGCGGTTTTTATCCGCAAATTTTACGACCTTATCCTCAATCGAAGGACAGTACCGCGGACCAGTTCCCTCGATCATGCCGGAATAGAGCGGCGACCGGCTGAGATTTTCGCGGATGATTTTGTGCGTCTCCTCGTTCGTATACGTCAGCCAGCAGGATTCCTGATCAATCTGTACGCTCTCCGGATCGGTCGAGAAGGAGAACGGCACAACACGCTCATCACCGAACTGCTCTTCCATCTTGGAAAAATCGATGCTCCGCTTGTCAATACGCGCCGGAGTTCCTGTTTTAAAGCGCACCATCTCCACGCCGTTTGCCTTCAGCGAATCCGTCAGATGTGTTGCCGCCTGCAGGCCGTTCGGTCCCGTATATGTGCTCACATCACCGTAAATACACCGTGCATTCAGATAAACGCCGGTACAGAGAACGGCAGCCTTACAGTGGTAAATCGCGCCGGAAACGGCCTTTACACCCGTCAGAACACCGTCTTCCACGATCAGCTCCGCAATCTCCATCTGGCGGATCGTCAGATGATCGGTATTTTCGAGAACCTCGCGCATCGACTGGCTGTACGCCCGCTTATCCGCCTGCGCACGCAGCGAATGCACCGCCGGTCCCTTCGATTGATTCAGCATTTTCGACTGAATAAACGTCTTATCAATATTTTTACCCATCTCGCCGCCGAGCGCGTCGATCTCTTTTACGAGGTGTCCCTTCGAGGTTCCTCCGATGTTCGGATTGCACGGCATCATCGCGATGCTGTCGACACTTACCGTAAATACAACCGTTTCCAGCCCCATCCGCGCTGCCGCAAGTGCTGCCTCGCATCCCGCATGGCCCGCACCGATGACGGCAATATCAATTGTTTCTTCTAAAACTGCCATTTTTCCTGTCCTTTTCTATCTAAACTCTACGAACTGTTTCGTGACTATTTGCCTGTACAGAACTTGCTGAAAATCTCATTCACAAGGTCCTCTCCCACCGCTTCACCGATGATCGAGCCAAGTTCCTCATACGCATTCATTAGGTCAATCGAGAAGAAGTCCTCCGGCATACCCATTTCGATGCTGCCTGCCGTCAGCTCCAGACTCTTTTTTGCTTCCAGAAGCGCCTGTTTATGACGCGCATTCGTGATGTAAACCTCATCGTTGAACGAAATTTCACCTTGGAAAAACATCTTTTTCATTTGCTCCTCCAGCTCTTCCATGCCCGTCTCTTCCCGCGCCGAAATGCTGATGACCGGAGCACCTGTCTTTTGCTCCATCTCCTCTTTTTCGATCACCGCGGTCAGATCTGATTTATTCAGCAGCACAATCGCCTTGCGCCCTTTCAGGATTTCCATAATTTTCGCATCATTCTCATCGAGCGGCACCGACGCATCCACCACATAGAGAATCAGATCCGCATCTTTTGCGTGTTCGAGCGCACGGTCCACGCCGATTTTCTCGACCGTGTCCGCCGTCTTGCGGATACCCGCCGTATCGAGAATCCGAAGGGAAATACCCTTCAGCACCAGATTTTCCTCGAGCACATCGCGCGTCGTTCCGGCGATATCCGTTACAATCGCCTTTTCCTCTCCGGCCAGCAGATTCAAAAGCGACGATTTTCCGGCATTCGGCTTTCCAAGAATAACTGTCTTGATGCCCTCCTGGATCATCTTACCCTCATCCGCAGATGCCAGGAGCTTTTCAACCTGTTTTTTCTGCTCCGCAACAACCACGGCCAGCCGCTCCGGGTATCCGTCCAGACTGATGTGCTCCGGGTCATCAAGCGCCGACTCGATAAACGCGATCTCATAAATCAGCTTCTCGCGAATTGTCCGGATCGCCTTTTTCACTGTTCCGCGAAGCTGGCTCTCAGAGCTTTTTAAGGCATAAGCACTCTTTGCCGAAATAACATCCATGACCGCTTCGGCCTGCGTCAGATCCATTCTTCCGTTCAGAAACGCCCGTTTCGTAAACTCGCCCGGATCTGCTGCCCGCGCACCGGCATTTAAGACTGCCTCGAGCACTTTTTTCACCGCCAGCACCCCGCCGTGACAGTCGATCTCGACGGTATTCTCGCCCGTATATGTTTTCGGCCCTTTCATCACCATGACAAGGACCTCATCAATCACTTCCTCCCCTTCGGTAATCCAGCCATAATGAATCGTATGGGATTTGACCGCGGAAAGCTTTTTTCCTTCTTTTTTTGCACGGAATACGCGGTCCGCCACTTCGAACGCATCGTTTCCGCTGATTCTTACAATACCAATGCCCGCCGGCGCCATCGCTGTGGACACCGCAGCAATCGTATCATCCAAATGAAATCCTGCCATTGTTTCCAGTCCTTTCTAAAACCTCTCTTTTTGGGGATCCCAGTATTCAGATCCACATTTTTTCTTTCCTTTCGCATGGCTCTGAATAGTTCCATTTTAGCAGAAAACCAGAAAAGACGGTACCCCGTATTTTACACAGGTACCGTCTTTTTGCATATTTTTTACGCTTTCTTATCGTTTCGGCGCTACAACAACGTGACGATATGGCTCGCTGCCCTCGCTGTAGGTCTCCACAAATTTATTTCCCTGCAATGCAGAGTGGATGATTCTTCTCTCGTAAGGATTCATCGGCTCCAAAGAAACCGGTCTTCTGGTCTTTTTCACTTTGTAAGCGATGTTTCTTGCCAGGTTTTCCAGTGTTTCTTTTCTGCGCTTGCGGTAATTTTCCGTATCAAGTTTGACACGAACGTAATCCTTCTGCTCTTTATTGACTACAAGGCTGGTCAGATACTGAAGGGAATCCAGCGTCTGTCCTCTTTTTCCGATCAGGATGCCCATATCCTCACCGGCAAAATCAACTTCAAGAGAACCATTCTCGGCATTGTACTCCATCTGGATCTCAACCGGGAGCTCCATGGCTTTGAACACGCCGCTTAAGAACTCAAGTGCCGTTGCCTTGATCTGGGCGATTTCCTCGTCTGTTCTCTGAACTACTTCACGCTCTTCTCTTGGCTCGGAGCGTCTTGCAGTTTCTGCCTGACGCGGAGCAGATTTTCTTTCCGTTTCTTTCTTTACAGCTTCTTTTTTCGGCGCTTCCTTTACCGGTGCAGGAGCTGCCTCTTTTTTCTCTGGTTTCTGGGGTGTTTCCGGTTCTTTTTCCGGTGCGGCTTTTACAGCGGCACGGATCACAGCCGGTTTACTTCCGATTCCAAAGAATCCGGAACTGCCTTCGCTGATGACCTGGATCTCCAGTTTATCGCTGGCAGCCTGAAGCTCGATGCAGGCTTTTGTAATGGCGTCGTCCACGGTTTTTGCGGATACTTCGATAAACTCCATAAAGATTTACCCCCTATTTTTTCTTTTTGCTGTTCTTTTCATCAAACTGTTTTACCATGTTTGCTTTCGCAGCGATGCTTCCGGCGCGGTATTCCTGATTGCTGTTGTAATACTCAGTCGAAGCCTTTCTTGCTGCCTCTTTTTCCTCAGCAGACGGCTCTTCGTTCTCCTGTACCTGAATATTACGCACACTCTGCGTTGCAGCCTGTGTGATTTTCTGCGGCGGAAGGCCGGCTTTTTCTCTCTTCTTTGCAGCTTTTTCCTGGTTTTTGCGGATCACCTCATCCATGTCGATCGAGGACATGTGGCGGTTGATGATAACCTGCTGTACACTTCGAACGAGCGCACCGGCGATCCAGTAAATACCAATACCGATGGAGAATGATAAACACATAAATGCGGAGAAAACAGGCATTACCGTGTTCATGGTCTTCATGGAATTTTCCATGGAGTTTGCTGTCTTATTTCCGTTGTTGGAAGATGGTGCCTGCGGCATCAGCTTGTAGTTCAGCCACTGGGTAAACCATGCCAGAATCGGCACCAGAATTGCTCCTGCAATCAGAAGCGCAGATCCGTTTGCCATACCCTCGCGGATGACATCCATCGGAGACTGTGTGATATTAAATCCAAGGAACATGTTGATATGCTTGGACTCCGCGGCGGTTTTTGTAATGGTATCCGCAATACCGGAGAACTCGCTGATGTCAGCCAGCTTCGTCCACTGGGACGGTTTCAGCACATAAAACATGTCCAGAAGGTTATTTTCGGTTAATGTTTCACTTACTTTACTGTACATGGTAACACGGTTATCTGTGATAAACTGTGTCAGGATGTCAGAATATCCTGATACACCCATCATCTGTGTTGTCAGTCCCTGGAATACATTGCGGACACTTCCGATATATCCCGGAATATGATAGATAACCTGGTACAGTGCAAGCAGAATCGGCATCTGAATCAGCAGTGTACTGCAGCTTCCTGTCGGGGAGACACCGTATTTCTGATAAACTGCCATGGTTTCTTCAGATTTTTTCATCTGAGAAGCCTGGTCTTTTTTGTTCTGATATTTCTTTTCAATTCTCTGCAGATCCGGCTGCATTACGCTCATCATCTTCGACATCTTCTGCTGCTTGATCTGAAGCGGCGTCAGAACGAGATAAATGATAATCGTATACAGAATAATCGCAATACCGATATTCGGAATTCCAATTTTTTCCAGACAAAAATAAATTCCATTGATCAGCCAGCCGAGGATCTGGCATACCCACCCGATAATCGGCCACGTTGATTTACTCAGTACGATATCCAAAACGTCTTTTCCTCCTTATTTATCTACGGCACAGGGTCGTAACCTCCGTGTGAAAACGGGTTACATCTCAGTATTCTCCATAATGCCAGCAGACTTCCTTTGAAAGCACCATATTTCTGAATCGCTTCCAGCCCGTACTGCGAGCAGGTCGGCGTATAAGGGCAGTGCACCCTCTTCAGAGGAGACAGGTACTTCTGATAAAACCGGATACCTTTTATCAATACCGTCTTCATTTTTCTGTTTCCTTTAATATATGATGCAGTTTTCCCAGATGCAAAAGTGCTCCCTCTATCTCGAAATACGTACAGTTTTTTGCATTAACTCTTGCGATCACAACTACATCCATTCCACACTGAAATTCCTCTTCATGCAGACGATAACTCTCC
>OOBP01000968.1_pt1 | contig 15457 bp, 15 predicted proteins | sample 1671681 | NCBI WGS metagenome assembly OOBP01 (sample SAMN06348181, study PRJEB24527) | human gut metagenome
TTATGATTGATAAAGCTCAGCTGAAAATGGATACTGGCATCAAAGTAATTGAGGAAATCACACCAGTTTTCAAAGATTGCATTTTTATCTTCATTCTGAGCCAGCTGGTAATTGATGTCATAAAAGCGGATACACTTAGAATAAGTTTTTCCCTGTACCCTGCAGATTCCATCTCTTCCCATTTCCTTATAAGCGATCGACTGCTGGACGGACAGTTTTTTCTGCCTGCGTTTCTCTTCCTGCTTTTCTTTTTTCTTTTTCTCTTTTCTGTCTACTTTTTTGTATCCGGTATCTGTGACAGTTTTCTTATTTTTCTTTTTTCGCAACCGTTTTTCCTCCTTTCGGTTTTCCTGCATCCGGAGACTGTCTGATCTGTTCCGGATCTGTCTCATAATAGTTTTCAGTTTCATATTTTCTGACGGGCGGACGAAGAAACTTCACCCGGATCATATGCATCAGAACATCTTCCAGATGCATCCCGTCTTTTTCGTACATGGCAAATAAAAATTCCGGTAACATTAAAAGCACCATGACCGTTGCTGCATTACTGTTTCCCATCACATTACGCAAGAGAAAATAGCTTGGAATTCCCATTGCAGCACCTATCCCGATACAGATCAGCTGTCTTTTGGTCAGGTTAAATGCTACTTTATTCTTTACCTTCGTTAAATCTTTCGGTACGCTGACATATGCCATGATTTTCACTCCTTCCTGTAATTTAGTGCGCGTTAAATATCGACTTACTTAAGGATGCCGTCTTAAAGAGGCTGTAACATAAGATCACCGTGTAAGCCATAACGCCAAATAATGAAGAACTCAGATTATCTGAATACTGGATACCTGCAACAAGCACTGCATAGATTGCAACGCATACCATCATCAGAAATGCCTGGAAAGCCAGGGCAAAGAGTCCTCTGAAATAATTCGTGCCGATCTGTCCCCATTCTCTGTTACTCATAGTTGCGAATGGAATCGGCGCAACTGAGGTATATAGGTAAATCTCTATCATACGTCCATACATGATCACTGTGATCAGTACAGACAGGATTCTCATACAGAAGCCAGCGATAAGGGTTTCCAGCGCCAATACAACAAGTTCTCCGATTTCCATACTTTCCAGGGTTGCGGAAAGATCCGTCAATGCCGAAGAAATATCAATGGCGGTACTTCCGCTGATAACACCAGCTGCAGAATTAACTACGTGCTGGCCCACATCGAATACCGCCATTGTGATCGTAAATGTGTTACTCACCAGATAAACCGCGATCCACATTTTTACGAAGTACTTGAAAAACATCCAGGTATCAATATCATGCATGTTGTTGCGCTCGGTCAGCATAGAAATCAATTCGTAGCAGAGTACGAGTGTGATAATAATACCTGCAATCGGCATGATCACGGAATCCGATAAGTTCCGGATCATACTGAATATGCTGCCGTTCCACCCTTGCGGGGTCTGTCCAACCTGGGTAGCGATCTCACCAGTCTTTTGATTGACATCAGTAAACATCGTATCTAGGTTGGAAGTGATCATCCCGGTTAAGAGTTCCCTCATCCATTCCTCAATCGCATCAAAAATCTGACTGAACATGGATCTCTACTCCTTTCTCTTAACCAAATAATCCACTCAGAAGCGGGATCAGCTGTGTTCCGATCAGGATAACACCACCACCGCTCATCAGCTGCTTAATTCCCTGGGATTTTGCACCCGGGTTGTCGTTTCCATAACCTTCCATCAGGTTGATTACGCCCCAGACACCAAGACCGGCACCGATTGCAACGACCAGTGTCTGAAGGATATTGATTGCACTGCTAAAAAAAGCCATAATCAAATGTATGAACAAACGCTTTTCTTATGGTCTGTAAGCGTTTGGCTCTACTCCTTTCCCTTTTATTCAGACCTTTTTGTATCCTTATCAGTAGTAGCAGGGTGCTCGAATTCTTTCTTTCATATCAGTCCTCACCTTCCTCAGCTTCAATCGCTGATACGTCTTCTTGTGTTACAGTTACTTCATACATTTCAAATTCTGTATCTTCGGACATCACCAGTCGGTGTGCCAGATACTTTTCGACATCAAACGCATTATTCTTATTAAAATCGGCAAGCTCTTTGTACCGTTTATGCTTTGTGATGTCATATTTGTTGCTTAAAAACGGCCGGACTCCACGAAGCTGTAAGATACATTTTTCTCCATCCATGACCGCCAGCTCATCTCTACTCATCAGTTCTTTTCCAGTCTTTTGATAATTCAGCCCATAGGACCGGTTGCTACCTCTGGTGTCTGATGTGTTGTAAAGATCTATGGTTTCCTTTCCCAGGGTTTCTGATATTTCTTTCAGTGTGGAACTTTCCTTTCCACCCAGGAAAAGAACGGTGTCACAGTTACCCGTGATCGTCTCAGCCGCATCCTTATAGATTGTTTTCAGCTGAGATTGTGACTGCAGAATGATAGAAGCGGAGATTTCCCTGCTTCGGATCGTAGCAATCAACTTGTCGAATTTTGGAATCTGTCCGATATTGCTGAACTCATCAAGAAGCAGCCGTACATGATAGGGAAGCCTGCCTCCATGCTCATCATCCGCTTTATCACAAAGCAGGTTAAAGAGCTGGGTGTACATGATTGCTACCACAAAGTTGAACGTGTCATCTGTATCGCTGATGATGACAAACATAGCTGTTCTCTGATCACCGATCATATCCAGTTCCATTTCGTCATATGACATGATTTCTCTTAGTTCCTGAATGTCAAATGGTGCAAGTCTGGCACCACAGGAAATCAAAATCGACTTCGCAGTTTTGCCGGCAGCAAGCTTGTACTTGCGATATTGCCTTACTGCAAAGTGTTCTGGATTTTCTGCTTCCAGCTCTTCAAACAATTCATCCACTGCATTTTTAAATTCTTCATCATCCTCCCTGGTCTCACTGGCATTGATAAATTCCAACAGAGTAGAAAAGTTCTGTTCTTCCTCTGGTGCCTCATACCAGATGTATCCGATCAGTGCAGAATACAAAAGACGTTCGGCCTTCACCCAGAAATCTTCCGTTGATTTTTCGCCTTCACCCTTGGTATTTGCGATAATGGTATTGACCAGCTTCAAGATGTCTTTTTCACTCCGGATATAATGGAACGGATTGTAATGCATGGACTTTTTAAAGTTGATCGTATTTAATACCTTGATCCGGTATCCTCCATTTACCAGCATCTTCCCGCATTCGACGATGATCGTACCCTTCGGATCAGTGACCACATAGGATACGTGATCCGTCATCTGCATAAGGTTGGGCTTCACATAGAATCTTGTCTTACCAGATCCGGAACCACCGATAACGATCACATTCTTATTTCTGGCATACTTCGGAGCTTTTGGTCGGCTGTTCATGGTCAGACGTTCCGTTTCTGTGAGGATGACATTGTTTTCAAAGACCGGATCCATGAAGGGTTCGATATCTTTTCTATTTCCCCATCTGGCCGATCCATACTCCACACCTTGTCGGAACTTCTTTGCATTTTTTGAACGATAGTAGACCACCAGTTTTAATGCACCTGCAACCAGAACACCTACTGCAAGGTCCTGCAAAGCGACACTTGGCAGCCAGCTTAAAAATGCCAGTCGGAAATTGACTAACATCACGCCAAGTCTCTGGACCATGCTTTCTCCCAGGCAATGCCGGTACAGCCAGGATCCTTTATCTGCTACATAGAAGATAAAGAAATATGGGAGATTTAAGATCACCAGCCGTTTGACCTGGATCTTCTGTAATTTTTCCCGGATCATCGTTCCTGACCTCTGGATTTTTGTCTCTGCTTCACACGCTGGCGGTGCTTTGCTTTTCTTTCTACAGATTTCTGCAGTTTCTTTCTGACGGATGGTTTCTTCGACTGTTTCTTTTTCAGTTCTACTCCGGCATATTCCCGGAAAGCCGCTGTCATCACATCCACATCTTTGGCCTTAAAGAAGACCAGAAATTTCGGTGGATCCGCACCAACCTCTTTTTTCAGGCTGTAATCAATGCCGTATTTTCTTGCCACACGATCAAAAGATTTGATATTTTCATCTGTGATCTTTAAGTTGGAAAGCTGTACTCCCTGTGCATTCAGCTGCTTGATGGTCTGCTTTCCATGTGGCTTTTTCTTTTCAATCTTTTTTCGGGCTTTTTCCCTTCCTTTCTCCTGAGCCCGTCCGGTCTTTTCTGCCATTTTCACCTGCGTTGCTTTCTGTTTCCTGCGGTTGTCCATTTCCAGGAACTTCCGAAGGGCTGCTTTTAGCACACTGGCAGTGATCTTGACTCCCTGGATGCTCAGGCTGATCACTTTCTGATTTACTTCTTCCTGCAATTACCCACGTCCTTTCTTTCCTTTCATCTCAGAATAAAGACGGGCAATACAATATCCGATGCATGGAACATGTTTTCCATACGGACAGCCACCACATGGTGTTGTTTTTACTGCTTTTTTCTTTTCCGGAAGCAGATAGTGGCACTGTTTCAAGCTACAGCCTTTCTTTTTGCCTCCCCACCAGTAACAGTACTTGCAGGACCATGGCTTTTCTTCGCTGTACTTTCTTCCCTCAATAGCTGCATTTGGTTCTATGATCAGATCTTTATTAGTCTTCATTCTGTTCTTCCTCTTTTCTCATGATTTCTGTCAGTTTTTTCTCTGCCTGACTTCCGGCAGCAATGAGACAATACAAAACTGTAAATATTGCCGCTACTCCCAGAAGAGCAACAAAAATAATGATATTTCTCATGGTTTCTCCCATCTAAAAAAGCGTCCACAGATTCCTTTCGGTTTCCATGAACGCTCATTCTTATTTAATTAGTGTTTCTTTTTTCTCATAAATGCAAGGGCTCCTGTACCAGTCGCACCAATGCCGAGAAGCATATACCACAGCCACAGATTGGTGTTATCCCCAGTCTTTGGTGAATCACTGACAGGTTTTCCACCTTCCGGTGTCTTTTCTGCCGGTTTTTCCTCATCCACCATGGTTACATGCTGTACTACACTGGTATCCTTTACTTCGAATTCCACATCTTTTGCAACCAGATAGCCATCCGGTGCTGTTTCTTCACGGAGAGTGTATTTTCCGATTGGAAGCATTTCGATGTAATGTGCTTTCTCTGTACTGGTCCAGCTTTCCACAACTTTTCCATCCTGATCAAGGATTGTGAGTTTTGCTCCTGGAAGTTCTTTTCCGGCGATATCCTGTTTGGAGATTTTCACCTTCGTCACATCATCCTTCATCTCAACTTTCTGCACATCGGCAGTATCTTTGATCGTGAACTTCACGCTTTCAGCTGTCACATAACCATCGGCCGGTTTTGTTTCAACCAGTGTGTATTCTTTTCCGACAGTCAGCTCACGGATCACGTGTGCTTCTTTACCGGAAGTCCATTCATCCACGGTATTTCCATCAGCATCTACCACTTTCAGCTTACATCCTGGAAGTTCTTTTCCGGTTGTCAGACTGGATTTGGTAAATTCTACAACAGTTGGCTGATTTTCAAAGGTAAAATCATAGGTTACAGTCGGCTGCTCCTCACCTGCATACTCAAAGGTAAATTCCTTTTCTTCATCGTTGGTTACAAATCCGTCCGGTGCATAGAGCTCTTTTACATAGTAAGTTGCTCCTATTGGAAGATCTGCAACAAATGTGATCTTTCCTTCTTCATCCGTAGATTTCAGTTCAATGATCTCATCGGCTTCGATCAGGACTTTACCAGTTGTCTCAGACTTAATGTCTTCTTTGGCAAATAATCCAAAGATAGCGCCTTCCAGTGTACGGTCAGAATCTTTTTCCTTCTTAAGTACACTGACTTCTACTCTCTGACGGTTGTTCTGCCAGTCTTTGTCATAGACTACAACCGGTGTATTCTGATCCACGTAAGTCAGATCTACATGACGGATCTCACCATCCAGTACATGACCGTAAGCAGTTCCTGTTTCTTTCACATAGTATTTACCAAGTGGAAGATTTTCCAGTTTTGCAATACCGGTTTCATCTGTCTTGATCGTTGCAATCAGTTCATCCTTTTTATAGTAATCGTCACTGACGCCATCGGCAGCCTTAATGTCTTCCTCAGCATAGACTTCAAACGTAACATCTGTCAGTTTTCCGGTTACATAGTTGACCACCACACCTTTGACCTTATCGGCCAGTGTAACAGAATCAAGGAATTCTCCCTTTTTGTTGATGATCAGTTCACCAACCGGTACCTCGTCCTTCATTTCCACTTTTTGAACCTCTCCGGTATCTTTGACTGTGAATGTCACATCATTGGCTACCAGATAACCATGTGGTGCAAACTCTTCATGTAGGGTATAATTCTCACCCACTTTCAGATATTTGATCACATGCGGTGCATCTTTGGAAGATGTCCAGCTGTCTACTATATTTCCATCTTTATCCGTTACTTTCAGATAAGCTCCATCCAGTTCTACACCGGTTGTTGCATCTGATTTTGTGATCTCAACAGTTGTCGGCTGGTTCTTCTTTACGGATTTTAATGTTACTGTCTGTACATCCTGCCCCTGATAAGAAGCATCAAATCTCAGTACTTCATCCGAAGATACGAATCCATCTGGTGCTTTCAGTTCTTTTACATAATAGCTTCCAAGTGGAAGATCCAGTGTACATGCTGCCTGACCTTTTTCATCAGAAGTCATTTCCTGTAAAAGAGTATCTGCTTTAACGATCACTTTTCCATCTTTCGTCTGAATGTCTTTTGCATTGTAAATACCGAACACTGCTCCGTCTACTGTATTGCCTGTCTCAGCATCCTGTTTTTCGACAGTAATCGACACTTTCTGTCGTTCATCTGTGACAGAGATTTCTTTCTCGATCACTGCAGTATCCTGATCCGCATAAGCAAATTCGACATTTTCCGGCACAGTATTTAACACATAAGTGTCCGGTGCATTCTTCTCTTTGACATAGTATCTGCCAAGTGGAAGATTCTTTACGGTTGCATAACCATCTGCATCCGTTGTGACGGTTGCTACCAGTGCATCCTTTGCAAAATACAGAGTTCTCTGTCCATCTGCATCTACCTGATGATCGGCAGTATAAATATCCTCTGCCGCATAGACTTCAAATTCAGCACCTGCAAGTCCAGCCATTTCATACTGGAATTCCTTATCAAATCCCTTTAACACTTCCCCCTGTTTATAGATCTTTAACTGACCTTTGACCGGGGCGTTGGTATATTCCACATCAATGACTGCATCTCCTGTGACAGGATCGGTCAGATAAGCAGTATCTGTATCAACGGCAACTGTCACATAGTTTTTGGATATTGTGTACCCATCGGGTGCCGTCACTTCCTCAATCCGGTAGTTACCAGGTTTCAGATTCTTTGGCAGTAGCAGGTATCCTTCCTCATTTGTGAAATAGGATTTGTGTACCGTTGGCTTCGGATAGGATGTTGTCTGTTCCACATATTTCTGATTATCCAGGTCGTATACCTTGAACTCAGTATTAGCCAGGAGTACAGATTTCTGTGTTTCTGCATCCTTTTTGATGATCTTTAATTTTGCTTTGAATTCTTTATCCAGCAGCACTCGCCATGTCTGCGGTGTATCCGGATGATTCTCTGTGATCTTCACTACAAAATCATCAACCGGTGCATAGTTGTGTTTGCTTGTGGTTTCCCTCACCACATAAGTTCCATATGGAAGCGGAATCGATCTTGCATATCCTTTTTCATCGGTAAACATTTCTGTCTGACCATCTGCAGTCAGTACAACTGGTCTGGCTGAATCAAAATCATAACTTCCATCTGCTTTTACTTTCAGATCACTGACAAGCCATGCTGAAAAACCAACTCCCTGCAGAAGATCTGCATCGGTCTTTCCGTTGTTTGCTGCCTTGATGATCTGAAATGGCTGTTTGATGACAGTTTCTTTACATACAGAAGTTCTTTCTACTGTCGGAACAGTAGCACCTTCGTAAGTACAGTCCACATCATGTTCTGTCGGATCCAGTACATATCCCACCGGAGCACTAAGCTCTTTCAGATAATACTTTCCAAGATACAGATCCGATACAGAGGCTTCGCCATTCTTATCCGTTGTCAGGGATGTGATCAGACTGTCTTTCTTATGGATTGTTCCGGTTCTTCCATCCGGATGAACAATATCTTCCCTTGCATAAAGACCATATACCGCACCTTCCAGTGTTGCATCACCCTGGGCTTCATTGCCTGTCTCAGCATCCTGTTTTGCAATGTTGATCTTTGCATTTACACGTTTGTCTGTTACATTTTTGGTCGTTGTCTTTCCGATAGCAAGAGTCACATTATAAGACTTTGTATCGATCTGATACCCTGTTGGAACAGAGATTTCTTTCAGATAAACAACTTCCTGTGTTTTCTCCATTGTGAGCTGTGAAGCACCATTCTGATCAGTTGCAGGCATCTCTGCAATCAGCTTTGTACATGCAGCATCGGAATAGATCCCGTACACTGCACCAGCCAGTGCATTTCCTGTATCCTGGTCTTTCTTTACAATGGATACCTTGCATTCTTTTGTCCAGGTTACTTTAAAATCCACATATTTCTCATTTCCGACACCTTCACCGAAAACAAGAGCCAGGTCCTGTGTCCCAGATCCTGTTGTGATCTTATAGGCTGAATATTCCTTATCAATACTTCCTTTCATCTTAGAAGAGAAAGTAGCACTGACATTTTCTGCCTGATTAAGTGGTGCTGTCAGATAGAACTTTGTACCACCGGAAATCTCCACATTAGCCCCTGCAGCACTTGTTTTTCCGGTTGTCACATTTACAAGTTTTACACCTTTCGGCAGCTTGAAAGTAACCGTCTGCAGTTTATCCGCTTTGAATGTGATCACACTTGTTCGCTGGCTGTTTCCTTCCACATAAGCCTTTACATTAGATTCGGAAAAGCTCATATCTACAGACGGAATGTCCGGCATATTTACACAATAATTGTAAAGCTCCATTGCCAGGTTCTTTCCTGTTGCATTAGTTCCGGATGCCCAGTCACTGGATCCATTTGCATAAGCTGCTGCAAGATGGGTAATGATGAATCTCTTTCCTGCCGGAAAATCCGGATGTTTCTCATCGAAGAAACCATTCTCATCACTTGCTTTTGTTCCGTAATAGCAGACCTTTGCAAGTGTCTTTCCATCGGCAAGTTTCTGGATCGTATAAGTTCCATTTCCCGGTCCTTTTTTCGATGGTTCAACACAGTATGCTGTCGCATTGATGCTTCCCCATTTCACATAATATGGACAAGTCAGATAAGAACCTAATCCATAGTCTGCGTAATAGTACCAGGAGCCGGCTGTAACTGTGACTGATTTTGTTCCTGTTTCACCGGAAGCAAGCATCATTGGCATATCAAAAGTAATACTTTCGCCTGCTTCAAGATCTGCAAGAGCAACTTCCTGGTCAACAGCTTCCTGCATAACCTCTGAGAGTGTGATCCCTGTTTCCGGATCAACGGTCTCCTGATCCTCCGTTGCTTCGATTTCTGCATCAAATTCTTTTTCTGTCAGTTCTGTTTTGCTCTCCGTGTCAGCAGCATCAGTTTCCTCTGTAGACGAGTCAGCCTCAGAATCCTCTGTTTCTGTCTTATCGGAAGAACCAGCATCCTGATCAGAAGAACTTTCTGACTGCGAATCTTTCTGTTGATCCGCTTCTTTTACCACGATCTTTCGATTGATCTGGTAGGTTGGGTGATCCGTTGTCTGTGGTTCTACATAATAGACTGCCTTATAGGAATTGGCATAATCGGTAGAAAAATCATTCCCGTCCGTATCTTTTGCTTCCTGAAATGTAACTTTTACTTTGCTGTCATCCTGGATCGTAAGACCGGTATAATCACTCTTTACATCGAAATTGTCTCCAACCTTGATCTCATAATCCTTTGCAGTTACCACTTCATCTTCATCCAGCTGATCCTTGATCTCCTCATAATACGGAATCTTTTTTACAGATCCGGCATCATCAGAAGCATAGGCAACAGCGGGAGAGAGTACCGTCGATAGAACCGTTACTGCAGTCAGTAAACCGGACATCACCCTGCGTGCTTTCTTTTTCACGTTCATTCTCTTAAATCCTTCCTTTCTGATTCTTTTGTGTATGGTTATCTGTTAGTTTCTGCATATTATCTTTTATACGAAGATGATCGCCTCCTTTCCTGAAATTTGCGCTATTTGGGACAGTCAGCACAAGCTGAGATAACAGCACAAATATATGGCGGTACCTGTTTGTCACAAATACCGCCACATGATTTCTACTGTCATCCTCTTTTTAGATTCAGACATTTTATTTTGATTTAAAATTTAAGCGTTTTCCTGTTTTCTTTCCCGGATCCGTTCCTATATCAGTTTCCATCTCTGATACGTTTTCTTCTGGCAGACACGCAGCTTTTCGCTCTATGCATGTTCAAACCAAATATCACTCCGGGCAGGCTATTCATTTTTCAAGGTACATGAAGGTGTTCTATGCAAACCCTTCATATAACGAAACGCTCAGAGCCTGTTTTACAGTGGTCTAATTCAATTTTTTGAAATTTTTTTAAAATTCTTCGTTTTCCGCCTTTTTTTTCATCGTTTTTAATGCCCTGTTCAGGAGGTCATTTACACTCTGCTGTTTGATTCCCAGATAATCCGCAACATCCTGCTGACGCATTTCTTCGAAATAAACCAGATTGAGTACCATCTTTTGCCTCTCTGTCAATTCCTTGATCAGCGCATTCAGAATTTCTCTGTCGATAACATCGTCAACAAAATCTTTTGAAGATCCTCTCATAATCTCCGCATCATCTGTAACATCGCTGTTAGAAAATACACCATGATTGGTGCTGATTTTGCTCTGGCTGTATGCCATACGGTCTTCAGCCTCCATCAGCAGACGGATATACCAGTTCTCATTATCAAAGAACTCTTTATTGAATTCCTTGTTATCGCCAGTTACACTCACATATTCATAGTCATCACAACTATGAAGCGGAAATACGGTTGATTGATTTCCCGCTGTATAAAGCACATATCCGTGATCATAAACAGAGATCGTTGTATCTGCATTGATCATTTCTTTTACTACAACTTTGTGTTCTTTCAAGGATTTCACGCTTGGGATTCTTTTCTCCATATCAGCAACTTTCACGATTTTCTTCAGTTCTTTTAATGTCAACATAATGACCACCTTTCTGCCTTTCGGCTCCGGGTGGTTCTTTCCATCTTTTATGAAATTTCTGCACAGACATAAAGAACTGCAGCGCAAGAGGTCACGAACTCACCCGTTTTTTTTGAACGGGAGTCCGCGACTCCTTGATAACGCATAATCTGCTTACATAATTAGTATGTTAGATTACTGCTCATTTTGGGATTTGCACTGAATGCACTCTGATTTATTCTCTGTTTGCTGTTTGCGAAACATGGAATAATCGCCCATAGCATCATAAGGACAACGCCTTACAAATTCCTGGTATTCGATTTCAGTCATCTTTGCTTCCTCCTTTGTGTCATATTATCAAAATCTCTATTTACAATTATTTTTGCAAAAAAGAATTCAACCTCTATATAACGAAACGCTGAGAGCCTGTTTTACAGTGGGGTACGACAAAAAAATTTAAAAATTTTTCGAAATACGTCAAAAAAGCCCGACAAAACAAATACTTCAACAATCTCCAAAACCAGAAAATACTTCTGATCTTGCAGTGTATCCGTAAATGTTTTGTCGGGCTCTTAGTGATTCCAGTCAGGTTCAGCTCCTTGACAAACTCTTGCTGTCTGGTGCGTTCTTGATGGTTCCTGCCAAATCCAACGCTTACTACAGACAGCTCATTCTATTCTGTTATGATCCCTGATTCATCATCTTTCGGGAATACGTCCGCATCCTGGACTTTAATTGTTCATCTCGGATGTGGATCGGACGAACCGACACCATATCATCCTTTACAAATATCTCCAATGTACTGCGACATTTTTTGCACTCCACTTCTGAATCGCTTTGTGCGCTCTTTTCAATAAATGCTCCACATACAGAGCAGTGTACATGCCATTTAATAGCACCTGATCCCATATAGGCTTCCTCCTTTAAGCAATAAGATATTTCTCCATTTATTACTCAACGGACCAAAGGGAAATCAAATCCGCCTTATGAGCATCATGCCATCCATTCCGTAAGTGCCAAAGCTGCACGAACAGCACGATTTCTATTCTGATCAGATCTGCTTTGTCGATCTGTGCATCCTTTTTTATCCTTTCACCAGCTACCACTCACTCTTTCCGGTATAAAAAATTCCGCTGTGATTAATTAACATGATATTTCTATAGTTTCAAATACATCCCCAGTCAGATCACAGATGTCCTGGATCTGAATCTCAGTATCATCGATCCGTAAGTGGACTGATGGATCAAGAAATTCTACGGTTCCAGATAATGTATGGTACTGACCAATTAATGGATTCTTCCATGACTTTTGAAAATAAGTTGCCTGTATCTTCATTCCATATGCCAGGATCCTTAATTTCATATCCAGCTCATTTTTCTTTTCCTCAGATAAATCTCTTTTTGGTTCATAAATGATTTCCTGTGCCTGTATCTTCATCCCATATGCCAGGATCCTTAATTTCATATCCAGCTCATTTTTCTTTTCTTCGGATAAATCTCTTTTCGATTCGTAAATGATTTCCTGTTGCCGGATCGTTTCATCCAGTCCACGAAGTGCCGCAAATGGAGCAAACTGTTTTGCCCTGCGTCCTACATCCATGGGATGTCTCCTGGAAACCGGTCTTGATAAATATAAATACGGTTGATATGCACTTGCCAGCACTTTTTACACCTCCTCTAAGCACGGTGACCACCTATTTGTTCATTGCGTTCTCGATAAGTAGAACACTCTAGCAGGTTAGATCCACGCATGATCGCATTCTTTCCATAACGCTGCTTTACATTCAATACTGCTTCCTGTAAATGCCGTTCCTTATCGGTCTGTTTGGGATTATCAAACAGGCTGTACTGCACATAACTTTCAGGAGCAACCCTGTTCGCACACACCTCGATTCTTCGGATTCCGGTATATCTGTCTGCAATCCTGAGATATAAATCTTCCACTGCATCTATGATCTTTTTGGAACTGTTACTTTCTCTTTCGAGTTTTACGGTTCCTTTGGATGCCTCATGCTCATACCTGTGGTCATAGGCGATCCATAAGGTGAGAGAGCTTGTTATCAGTCCTTTTTCAAACAGATCCAGGACCAGATTATCTGTCATTTCCCTTACGATCACAAGTGCTTCGTCAAAAGAATAATTTCGCATCAGCACCTGACCATTTGAAAGGCTGTGTTCCTCCGAATGATAGTTCTTGATGTCACTCATCCGGCATGTTTCATATCCCCATGCATGATCGATCAACAGCTCTGCATCAATCCCAAACATCTTATACAGCCAGTCTTCGGATCTTAAAGAAGCCATTGCGATATCGCCCATCGTATGAATCCCGTAACCGGCCAGTTTTTTTTCAGTCCGGGATCCAATCCTCCAGAAGTCACTTAATGGTTTATGATCCCATAGCTGCTCTCTGTAAGAGAATTCATCCAGGATTCCAATATGGTCATCCACATGCTTTGCTACGATATCCATTGCGATCTTAGCAAGATACAGATTGGTTCCCACACCTGCAGTTGCAGTGATACCAGTTTCCTCCATGACCGCCTGCATAAGCTTTACCGCCATTTCTTTTGCAGTGAGATGATAAAGCTGTAGATAATTGGTTATGTCAATAAAACATTCATCGACACTGTACACATGGATATCTTCTTTTGATACATACCGCAGATAGATTCCATAAATCTTTGCGGAATAATCCATGTACAGCTGCATCCTCGGCATAGCTGTAAGGTACTTCACACAATCCCGCAGATAGATTCCATAGATCTTTGCGGAATAATCCATATACAGCTGCATCCTTGGCATGGCTGTGATGTACTTTACACAATCCGGTATCTCATGGATCCGGCATCGGTTCTTGATGCCAAGAGACTTCATAGCCGGAGTGATTGCCAGGCAGATTGTTGACTTTGATCTGGTCGGATCTGCAACCACCAGATTTGTTTTAAATGGATTCAGCCCACGTTCTACGCATTCTACAGAAGCATAAAAGGACTTCAGATCAATACAGATAATAGAAGTCTGATCCTGACTCACATTGCCACCTCCCATACGTCTTTCCTCTTTTTGTAACATGTATCCCATTTTGACTATCAATGATTGTCTATCCTTCCTGTTTTCATTGAATTACAGGAAATTCATTTCACATATCCATTGACAAAAGAGGAAATATTGTGTATCTTATAGGAAAGATGTTTCCCTTATCTGTGCTTTACATTATAGGAGAGATATTTCCCTTTGTCAAGCTTGATTTTTAATTTTTAGGAGACACATTTCCCGTTTTGCCTTGAGGCGGCTAATGAAACTTATAAGACAAGGCTTAGAAAGAGGTATGTTTATGACATTCGGTGAAAAAGTAAGATCATTAAGAAAAGAAAAAAAGATGAGTCAGCAGGAACTGTCCAGTATGGTTGGTGTTTCATATAGGACCATTCGATCCTGGGAAGTAGAAGGACGTTTTCCAAAACAAAATGTTCTGTATCAGAAACTGGCAGATGCATTACAGTGTGACGTTTCTTATCTCATGAGTGAAGATGAAGCTTTTATCACAGAAGCATCCGAACAGTTTGGAAACCGTGGTGCCAAACAGGCTCAGCAGATTCTGGAACAGGCTGCAGCTATGTTTGCCGGTGGATCACTGACAGACGAAGATAAAATAGCTTTTATGGATGAGATCCAGAGCCTTTATCTGGATTCCAAAAGACGTGCAAAGAAATTTACACCGAAAAAATATCTGAAAAACCAAGAGGAAAAATAATAGAAGGCGGGATTATTGTACACCTAATCTGTTACCTTATAGTTACAAGGATATTTCTGCCCTTTTTATTTTTTACTTTTGAGGTGATTTATTTGAGAAACACTTACATATATACAGAAACAAAGAAATTAATCAAGAAATATGGCACCAGGGATCCCTTTGAGATCATGGATCAGATGAACATTGTTGTCGGGGAAACTTCCAGATATAAGACACTGAAAGGATATTGTTTTATGAGCTGCAAGACGATCTATGTCATGATCAGCAGTTTCCTTTCAGAAGAAGAAAAGATGATCGTTGCCGCCCATGAATTAGGGCATATCATCCTGCATCGTTCCCAGCTGAAAATGGCTCCGATGCAAGATGATACACTCTACAATATGACGGATAATACAGAATACCAGGCCAATCTGTTTGCTGCCGATCTTCTGATTGATGATGAGGAGATCGAAGATATGGTTCAGAACGAAGACCTGGATTATTTCGGACTCTGCAGTTCTCTGAATGCAACTCCGGAACTCATGAGCTTTAAACTATACAGCCTGACAAAACGAGGCCA
>OOBP01000977.1_pt1 | contig 15331 bp, 14 predicted proteins | sample 1671681 | NCBI WGS metagenome assembly OOBP01 (sample SAMN06348181, study PRJEB24527) | human gut metagenome
TGGAAGCCCTGTATTTCTAGGCTTCCAACCGCTTCAAACTTACCTGTCTATCTGAATTCCTTCCGCAACCTTTTCCAATTCCTCCATGGGAATGGTCCCGGACAAGGTATACACAAATGCTCCTTCTGTCCAATGGATCGTACGGCTTAGACCTTTCACAATTCCCAACGCATCTATGTCATGTACCGTTAGATTCGTGACCTCTGCACCCTCTGTGTCCAAGCCAAGCAACATTTCTGTGCCATCTTCAATCAACATCTGGCTTAATTCTACAAACACCCCATCGGGTGATTCATAATGAACATAAAACTCTATGGCATCCTGCTCCCTGTCTGTCTCCATCATCCCCTCCGGCAGATAGGTAAATTCCAATTTTCCAGGCTGCCCATCGTTCTGCACATCAGAGGTATAGCGGAACTCCGTAAAGTCGGAAAATATCTGTACTACCGCCTGCAGTACCTGCTTCCGGAAGGCTGCATCCACCGTCATACGTACCGAGAAGGACAGCACCACAAAGGCCAGTACGAACACGGCCGCCCGCCGGACATAGGCCAGTGCTGCCCTTGTGCCCGGGGAGCGCAGCTGGCGACGCAGCAGCTTATTCATCCTGCGTTGAAATTTCTGGGAAAAGGTATGCTCCGGAAGTTCCGCAGGCATGTTCTCCTCCAGCCATCGTTCGCCCGCCGCTGCGCCATACTGCTCCAGCAACTGATCCAGTTTCTCGTTCATACCTCCACCCCCTCTTCCCGCAGATAATCCCGCAGCTTCTCCTTAGCTCGCTGAAGGGTTCTGGCGACATTGCTCTGGGACATGGACAGCATGTTTCCGATCTCCCGGTCAGAAAAGCCCTGCCAATGCTTCAAAAGCAGCAGTTCCCGATACCGGGGAGATAATCGTGCCATAGCCCGACTCATTGCCTCTCTCTCCTCCACCGCCGGGGCCTCTTGTCGGGCCGAGGGGGTCCAGTCCTCCAGCGGCAGGGTATCCCGCCGCTGCCGCCGTGCCAGACGGTTTAGTGCCACCCGTTCAACAACAATAACCACAAATCCCTTGGTTTTTGGACAGTCCGGTTCCTCCACCTGGTCAATGTGTTCCGCGATGCGCACAAAGGCATCGTGAACGGCGTCCTCCGCCTCTCTGGCGTCATTCAGGATACGATTGGCCACATAGAACATGAGATTTCGATACCGAACGTATATTTGTTCAAATTTATTCCGGTCCTCCGGGCCTTCAATCATAGAGAGATAGATCAGCACGGCGTACTCCTTTATGAAAAAAGCCCCGGAGAAGGGGTCCTTCTCCGGGGCGGATACGTACAATCTGAGTTGAATCAGCGCTTCTTGCTGAAAATGCGCTCCAGGATATCCCAGTCGTCATCGCTGACGGCGGCCATCTCAGGCTCGGGAGCGGGGGCAACGGGCTGGGTGCTGCCGAACTGGGAAGCGGGCTGAGCGCGCTTCTCCTCCACCTTGGCACCGGCGGCGGAGAAGGGCTTGGCGGGCATGGGCTGGCTCTCCTCCTTCTCGTCAAAGCCGGTGGCAATGACGGTGACCCGCAGCTCATCCTCCAGGGTGTCGTCAAAGGCGGCGCCGAAGATGATGTTGGCCTCGGGGTGAGCGGCCTCCTGAACCAGGTTGGCGGCGGTCTCCACTTCCTCCAGGCCGATGTCCATGGAGCCGGTGACGTTGATCAGCACGCCCTTGGCGCCGTTGATGGAGGTCTCCAGCAGGGGGCTGGAAATGGCCATCTTGGCGGCCTCCTCGGCCTTGCTCTTGCCGGCGGCACGGCCCACGCCCATGTGAGCACGGCCCGCGTCCTTCATGACGGCGGACACGTCGGCAAAGTCCAGGTTGATGAAGCCGGTGTTCTTGATGAGGTCGGAAATGGACTGGACCGCCTGCTGCAGCACATCGTCGGCGATCTCAAAGGCGTTGAGCATGGTGATCTTCTGGTCGGTGGCCAGCTTCAGCCGCTCGTTGGGGATGATGACCAGGGAGTCCACCTTATTGCGCAGCTCCTCGATGCCGCCCTCGGCCTGCTTCATGCGGCGCATACCCTCAAAGCGGAAGGGTTTCGTTACTACGCCAACGGTGAGGATGCCCATCTCCTTGGCGATGTCGGCCACGATGGGAGCCGCACCGGTGCCGGTGCCGCCGCCCATACCGGCGGTGATAAAGACCATGTCGGCGTCTTCCAGAGCTTTGGAGATCTGGGTGCGGTTCTCCTCGGCGCTCTTGCGGCCCACCTCGGGGTTGGAGCCGGCGCCCTGACCGTTGGTCAGCTTCTCGCCGATCTGAATCTTATAAGTAGCGGCGGAAACGGCCAGCGCCTGCTTATCCGTATTCACCGCGATAAAATCCACGCCTTTGGTGCCGGTGCGCACCATGCGGTTGACGACGTTGTTTCCGCCGCCGCCCACGCCGATTACTTTGATGTTGACTACACTATCGGGACCCATGTCCAATCCGAAGGCCATTGTCGTTCCTCCTAAAATCGTAAAAATCAAGCCGCGCTGCCATCCTCAATGGGTTGCGGCAGAAATCATTTTCAGACTATATCTTGAATTATTGTATCGCTCTTTCCAGGGCAGGTCAAGAGAAAAAGCTGGAAAAGCCCAAAGTTTCCCCTTTAGGCGGTGGGATCGGGGGTGACCACCGCGTCGTACTGCTCCTGGGTCAGGTCGATGGTGCCGGTGAAGGTCTCCCCCTGGGTTTGGTTCTGATTTTCCACCACCTTATTGAGGATATTCAGGTATTTTGCCGTATCTCCCGTCATGGGCATGCGCACGGTGAAGCGGCCATCATACCGCAGCTCCATCCAGGATGCCCGGGTGACATCAATGGACGACACCCTGGAAAATCCTTGCTGCTCTTCCAAGGCGTCCAGCAGGCGGAGCAGGGCGTCCAGCTTTCCCTGCTGGTCCTGAGGCACCGCCATGGGGGTGCCCGCCTGGGGTGCCAGGATGGTCAGGCCGGTGATGGAGATGCCCTCCTGGCTGCCCTCCTGGGGCTGCTCCAGCAGCTTGCCGCTGACATTGATGAGCCAGGGGGTATCTGCCGTCCAGACGGTGGATTTCTCCTCCTCCGTCTCACTGGTGTCCTCCTGGGAGGTATCCCCCTCCTGGGCCGCCGCATCCTCCTGGGTCTCCTGAGTCTGCTGGGATTCGGCGTAAACCTCCACCCGGCCTACCGCGTCCCACTCCTCCACCTGGATGATCAGAGTGCTGGGCAGCCTTCGCTGCACGGTGGCCGCGCCCACATAGGGCAGGCTCTCCCGGATGCGCTGGGCGATCTCCCCCTTGTTCATGCGGAACAGGTTATCCCCGATCTGCACCCCAGAGGCGGTGATGATCTCCTCCTGGGTGTAGCGGTTGTTTCCCGAGACCGCAATGGTCTCCACCTGGAAAAACACGGTGGCGCCGAAGACGACGGCGGCCGCCAGCGCTGCCAGACACAGCAGCTTGAACAGCAGTCCCAACCGTCCCCGGTTCCTGCGCCGTTTTCGATTGTGTCGGGCTGATGCCATGGCTTTCTCCTGTACGCCCCGGAGGGCGGTCAAACTGGTGATTCCCTCAGGCGGATCTCCGCCCCCAGCCGGGCCAGGTCCTCCTCCAGACACTGGTATCCCCGGCGGATGTACTTCAGGCCCCGCACCCGGGTAGTGCCTTCCGCCCCAAGGGCGGCCACCGCCAGGGCCGCGGCTCCCCGCAGGTCGCTGCCCCGGACCCGGGCGCCGTGGAGGGGAACGCCGGAAACCACGGCCACCCGCCCCGCCACCTGGATTCTGGCCCCCATGCGGATGAGCTCATCCACATGGCGGTAGCGGCTTGCAAACATATTTTCCACAAACATGGTGGTTCCCGTTCCTCCCGCCAGAGCGGCCATGAGAACCGCCTGGGCGTCGGTGGGAAATCCGGGATAGGGGGCGGTGCGCACGGGACGGCATCCCGTCAGGGGCCCCCGCCGGACCAGCTCCACAAAGTCCTCCCCGGTCTCCAGGCGGCATCCTGCCTCCTCCAGGCAGGCGCTCACCGCCGTGAAGGTACTGGGGTCCACGCCGGTCAGGCAGATCTGTCCCCCCGCCGCCGCAGCAGCACACAGATAGGTGGCCGCCACAATGCGGTCCCCCATGACCGTGTACTCCGTGCCGTGGAGGGGATACCCTCCTTCGATGACGATGTGGGAGGTGCCCGCTCCGCTGACGTTGGCCCCCATGGAACACAGGAACCGTTCCAGGTCCACGATCTCGGGCTCCCGGGCCGCCCCCACGATGGTGGTGGTGCCCTGGGCTCCGCAGGCGGCCAGCATGGCGTTCTCTGTGGCCCCCACGCTGGGAAAGCTGAGGCAGATGGTGGTCCCCCGCAGGCCCGTTCCCTTGGTGCAGCGGAGACAGCCCTCCGCCTCCCCCACCTCAGCCCCCAAGGATTCCAGGGCTGCCAGGTGCAGGTCGATGGGCCGGGGCCCCAGCTCGCAGCCGCCGGGATAGAACATGTTGGCCTCCCCGGTGCGGGCCAGGAGGGCCCCCAGGAAGATGACGGAGGAGCGCAGCTCCCCCATCAGCCGCTCGGGGATACAGCTTGCCCGCAAGGCGGAAGGGTCCACCCAAAGGGTCTCCCCTTCCCGGCCTACCCGGCAGCCCAGGACCTGCAAAATTTCCAGGGTGGCCGCCACGTCGCTGAGCCGCGGGCAGTTGTGGAGCACACTGGGCTCCGGGGACAGGATGGCCGCGGCCAGCAGGGGCAGCACGCTGTTTTTCGCGCCCTGGACCCGCAGCCGGCCCTCCAGGGGCCTGCCCCCTGTGATCTCATAAAAGCTCATGGGATAGCCTCCAATTTCATTGGATTTAGGCTATCCTATGCGCCCCGTCTTTTCTTGGTCTCCCCTTAGTCCCGCATAATGGAACGCAGGGTCACATAGATTTTCTCTCCCGCGTCGGGCACGCCCATGGCCCCCAGGCGGCGGGACATCTCCTCCCGGCGGCCCCGGTCCCGTAACAGGCTGTCCGCCTGGTCGAAGAGGGTCTCATTGCCGCACTCCTTCTCCAGCAGCAGCACCGCCGCTCCCTGGTCAGAGAGCACCCGGGCGTTTTTCTCCTGGTGGTTGGCGGTCACGTTGGGGGAGGGCACCAGAATGGCGGGCTTGCCAATGGCGGTAAGCTCGGAAATGGTGGAGGCTCCCGCCCGGCACATGACCACGTCGGCGGCCGCCATAATGAGGGGCATGTCGTAGATGTACTCCCGTACCTCCACACCGTTGTCCCCCAGCTGCAGCCCACGGCGGTCCAGCTCCTCCTTCATCCAGGCGTAATCCCGGCCCGCCCCGTGGATGTGGCGGAAGGGTGCGCCCTCGTAGCACTCCTTGGCGATGAAGTCCACCATCTTCTGGTTCATGACCTCAGCGCCCAGAGATCCCCAGAAAGAGAGGAGCAGAGGACGGTTGTCATCAAAGCCCAGCTTGGCCCGGGCCTCTTCCCGGGTGTAGCGGAAGAAGTCGCCCCGCACCGGGGTGCCGGTGACTACCACCTTGTCCGGGTTATCGTAGTGGCTGCGGCTCTCCTCAAAGCCCACCATCACTCGGTCCACCACTTTAGACAGGGCCTTGGTGGTCAGGCCGGGCACGGCGTTGGACTCGTGCACCGCCGTGGGGATGCCCCGCCGGGCCGCCTCCTTGACCACGGGGAAGGAGGCGTAGCCTCCCGTTCCCACCACCAGGTCGGGGCGGAACTGGTCTACAATGCGCTTGGCCTGGCCCTTGGAGCGCTGCATATTCACCAAAGTGCCCAGGTTGTGGGCGATATCCGCCGGAGCAAAGGAGCGGTGGAAATTGGTAATGGTCACCGTCTCAATGGGATAGCCCTCCTTGGGGACCAAACGGGTCTCCATGCCGCCGTCCGCGCCCACAAACAGGATCTTGCAGCCGGGGTTACGCTCCTGGAAAATGCGGGCCAGGGCCACCGCCGGATTTACATGGCCCGCGGTGCCGCCGCAGGTGAACAGAATGTTCATGACTTACACCTCATCATCTTCGCCGCGGGAGGCCCGCGTTTAATCGTTCTTTGGGGCGGGGATCTGCCTGGATATACTTAATACCATGCCCATCTCCGCCAATTGTATCACTAACGCCGTACCTCCGTAGCTGAAGAAGGGGAGGGAGATGCCGGTGTTGGGGATCAGGTTGGTGACCACGCCGATGTTCAAAAACACCTGGGTGGCCAGTAGGGTGATGATGCCCACAATAGTCAGGGTACCGAATTTATCCCGGGCGTGCAGGGCCAGCCAGTAGCCCCGGATAATGAGCAGGGCAAAGAGGATGAGCACCACCGCGCCCCCGATAAAGCCCAGCTCCTCCACCACGATGGGAAACACAAAGTCGTTTTCCAGCTCGGGGAGGTAGAGCATCTTCTGCTTGCTGTTGCCAAAGCCCAGACCCAGCAGTCCGCCGCTGCCCATGGCCAGCAGGGCCTGCACCGTCTGGTAACCGTCGCCCTGAGCCTGTGCCCAGGGGTCCATCCACAGCTGCAGACGGGCGGTCATGTAGGGGGTGGCCAGCATGATGAAGGCCAGGGCGCCGCCCACCAGCGTTCCTCCGGCAATGAACCAGCCGATGTGGATGCCCGCGGCAAACAGCACCGCCGCGCCGCCCGCCAGCACCAGGATGGTGCCCGACATGTGGGGCTGCTTCAGCATCAAAAGGGCGATGACCACCAGAATGGCTCCGTAGGGCACCAGCTCCAGAAAGCCGATGCGCTCCAGACGGTTCAGGGTCCGCCCGGTGAGGGTGCGGTTTTTATAGCGCTTGTGTTTCTCCGTGTCACGCTTACAAAGGCGGGCGGAGAAAAACAGAATGACCGCGATCTTCGCAAACTCCGAGGGCTGGAACTCGATGCCCAGATACAGCCACCGCCGCGCGCCGTTGTGGACCCGCCCCAGAGGGGTGAAGACCAGCAGCAGCAATATCACGGAGCCCACCAGGGCGGGCACCGACATCCAGCGGAAGCGTTGGTAGTTGATTCTGGAAACGGCATACAGCGCCACCAGCCCGAGCACGCCGAACATGGCCTGGCGGGAGATATAGACGAAGGGATCTCCGTCCTTATAGTAAGCGGTGGCGTAGGAGGCGGAAAACATCATGATCAGCCCGATGCCCAGCAGCATCAGGGTGAGCATGAGAAAGGGCAGGTCCATGGGCCCCCGGGCCAGCTGCTCTGCTACGGTAAGGTCTCGTTTGGGTTTCCGGGCCATGGGTTTTCTCCTTTCAGCCGGGATAATCGAAACTGTTTGTAATTTTAGTTTATGAAATTACAAATAGTTTACATGGGATAGCGGTACATGACCCCCCAGAAGGCCAGCACACACAGCAGCAGGGTGGCGCCGGAGAACACGCAGAACAGCTTGGTCTCGCTCCAGCCGCCCAGCTCCAGGTGGTGGTGCAGGGGCGCCATGCGGAAAAAGCGCTTGCCGCCGGTCTTCTTGAAGTAGACCACCTGGATGATGTCAGAGAGGACCTCCAGCACATACACAAGGCCCACAATGGGGATCACCAGGGGCAGGTCCAGGGCAAAAGCCAGGCCGCACACCGCGCCCCCCAGGAACAGGGAGCCCGTGTCGCCCATAAACACCTTGGCGGGGTGGAAGTTGAAAATCAAAAAGGCGGACAGGCCTCCCGTCATGGCGGCAGAGACGGTGATAAGGTCGCTTCTGCCGTACCAGGCGGAGATGGCCAGGTAGCAGATCATCACGGGGATGGTCACGCCGGTGGCCAGGCCGTCAATACCGTCGGTGAGGTTGACGGCGTTCACCGTGCCCACCATGACAAAGGCGGCAAAGATCATGTACAGCACCCAGGGGATGCCCACGATCTCAATGTTGAAGAAGGGGATGTAGAGGTCGGGCGTCAGATAGCCGTCCCGGCGCATCAGGATCACAAACACGATGGCCGCCGCCAGCTGAAGCAAAAACTTCTGGGGGGCGGTAAGCCCCTCGTTGGCGTGGTGGCGCAGCTTCTGGAAATCGTCCACAAAGCCGATGGCGCCAAAGACCAGGGCAAAGAGGAACACCACCAGATGGTTGTGCAGGCCATGCTGAAAATCCTGCCATCCGGCGGTGAGCACCGCCACGCCGATGCCCAGAATGAACATCAGGCCGCCCATGGTAGGAGTGCCCTGTTTGGACATGTGCCAGGTAGGACCGTCCTCGCGGATGGACTGTCCCGCCTTCAGCCGCCGCAGCACCGGGATCAGGATCTGTCCGGCGATGGCGGTCACGCCAAAGGCCACGATAAAGCTTAGTATATAGGTCATAGTAAACCCTCCAGGCTTCTTTTCTCTTCTGTGCCGCTGTAAGCAGGCAAATTATTATACTACACCTGCCGCCAGATTTCCAGTCCTTTCCCGGTGCTGTGCCCGCTTGGCGAAATATTCCTGCACAATCTCCCGTTCGTCCATGGGGTAGCAGACCCCCTGAATCTCCTGGGTGGTCTCGTGTCCTTTCCCCGCCAGCACGATCACATCCCCCGCTTTTCCCTGCTCCAGGGCCCAGCGGATGGCCTGGGGCCGGTCGGGCTCCACGTGGACCCGGGCCCCGTCGGGGGAATCCATCCCCGCCAGCACGTCCTGGATGATAGCCTCAGGCTTCTCTGTGCGGGGATTATCCGAGGTGACCACCGCCACATCGGCCAGGTCCTTCACCACCGCCCCCATCTGGGGCCGCTTGCTCCGGTCCCGGTCCCCTCCGCAGCCAAACAGGCAAATGAGCCTTCCGGCAGTAAAGTCCCGGGCGGTGAGCAGAATATTTTCCAGGGCGTTGGGGGTGTGGGCGTAGTCGATGAGCACCGTGTAGGCCGTGGGGGTAGGCACCACCTCCACCCGGCCCTTCACCCCCTTGGCGCTGCGCAGGGCGGCGCTCAGGCGGTTCAGGTCGATCCCCAGGCACAGCCCCGCGGACAGGGCGGCCAGGGCATTATAAATGGTAAAGCCTCCGGGGATGGGCAGATGCACCCGGCTGATCTGGCCGGGACAGACCGCCTCAAACTCCACGTGGCCGGGAAACAGGCGGATATTTTTGGCCGTGAGATCGGCCTGGTCCTTGTTTTCCGAATAAGTAAAGGTGGGGCAGGCCACTTCCTCCAAAAACTTCCGTCCCGCCGGGTCATCCAGATTGAATGCCGCCTGGCGGCACTGGCGGAACAGCAGTCCCTTGGCCCGGCGGTAGTCCTCCATGGTGTGGTGGTAATCCAAATGGTCCTGGGTCAGGTTGGTGAACACCCCCACATCAAATTCCAGTCCCGCCGTGCGGTGCTGGACCAGGGCGTGGGAGGACACCTCCATCACCGCGTGGGTACACCCCGCGTCGGCCATCTGCCGCAGCAGACTTTGCAGCTCATAGCTCTCCGGGGTGGTGCGGCTGGCGGGCAGTTCCCGATGGCCAATGAGATTGCGGACCGTGCCGATGAGCCCCACCTGGACTCCCAGTGCTCCCTCCAGCATCTCTTTGATGAGGCTGGTGGTGGTGGTCTTTCCGTTGGTCCCGGTGACGCCGATGAGGATCATCTCCCGGCCGGGATGGCCAAACCAGTTGGCCGATACCAGGGCCAGGGCCACTCTGGGGTCGGCCGTGGTCACAAAGGGCCCCGGTCCGGGGGCCTTGCGGCAGAGTACCGCCGCCGCGCCCTCCTCCAGCGCCTGGGGAATGTAGGTCTCTCCCTCCTCCCGGCTGCCGGGCAGGGCCACAAACAGGGCTCCCGGCACCAGGGTCCGGGTGTCGTAGGATATGGAAGTAATTTCCAATTCCTGATCAAAAATCTCCCCCGTGAGGGGGACGCCGGCTAACAAGTCGCCAAGCTTCACAGACATCACCCCTCACGGGTGCGGTTTCATTCTCTCTAAGTCATGCCAATTGGGGTCAGAACCCCTCGATCACTTCCTGCCCCCCGTATCCGTCGTCCACCGGGGTGCTGAACTGAACGTCTACAATGGTACCCATGGCCACGCTCTCGCCCGCGGCCACGCTCTGGCTCTGGGCCTTGGATGCCTCGCTGTAGAAGGTGCTGCCGCCCACGGCCCGCATGAACAGGCCCGCGGCCTCCAGCTTGTTCTTGGCCGCCTCGTAGCCCAGGCCCACCACGTTGGGAACGGTGGTGGCTTCATCCGGCTTTGCGTCGCCCAGATAGAGGATCACCGTGGACCCGCCGGGGATGCTGGCGTTGGCAGCGGGCACCTGGCTGGTGACCACGTCGCCCTCGCCCACCGTGCGGTACTTCAGGCCCTTGCTCTCCACACGGCTGATGGCGTCGGAGAGGTAGTAGCCCACCGCCTTGGGGGTGGTGATGATGACGGCGGCGGATTCCTCGGTGGTGTACTGCTTCTCCACCCCCATGTAGTCCAGGATCTGGGCGATGAGCTCGCCCGCCCGGGGAGCCGCCATGGCGCCGCCGCTGATGTAGTCTCCGCTGGTGGAGTAGGAGCTGCCGGGAGAGGCCTCCTGGGGCGTATCGTAGGCCATCAGGACGATGACCTTGGGATCGTCCGCCGGAGCGAAGCCCATAAAGGACACGATGGTGCGTCCGTCCTCCAGGGTCTCGGCGGAACCGGTCTTACCGCCGATGCGGTAGCCCGCCTGATAGGCGTTCTTACCGCCGCCCTGGGAGACAACGGTCTCCAGAATGGTTCTGGCCCGCTGGCTGGTCTGCTCGCTGACCACCTGGCGCACCAGGCTGGGCTCGGTCTCCTTGACCACCGTGCCCGAGGAGTCGGTGACCTTCTGCACCACATAGGGCTGATACAGGCTGCCGCCGTTGATGACGGCGGAGAAGCCGGTGACCAGCTGCAGGGGGGTGACGGTAAAGCGCTGGCCGAAGGAGGCCACCGCCAGGTCGGTGATACCCATGTCGCTGCCCCAGTTGATACCCTTTTCCTCGCCGGGCAGGTCGATGCCGGTGAAATCGGTCATGCCGAAGGCCTGGAAGTACTCATAGAACTTCTCCACCCCCAGCCGCTGGCCGATGGCGATGAAGGCGGGGTTACAGGAGTTCTGCACGGCCTCCGCCAAAGTCTGGGTGCCGTGACCCGTCCGCTTGGAGCAGTGGATGGTGTGTCCGCCGATCTCCACCGAGCCGGTACAGGTGAAGGTGTCGCTTTCCGAGACCACGCCCTCCTCCAGGGCCGCCGCCAGCACCAGAGCCTTAAAGGTGGAGCCGGGCTCGTAGGGCTCCCGGATGGTGCGGTTGCGCCACTGAGTCTCCCGGGCGGAGGCGGTGGCCTGGGATCTGGCTTTGTCCTGCAGCTCCTGATCGGTGAGCTGCTCGTCGGCGGGCTTTGCGGCGTTTTCCGTCTTCAGCTGCTCGTAGATCGCGGGGATCTCCGCCTCGATATCCGCCTGAAGGAAGCTGTCGGTGACCACGGAGTAGTTATTGGGGTCAAACTCCGGAGAGCTGGCCATGGCCAGCACCGCACCGGTGTTGGGGTCCATGACCAGGCAGAAGCCGCCGTTCTGGACGTCGTACATCTCAATGCCCTTTTCCAGCATCTGCTCGGCGTAGGACTGGATGGTGGCGTCCAGGGTGAGGGTCAGGTCGTAGCCGTTGATGGCGTCGATATAGTTGGAGTAGCTGTTGTACATCTCCACGTTTTCCCCCGTCTTGCCCGTGACCACACGGCCGGGGATGCCCTTCAGCACATCCTCATAGCCGGCCTCCAGGCCGTAGGCGCCGCCCTCGGAGTTAACGAAGCCCAGCACCTGGCTGGCCAGGGAGGCAAAGGGGTAGTAGCGCTTGGTATCCGGGGTGAGATAGAGATAGTAGGAGGTCTTGTGCTCCTCGATGAAGGTGCGGATGGCCTTGGCGTCGGCCTCCTCGATCTGGGTGGCCAGCACCTCATACTGGGAGTTGACCTTCTGCATGCGCCGCTCCAGGTCCTCCCGGTCCAGGTCGGGCATCAGCTCGCACAGGCCGTCCACCACCTCGTCCCGCTTGCGCTGGATCTCGGCGTTGTAGGCCTCTTCGTCCAGATTGCCGTCTTCATCCTTGAACTTGTTCTCGCTGACACTGGCCACCAGGTCCTTGGGGGCCAGGATCAGGTTATACACCGTGGCCGACATGGCCAGCACCTCGCCGTTGGCGTCCAGAATGTCTCCGCGGTTGGCGGATACGGTGACGTCCATCAGCTGCTGGCGGGTAGCCTTGGCCTGGTACTCGTCGTGGTGCACGATGGCGATGTTCCACAACTGGGCCAACAGGGGAATGAACAGTCCCACGCCGAACACCAGCATCAAAACCAGCGAGCGGCGGAACACCATGCGCTTGGACTGTTTATTCCGGTCCGGCTGACTGTTTCGTTTGTCTTGCTGCCGATACTCCATGGTTCCTCCTTTGCGGTAGAAGGGCGCAAGAAATCCCTTTCTTGCGCCCTTGTCTGCTGTACCGCTTCTGGGCCACTATATGCGCCCCATCAGCGGAAATATTCTGTCATCTCTTGAAAAATGTCCTTTAAGCCGTCCAGCAGCCCCGCAAAGCCTGTGGCCCGCTCCTCGTCGCCGTAGAGCACCACATTGTCGGGCTGGGACAGATCCAGATAGACGATCTGGTCGTTGCTGGGCCGTACCATGGTGTCGCCCACTGCCTGCTGGATGCGGTCCATATCAAAGACTCGCTCATATTCCGCAGCCAGGGTGACGTTCTGGTCCTGGAGATCGCTGAGCTGCCCCCGCAGGGAGACCAGCTGGTCGTTGGCCACCACGAACTGGGCGTAGCTCATCAAAAGCAGGGCGGCGAAGATGCCCACTGCCAAAAATCCAATCACGGCAAACAGGGAAACCTCTCCCGCTTCCCGGACCTGAACCTGGGTCCGGACCAGTGGGCGCTGGCGGGTGTGGGTCCTGGTCTTGGGCTGGGGGGACGGGGTCTGCTCCCGGCGGGGAGCCCGGACGGCGCTGCCATCATAGGCGGGGGCATAGGCCACGCTGCCATAGGTGTTGTATGAGGCGGTGTTGGTACGGTGGCGGTTTGCCATTCCGGTCACTCCATTTCTCTCCCAAAGGTAGTATCAGGGTCTTTCAGCTTCTCCGCCACCCGGAGCTTGGCGCTGCGGGCACGGGGGTTGTCCCGGATCTCCTCCGGGGTGGGCAAAATCGGTTTTCTGGGGGTCAGCTTGACATCCGGCGTTTTCCCGCACACACACACCGGGAAATCCGGCGGGCAAGTACACCCCTTGGCAAAAGCGGCAAGACCCGTTTTGACGATGCGGTCCTCCAGGGAGTGGAAGGTGATCACCGCCAGCCGCCCCCCTTTGTTCAGCCGGGGCACGGCGCTTTGGATCATCCGGTCCACACTGGACAGCTCGTCGTTGACGGCGATGCGGATGGCCTGAAAGCTTCGTTTGGCCGGGTGCTGCTTTTCCTTCAGCGCCCGGGCGGGCATCCCGCTTTTGATGACCTCCACCAGCTCCAGGGTAGTCTCAATGGGCTTTTCGGCCCGGCGGCGGACAATGGCCCCGGCAATGGAGGGTGCATAGCGCTCCTCACCGTACTGGGTCAAAATGCGCCGCAGCTCCTCCTGGGACCAGGTGTTCACCACGTCGGCGGCGGTCAGGCCCTCGCTTTGGTCCATACGCATGTCCAGGGGGGCATCCTGCATGTAGGAAAATCCCCGGGACCCGTCGTCCAACTGGGGGGAGGACACCCCCAAATCAAAGAGCATTCCGTCCACGCCGGGCAGCCCCAGGCGGTCCAGAATGTCAGAGAGATGATCAAAATTACTGTGGACCAGGGTGACCCGGTCCATCCACTCGCTCAGCCGGTCCTGGGCCGCGTCCAAAGCGGCCTGATCCCGGTCCACGCAGATGAGCTGTCCCGTGGTCAGCCGCCGGGCGATCTCCCGGCTGTGGCCCGCCCGGCCCAGGGTGCCGTCCAGATAGACGCCGTCGGGCCGGATCTTCAAAGCTTCGATACACTCGTCCAGCAGCACCGGACGGTGGGTAAATCCTTCACTCATAGACTCAGAACCCCAGCATACTCATGCACTCGGCCATTTTCTCCGGGGTCATTTCCTCCTCATCCTGACTCCACAGCTCCGCGCTCCAGATCTCGGCCCGGTCATTGACGCCGATGATCACCGCGTCCTTTTCCAGCTTGGCGTACTTGCGCAGCTTCTGGGGAATGACGATCCGCCCCTGGCTGTCCAGCTCGCACTTGACGGCGTTGGCAAACAGGGGGCGCATCACCTTGGACTGGGTCATGGGCAGGGAGGCAAATTTTTCGGTAAACTTGTCCCAGGTGCTCTGGGGATAGATGGCAAGGCAGGTGTCGATGCCCATTGCCAGATAGAAGGAGACGCCCAGCTCCTCCCGGAGCTTGGCGGGGATGAACAGACGGCCCTTGGCATCGATGCTGTGCTCGTACGTGCCGGTCATCTGCTCCACCTCTCCCCCACTCAGACATTCATTTATGGGGTTTGGCTCCACTCTCCCCCACCTTTGGTTTTTAGTATAAAAGCTGTTGACATAAAAAGCAACCCCTTTTTCTGATTTTACACAGAAAAAAACCGCAGGATATCCGCGGTTTCGCCCATTTTTGTGTATAAAACATTAGTTCTATTTCATTTACATAATTGTGGAATTGGTTCCTTTTTTCTCCGTCCTTGTACGATGCAACCTGCATAACCCCATATCTTGTACCCATTTCCGCCGTTGCGCCGGGGCGGGATTTATGGTAGACTCAAACAAACATCTGTGAGGAGCGAAAAAGCTATGCTGGATTGGAACCAATTGGAAGAGGAGTGCCTCTCCTGTCAGAAGTGCGCCCTGGCCCAGACCCGCACCAACGTGGTCTTTGGCGCGGGGGTGCGGGACGCCGAGGTCATGTTCATCGGCGAGGGCCCCGGCGAGAACGAGGATTTACAGGGAAAGCCCTTTGTGGGCCGGGGCGGCAAGCTGCTGGACGACATGCTGGAGGTCATTGACCTGAGCCGGGAAAAGAACGTGTACATCGCCAACATGGTCAAGTGCCGTCCCCCCCAGAACCGGGACCCCCTGAACACAGAGCAGGACGCCTGCATCGGCTACCTGCGCAACCAGGTGGCTCTCATCCGGCCCAAGATCATCGTGTGTCTGGGCCGCATCGCCGCCATGCGGCTCATCAAGCCCGACTTCAAGATCACCAAGGAGCACGGCCAGTGGTTTGAAAAGTCCGGGGTGCACATGATGGCCCTGTTCCACCCCGCCGCCATTCTGCGGGACCCCCGCCGCCGCCCCGAGACCTTTGAGGATCTGAAGGTCCTCCAGGAAAAGATTCGGGAGATCTGCACCCATACCTATTAAATAAGAAATATAAAAGGCCCCGTCC
>OOBP01000981.1_pt1 | contig 15297 bp, 9 predicted proteins | sample 1671681 | NCBI WGS metagenome assembly OOBP01 (sample SAMN06348181, study PRJEB24527) | human gut metagenome
CAGATCAGTCTGCGAAGACCTTCGTACAACTTATCATTTGCATCATCTGCCTTGCAGTCGGAAATCTGACCAAGGAGACGAACCTTGCACTCTTTTGTCTCCGGATTGATCACTGCAAATCCATCATTTGTGCTGTCTGCCATATCTGCCTCAGAAGCGAATAATGTAAATTTATCCTTGTACGGTGCACTTGCATATGGACAGAAGCTCTTGCAGTTGCCGCATTCATTACACATGTAATCCACATGGATCACCTGATTCATTGCCATTCCCGGAACTTTGATGGAGATGTTTGCTCTGTTTGGACATACATCTACACAATTCTCACAGACTTTATTACAGGTCAGGCAGCGCTCACTTTCGTTCGCAGCATCCTTGCTTTCTTTGAGTATTGCTTTTTTGGAGTAACAGTCTTTTTCTGTTCCCGGTACAGGCTGTCCTTTTACAATATCATGTCCAAGGATTGCTTTTGCAGCAACCTGTGCGTCGCGGATCGCTTCTACGATCGTAGCAGCTCCCCTTGCACCGTCACCGACAACGTAAACGCCTTCTGCACTTGTCTCCATTGTCTTATCATTAATGCGGGCTTTTCCACGCTCATTGACCGCAATACCATTTGCTTCATAGAACTCAGTCGGAACTTTCTCGCCAACTGCAACGATCACTGTATCAGCCGGAACTTCTTCTGTTTCGCCTGTTTCTGTTACACCTGCACGTCCGGAAGCATCCATGCTGCCAAGTTCCATCTTCTTGCAGAGCAGTTTGCCGTTTTCCAGAGATACAGGAGAAAGAAGTTCTTTGAACTCTACGCCCTCTTCCAGTACTTCCAGTAACTCATCTTCTGCTGCTGGCATATAGCGTTTGGTTCTTCTGTATACCAGGTAAACATGTTCTACACCTTCTGTACGTTTCGCAGCTCTTGCAGTATCCATGGCAGTGTTACCGCCACCGATCACAACTACGTTTTTACCCAGCGCAACCTTACCGTCAGTTGCTTTGAAATCTCTTAAGAACTTCAGAGCGTTGATGGTTTCACCCTTTTCAAGCTTCAGAGTACCCGGTTTATTTGCACCTGTTGCAACGATCACTGCGTCATAGCCCTGTGCTTTTAATTCCTGTACAGATTTCACTTCTGTACCTGTTTTGATCTCCACACCCATCTTCTGGATGAAGGAAACATCTTTATCGATTGCATCATCAGAGATACGGAATCCCGGGATCACATAACGGATCACGCCGCCGGCTTTCTCTTCTTTCTCAAATACTGTTACAGAAGCACCTGCTCTTGCAAGGAAGTATGCAGAAGCAATACCTGCAGGACCTGCACCTACAACAGCTACTTTCTTACCGTCTGCTGTGCCTGCTTTGATTTCACCGATCACTGTATCATATCCGTTCTGTGCTGCGATGAGCTTAGTGTTGCGGATATTTACAGGTTCTTCATAGAAGTTACGTGTACATTTGTACATACAGTTGTGCGCACAGAGAGTACCTGTGATAAATGGAAGTGCATTTTTCTCAAGGATAACTCTTAATGCCTGTGCATAATCGCCTTCTCCTGCCAGCTTCACATAGGTTGTGATATCCTGGTGGATCGGACATCCTTCTTCGCATGGAGCAAAGAAACAGTCAAGGAGCGGAACCTCTGAATCAGTTTTTCTCTTAGGAAGCGGTTTGATGCTCTTTACATGGTGAGTATCTTTTTTCGCATCCTCGGCCAGCTGCTCAAGTGCAGCTACATCAATGCCTTTCCATTCTTTCACACCGTCAGCCATTACTTTCTCTGCCATCTGGGTAAATCTCTGATATCCGCCCGGTTTCAGAAGTGTAGTTGCCACTGTTACAGGCCATACACCACATCCGACGATACGGTCGATATTATAGTAATCAGCACCGCCTGAATAAGCGATGCGGAGTTTTCCGTCAAATTCCCGGGAAAGTCTGGCAGCAAGAGAAATAGATAACGGGAAAAGAGATTTTCCGGACATATACATTTCTTCGCTTGGAAGTTCATTTCTTGTAACATCTACAGGGAATGTATTGGTGATCTTCACACCAAACGCAAGGTTCAGTTCATCTGCAAGTGCCTGCAGTCTCTTAAACATCGGGATCGCATCTTCGTACTGTAAGTCATCTTTGAAATGGAAATCACCGAATACCATATAATCATATCCCATGTCATCCATGGTCTTTCTGGCAAATTCATATCCCAGGAGAGTTGGGTTACATTTGATAAATGTGTTCAGGTGTTTCTCTTTAAACAGATGATTTGCAATGCTCTCAATCTCGTTTGGAGGACATCCATGGAGAGTAGAGATTGTTGCGGAATTACAGATATCAGACGGAATCGCCTCAATATCCTCTTTTGTAACTTTTTCAAATTTATCTACATTGTCCAATAACCACTGTTTACATTCTTTAAAGATTTCAGTATCTTTTGCTTCCATCATACTGTCAATGAAAGTATTAACCTTTGGCTCTTTGATCCCTGCAAGATCATATCCAACGGAAATATTGAACTGGAATCCGTCCTGTGAGCCCAGATCAAATTCTTTGGCGATCACATGCAGGATAAACCATGCTTTGATATATTCCCCCATTGCCTGAGGAACATAAAGCTCTGTAGACCATTCACAGTTATATCCTTCATCATCTGCAAGGATACATGGTCTGTTGATACAGGCTGCAAGCTCTGCACCGTCCATCTTCTGAACTGTTTTCAGCTCAAAGAAACGTGCGCCTGCATAGTAAGAAGCAACAATGTTCTGTGTTAACTGTGTATGCGGTCCTGCTGCAGGTCCGATCGGTGTTTCCAGATTTCTCTCAAATATATTCAGCTTCCTGTCAGTTTCCGCTGCATAAGCTCTGTGCTGTCCGAAAACTGTTCCTTTTGTTTTCTTTTCTTCTAATACCCAGTTCATTAACTGTTCAAAGGGCATACAGGTCATGACTTCACTCATAATCCGATCCTCCATTATTTCATACGGTATGGCTTCTCTCCATCCGTTCTATATTTTGTTTACATTTATTTTTGCCAGGCAGAAAACTTATCTTCTTTACAATTCTTTACAGATTAACCATTAATATCATCTGCAAGTTCTTTTGCAGCCTGACGGCAGTCTGCCATAACTTTTGCCTCGTCGCATACAAGGACTTCGCGGTCTTTCATCAGGACTTTACCGTTACATACAGTAGTCTGGACCATGCTTCCGTTTACACCGAACATCAGATGTCCGTTAATGTTGCTTTCATTCATTGGTGTCAGCGGATCATAATCGATCACGATCACGTCTGCTGCCGCACCCTCTTTCAGGACACCGAGCTGTTTCTTAAAGTATCTGTTTGCAATCTTTGCATTTCCTTCAAAAAGCATCTGTGGAACTTCTCCCCAGGCTGCGTTCGGGTCGCAGAGGCTGTGTTTGTGTAAAACATTTGCAACCTTCCAGGATTCCATCATATCATGAGTATATCCGTCTGTACCAAGACCTGTGAGGATTCCCTTCTGTACCATTCTCATGGTTGGAGGACATCCGCATGCATTACCCATGTTAGATTCCGGGTTATGTACAACCATGGTATCTGTATCTTTGATCAGATCCATCTCATGTTCATTCACATAGATACAGTGACCGAGTAAAGTCTTCGGTCCAAGGATGTTCCAGTCATGAAGACGGTCAACAATACGTTTGCCATGCTCTTTCAGACACTGATGGAGATCGTAAATGCCTTCTGCTACATGGATGTGATATCCAACACCTTCCGGTTTCAGTTCATTGCAGAGAGCCATTGTCTCATCAGAGATTGTAAAGGATGCATGCATACCCATCATTCCGGCGATCATATCACTGTCGTCTGCAAGTGCATGCTTGATAAAATTCACGTTCTCCATTACAGATTCTCTGGATTTCTCCATTCCGTCACGGTCAGAAATCTCATAGCAGAGGCAGGTACGCACACCTAAATCCTTCGCAGCTTCCTCGATCACATTGAGGGAACCTGTAATATGGCCAAAGCTTGCATGATGGTCAAACACTGTGGTTACACCATTCTTGATAGAGTCGATGTATGTAGCATATGCAGAAAGCTTTGTCTGCTCCAGTGTCAGATGACGGTCAACTGTCCACCATAAGCCATCCAGAATATCCAGAAATCCCTGAGGATTATATCCGTTAATGCTTAAGCCTCTTGCGAAGGAGCTGTAGATATGCTCATGGGCATTAATAAATGCCGGCATGATAACCCCACCCTTCGCATCAACAAATTCAGCATCCGGATAAACTTTCTTTACCTCTTCAGTTACCCCCACCATTACTATGGTGTTACCATCCATTGCTACAGCACCATTCTCAAGGAATGGGTTGGATGCGTCCTGTGTGATCATTCTTCCATTACCAATTACCAGCATATAGTTCCTCCTTTTACTTGTTAAAAACTACCAATTCGCTACTGCTTTTTACCTTTTGTTTAGGAATTATGTACTAATACTGTAACATATTTCTCCGGATAATGCAAGTAGAATTTACAAAAACTTTTTGGTTTTTCAAATTTTTTTTAGGCTTTATACTATCTCCGGTGAACAGATAAAAAAAGAACGGGGCGTCATTGATGACAATGAACAACCTCGTTCTTTTTTTGATTTTCCTGTTTTCTGATGAAGCTGATTTTATGACAAATTTTCAGGTTTGTCAACAATTTTTGTAAGATAGGAGAGTTATCCTTCCATAATCGCAGAATTAACCCTGAGCTGTTTTCGTCCATTCTTCCAGAGATTCTCATCCAGCTCCACCTCATAGCCGCCGCCATTTCTCACATGCCACTCATAAAATGGTTTCTGTATATCTGCATACTCTTCCATGATATTCATGATCGTACCGCCATGGATGACAAGTGCCGCCTCTGCCACATGGCTGCGGATACATCCGGACACAACCCTGTCAAATCCTCTCAGGTTTCTGCTTTTAAACCCTTCCCTGCTTTCTCCTCCCGGAAAAGGCAGAGTACCGTTGCTGTCAATCCATTCCTGATAGTGCGGATTACCTTCCAGCTCTTTATAGTTCTTATTTTCAAATTCTCCGAAATCGCATTCTGCCAGTTCTTCAATAATATGTACCGGCTCTCCCGGAAAAAGAATCTCTGCTGTCTGCACGCATCGTTTCAGAGGACTTACATAAACCGCCTGAACCTTCGGATAATCCATCTTATGCAGAAACTCTGTTCCCTCCTGACATAACGGCTCATCCGTTGTGCCGATATATCTGGAAAGTTTATTTCCTTCTGTTTTTCCATGTCTGATCAGCCATAATTTAATCATCTTTGATCACCGTTCCAATCCCGCAGATCACGCGCGTCACCTTATGGCTGTATGCTGCCAGCTTCGTACATACACGCCCTACAGCCTCTCTGTATTTTCTGTCAAAAGCATCCACAGGTACAACCCCGTACCCTACTTCCTGAGAGACAAGGACAATATCCGGATTCTTACAGATGATTTTTTCCGCAAGATCTGACACATCTTTTCCATTCTCCAGTTCACTGCGGATATACTGCTGAAAACCAGTCACACCCTGAGCATTCATCAGTTCCTCCTCTGTGACAGAACCGCCGTCACTCCACCTTAACTGTGGATACTGTTTCCTGGCATATTCAGTCTTTCCCTGATATGCACCGCCGATTATCATTTCCATACTCTTCTCCTCAAAAATTAGAAACCACCGCCAGGATCAATGCCATCCCAACTTCACAGATACAAAGAAAAAATCCCGAAATATCCCCGGTTGTCCCGCCAAAGTACTTCATCGCAATATGATGATAATACCAGAAAATCAGCAAAACTCCCACAAAAGCCAGACTTCCCCATACAGGCCGGATCAAGATCATTCCCGCAGCCAGAAGCACCAGATAGACGATCAGCACATTTCTCGAGAGCACATCTGAAGAATTTCTGGAAAACTCAGCAACTGTACCGTCTGCCTTTGCTTTCGGAAAGGTAATAACTCCGATTCCTGACAGACATCTGGAAACCATAAATCCAAGGCTCAGAATTCCGATCGCCCTCATATTCTCTGCACTGTTAAACAACTGACTGTACGCGCCGTACCAGGCAATGAAATATACCGCCGCAGTAATAACGGCAAAAGCACCTGCATGGGAATCCTTAAGAATCTCCAGCCTTCTGCTTCTCTCCTGCCAGGAACTCAGGGCATCCGAAGTATCCAAAAGACCATCCACATGGATCCCGCCTGTCACAAATACAGGTACCAGCACCAGCACTGCTGTCACGAATCCCGGCTGATACCCAAACCGAAGTCCCAGATACGCCACCAGCATAGTCAGCCCGCCGATCACAGTTCCGATAAACGGAAAAAAACAGAACATATACTTCATATTTTCCTTTGTCCAGTCAGCGCGGGGCATGGGAATCTTAGAAAACATGGCAAATGCCACCTTAAAATTATTCCATAAAGATTTCATTGATCAATTCCTCTTTTTCATAGTATGTCAATCCTGTCAAATAGATTATTTGCAAAGATTGCTGCAGGTATCTGTGGATTTGTGAAAGACTGGTATTCCATATACAACTTCCACCACTTCATCAGCTCTCTGTGCAGCAGTCTGATTGATTTTTCCCAGATATTCCAGATAAGAATCCATATCTCCGTCAAACACAACCGCATCTGAAAAAATCTCATTTGTCACGATCACCACATGAGTAGCCTGTTCCAGCAGATTCTCAATCCCTTTTGTAACTTCCGAAACTGTCCGGTCATGGGCTCCCTGTTCTTCAAACATTTCATTTGCCACCAGATTCGACATACATTCCAGAAGCACCACACATCCGGCAGGCAGTTTCACATTTTTGAGCCCTGTATAGCACTCAACTGTCTCGAAACCTTTTCCTGCACGCATCTTTTGGTGTCTCTCGATCCTTTTATGGCTCTCTTCATCAAAAGGGTGCATGGTCGCTATATAAATCCTCTGTGCATCCCCGAAAGAAAGCACCCTGTCTTCCGCAAAAGCAGATTTTCCGCTCCCGCTTCCCCCTGTCACAAGCGTCAGCATTATTTCAGCTCCTCATACTGTTCCACATGGATATCGTCAAAAGTACTCATAGAATGATAAACCGCTGCTGCCAGATCAAGGATCGGGAATAAAGCTACTGCTCCGGTTCCCTCGCCCAGACACATATCCGCATGAATGATTGCCTCTTTCTCCATATTCTCAAGGATCAGATGGGCAGCAGGCTCTTTTGATACATGGGATGCAAGAATATAATCCCTCGCAGCCGGGCAGATACGCATGGCGATCAGCGCAGAAACACAGGAAATAAATCCGTCCATGACTACAGGAATACCATAAACCGCACCTCCCAGAAAGACACCTGCCATTCCAGCGATATCAAGACCGCCTACCTTTGCCAGAACATCAATGGCATCCTCAGGATCCGGTTCATTTAATGCAATGGCTTTTTTGATCGCATTGATCTTGCGCACAAGTCCCTCGCTGGTCAGACCTGCGCCGCGCCCTGTCATCTCTTCCACCGGCTGTTTCAGCAACACAGAAGCAACTGCACTGCTGGTGGTTGTATTTCCGATTCCCATTTCCCCTGTTGCCAGAATCCGGTAGCCCTTATCATTCAGTTCCCTTACCATGTCAATGCCTGCTTCAAGCCCCTTTACAGCCTGTTCTCTTGTCATGGCAGGACCCTTGGTCATATTCTGTGTACCATAGGCAATTTTATGGTCTATGCGGACTTTTGTGTCCGTCACCATCCCCATATCCACCGGAAAAATCTCCGCATGGTTCTGCTTACACATCACACCGACAGATGTGTCATATTTCAGAAAATTCTCGGCAACGATGGCAGTAACTTCCTGTCCGGTCTGTGTCACACCCTCTTCTACCACGCCATTATCCGCGCACATGGCGATCAGACCTCTCCTGGAAAGATCCACCTCTGCGTTTCCTGTAATTCCCGCGATCTGGATCAAAAGAGTCTCCAGTTTTCCAAGAGAATGCAGTGGTTTCGCAATACTGTCCCATCTTTTCTGTGCAATCTCCATGGCATTGTGATCTAATGGCTTAATCTTTGCAATAGCTTCTTCCAGAGTCATGAGTTTTCCCTCTCTTTTCCTTCATTATTTTGATTTCCCTGTTGTAAACACAAAAAATTTACTGAATACATAATTCAGTATCAACACAATAAACTGTGTCAGGAATTTCCCGATCATATCATTAAGCCCCATCACTGACACAAGCAGCCATACACCGCCAACCTCGATCACCATAGTGACCAGTCTGGCACTGACAAATTTGCAGAATGGCTGAACATGATCCTTCAATGTCTCGCATTTATCCTGAAAAACATACTTCGAATTTACCACATAGGCAAACAGGATCGCCAGGATGATCGAAATAATATTGGCGATATTCAGCTCCACCTTCAGCTTTCTGAGAATGAAAAAGCTGACCAGATTTACCATAGTGGTACATCCGCCAAAGAAAATATAGCGGATAACGGAACTTTCATACATTTTTCTGATCCATTGCTTCATAAAATATATCCTCTCAGTCCTGTATATTTCCATTCTTAATTACTTTTGAAATAATATATCTCGGTCTGCGCTTTACTTCTTCATAAATCTTGGAAATATAATATCCAATGATCCCAAGACTGATCATCATGGCACTTCCCACCAGAAGCAACACCATCAGCAGGGTGGTATAACCTTCCACTGCAGAACCTGTAAAATACTGCACAAGCGAATAGACCATAAGTACCAGCGAACAGATAAAACATATCGCTCCTGTGATCGTAACAAATTGCAGCGGAAAAGTAGTAAATGCCACTATATTTGTGAACGCATATTTCACCAAAGACCACGGAGACCACTTGGAAACGCCGGCCTCTCTCTCCTGCACCTCAAATTCCACACTGGTAGTCTTATATCCCACCCAGGAAGAAGTAGCCCGAAAGAACATGTTCCTCTCAGGCATAGACAGAATACTGTCCACAGCCTTCCTGTCCATCATCTTAAAATCCGAGGCATCCTTCATATTTACCTTAGTTGCCTTAGACATGATATCATAGAAAAATCCGGCACATTCTTTATGTAAAAAGCCCTCTTTTCCTCTGTCTGCCTTCACACCCTCGATCACTTCATAGCCTTCCTGCCACAGCCTGTACATCTCAATAAGCGTCTGCGGCGGATGCTGCAGGTCACAGTCCATGACAGCCACCACATCTCCACAGGCCTGCGCCAGGCCTGCAAAAATCGCTGCTTCCTTTCCGAAATTTCTGGAAAAAAGAACGCCTGTCACATTCGCATCCCTCTCTCCTGCCTTCTGAATTTCTTCCCATGTCCGGTCGCCGGAACCATCGTTTACAACCACCAGCTCATAGGGAATCTTCGCTTTTGTAAGAACTTCCGCCAGCACCCGACAGGTTTTCCCAACCATCAGCTCCTCATTATATGCCGGAAGTACCACTGATAATTTACTCATGATGTCATTCCTCATTTTGTTTCATTCATTTACAACAGACCAATTTCTCATTCACTGTCTGTTATTCCTGTAAATATTTTCTATAATGTCAGGGGCAAAAGGTATTTTACTCCTAAGCACTTTACAGCTCCTGCAATTCTTATTTCTACTTTATTATACACAAATTTACAGAAATGTCCATTCCAACAATCTGCATGCTCCAGTGTGTCAAACACTTCACAGAATAGTAGCACGTATATTACTGTTCTCTTCGTTCTCAGTAACGAGACTCAAATTCATTCCAGACTTTCCTGAAGCAATGGAATTTGGATTACTTTTTCTTCCTGAACACCAGCATTACATATATAACCAGCCCCAGAACAGAAAGAAGCATTCCCGCTTTCAGATAAGGTGTGCAATATGTAAGGCGTATCTCATGTGAACCAGGTTCCAGTTCCAGAGCCATAAACATGGTATTCGCCTTCTGAAGCTTCGTTTCTTTCCCGTCCACATAAGCCGTAAATCCCTTACTGTACGGAACAGACAACACAAGAGCTTTCCTTTCGGAAACACTGATATCCCCTGTAATCTCATTCGTTCCCATTTTTACATTCTCGAGAGCTTCTTCACCCAGCTTCACAGTTTTTTCCTCAATCCCCTGCACCGGCTGACTCACAACCCTTAATTTATCATAGGTATAAACACCCGTATTGGCAAAGGTGATCGTCATAGTACGAACTCCTGATCTGGAATATCCCATATTGCAGAGAAAATCATGCCGTCCACTGTAGGCATTATACTTATCTGTAAAAATCTTTATGGTCTTGGTCACATCATTGGAGCTGACTGTCATAGCCGCTTCCTTTGATTCCTTCCAGTATCGCCACCGGCTGTCCTCATCAAGAACCTTATTTTGGTCATACTCAGACATCTTCTTCCACTGACTGTTACCAATCAGTTCTCTCGGTGAAAGACTGTCATAATCCAGATTATCTGCGATCAGGTAATTCTCACTGTCCGTAAGACCATGGAACACAAGCTTCAGCTGCGCCCCTTCCTTCGTCACCCTGATTGCTCCCTTAGACAGAGCACAACCATCCCCTGCCTCCATACGATACTGGATATTCTCATTATCAGCATCAACAGATGCCTCAGGCAGTGTACTCTCCTCAAGCACCACACCGTCCATCAGAGCCTGCTGCTTTTTTACCACATCCATTTTCTCATATTCCGATACAGGAATATAGCTGTCATAAGTATAACCCAGAGGCAGTGCATTCTCATTCTCATAAGCCCTGCACTCACTTTTTCCCTTTCCTGCAGAGCCCTTCTCTTTATTATATCCATAGGAAAGATAGCGGAAATTATCACCACTTATCACAAAATACTTCACAGAAGCCAGCCTGTCCAGAATCGTCCTTCCGTCCAGGTTCTCATAATGCTGCTCCCATGGCGTATTCAGATACATTTCACTGAAAAAATCACTGATACTGCTGTTTGCAAGACTGAAATAATAAGCAGTACTGTTCGTACCCATATACATAGAAGTATTATCATAGGGCAATGCCCCATACTGGTCATAACGATAGACACTTGAATCCCCGGCAGCAAGAACCGCCTTATCCGTATTCGACTCCAGCTTATCCAGCGACTCCTCTTCGGCTGCAAACTCCGACAGATAATCCTTCTCATAAGAATACTGATAAGAAACATTCAACATAATGCTCACCACAAGCAAAGCACTGAGAAGCCCGCACATATACTTCCCCTGCAGAAAAATATTTCCAAAAGAAGTAACCGTAAACACAGCCAATACCAGAACCAGCACACCAGCCATATTTCTCTGCGTCCTGGCAGCCTTCGCAAACAATGCCAGCACACAATACGCCACGACCATAACAAAAATCTTCTTCTTTTCCCTCACAGTCAGAGTAAACAGCTCAGGATATGCCTTCACGAAAATATACGCGATCATCATCCCATAAGCCCAGATCCACCTGTTGGACACATAAGAGAAACCATTGAGCACATGCCCTGCAAAAGGCACCAGCAAAAACAGATTCAACAGCCCAAATCCTAATTTCAGATCCAGGTACTTCTTCTTCCTGGAAAAAAGCACAAACACACCCGCCATAGCAACAGCAGAATACCCGGCAACCCCCCACTGGATCATATTCTCCCCGATCAGATCACCCAGATACTTCTCATAATAAATTTTATCATATAAAAGAGGCACATAATTCTCAGCCTGAAACCTGTCCGTACCAAAAATCGTCATGACCACCGGAATAAAAATAACCGCCGCGATCATCAAAGCCACCACATAATAGCCGATAAACTTCACCAGCCATCCCAGAACATCCTTCACACTTCTCTCACTGAAAATCCCAAAATACCGGAAAGCCGCATAAATAAACATAAAAATACAGATCATATAAAAGAAATAGAAATTCGACATAGCCGAAACCGCAGTCGCCCAGATAAACAGCCATGGTTTCTCCCTCTTATAAATCTTATCAATCCCCATCAGAACCAGCGGCAGATAAATCATAGGATTGGAAAAATACGGATGCTTCATAGCCGCATAAATCGTCCATCCCGCAAAAATATAGATCAACGTCCCCATAAACGTCGCCTGCTTCGGATTCTTATGATAAAAACAAAAAACACTAAAAGAAATCCCCGCCAGATAAATCCTCAGAAAAATCAGAACCTCATACAAAACCTCCGTCTTATCCGCCGGCACAAACACAGACAACAAAGTCAGCGGATCCCCGATCACATAATAATGCAAAGTTGTAAGAATATCCGAACCATACCCGATATTCATATCCCACATAGGCAATTCCAGCTTATGCTCTACAAAAATCGTATGCAGAACCTCCCTCAGATATCGCCCATAATACGCCAGAGAATTCAAATGCTGCGGAATCCCGTCATGACTCCACACCAAAGACTTCCCATTCCCCGCGAACTGAAAATAAATAAACCCCGCAATAACCCCAAAAACCAGCGTATATAATATATAGAAATCCCTCTTACTATCCTTACTCACAAATCTCCTCATAACAACTCCTATATCTATATCAATCTTCTAAAACACCATGATGATTATAATCAAATATCTCCTCCTTGTCAAACACACCCCATCCCTTTATATCCCAACTTCTCCTCTACCTTTGCATGCCCCCTCATTCCTCCCTTCCGTCAGACATTAAGTCTCAGCCAACAACCAGCCGGGGAATGACAGAACATCTGAGGCGAATCTCGAGGGTTCATGTAATTTCTTAGTATTTGGAAAGCCGCGTTATTCAGAAATTGCTCACTGTTTGAGTGAAGCGAGTTTGAGCAATTTCTGAATGTTTTTAGCGGTTTTTCAAATACTTAGAAATTACATGGTTCCGAGACTGAGCCTCAGATGTTCTGTCATTCCCCGGCGTCCCCCTGTTCCAACACATAAAAAGAGCCGCGATACAAAAGTACCGCGGCCCATATATCGTCTGGACACTATAAATAGCTCTATCTATTTATTTTATATTATTGTTTATCAATCGTTCAAAAACCGAAAAGATTATTCAGCACTATGAAGAGCGATCAGCTTCTGCAGATATTCAAATCTAGCCTTAGCCTCAGCCTCATTCTTAGCAAACAGTCTTGCAGCCTTCTCAGGATTCTGACGTTTCAGAGAGTTGTAACGAACCTCACCGTCAAGGAATGCCTGATAATCTTCCATGCTCGGAGCCTTGGAATCAAGAGAGAACTTGTTTCCTTCAGCTGCCGGGTTGAATCTGAAGTTATGCCAGTATCCAACCTTAACTGCTAATTCTTCCTCTGTCTGAGCTTTTGCCATACCTTTCTTAATACCATGGTTGATACATGGAGCATAAGCGATGATCAGAGATGGTCCCGGATAAGCCTCAGCCTCTGCAATAGCTTTTACAGTCTGGTTGAAGTCAGCACCCATGGAAATCTGAGCAACGTATACATAGCCATAGCTCATAGCGATGGAAGCCATATCTTTCTTCTTAGTCTCTTTACCGCCTGCAGCGAACTGAGCGATAGCACCTGTTGGTGTAGACTTGGAAGACTGTCCACCTGTGTTAGAATAAACCTCTGTATCGAATACCATAACGTTGATGTCACGTCCACTAGCGAGAACATGGTCAACACCACCGAATCCGATATCGTAAGCCCATCCGTCACCACCGAAGATCCACTGGGATTTCTTAGCCAGGAAATCTTTCTGAGCAAGGATTTCTTTTGCTTTGTCACATCCGCAAGCTTCAAGAGCAGCAACAAGTTTGTCTGTAGCAGCGCCGTTTGTAGCACCTACAGCAAATGTATCCAGCCATTCCTGACCAGCTGCCTTAACGTCTTCGTTTGTTCCGTTAGCAACAACGTCTTCAACTTTTGCTTTTAAGCCATCGCGGATAGCTCTCTGAGCAAGAAGCATACCATAACCAAACTCAGCGTTATCTTCGAACAGAGAGTTGGACCATGCAGGACCCTGTCCCTTAGCGTTTACTGTGTATGGTGTAGATGGTGAGGAGTTACCCCAGATAGAAGAACATCCTGTTGCGTTTGCGATGTACATTCTGTCACCGAACAGCTGAGTGATCAGTTTAGCGTATGGTGTTTCACCACATCCTGCACAAGCTCCAGAGAACTCAAGCAGAGGCTGTTTGAACTGGCTGCCTTTAACAGTTGCTTCTTTAAATTTAGCGATAACATCTTCTTTAACCGGCAGTTTAACTGTGTAGTCAAAGTATTTCTGCTCGTCTGCGCTTGCTTCAAGGTTTTCCATAGCAAGTGCTTTCGCACCCTTCTTACCTGGGCAAACGTTTACACAAGAACCACATCCTGTACAGTCAAGTGCGGATACGGACATTGTGAATTTATATTCTTTCATACCTGTAAGGTCTAATGTCTTCATGCCTTCAGGAGCATTAGCTGCTTCTTCAGCTGTCAGAGCTACAGGACGGATAACTGCGTGTGGGCAGACATAAGCACATCTGTTACACTGGATACAGTTTTCCGGATTCCATACAGGAACGTTAACTGCGATACCACGTTTCTCATATGCAGCTGCACCTGATGGTGTAGTACCGTCTACATAATCCTTGAATGCAGATACAGGTAAGGAGTTACCTTCCTGAGCATTAACTTTAGCCTGGATATTGTTAACGAAATCAATAACATCCTGACGTCCTTCTGTTGCATGAGTCATATGAAGACCTTCGTCCTCAGCATCTTTCCAGCTTTCCGGAACCTGGATCTCTACAACCTGTTTAGCACCGGCATCGATAGCTGCCCAGTTCTTCTGTACCACATCATCACCCTTACGTCCGTATGTTGCCTTAGCAGCAGCTTTCATAAGGTCGATTGCCTGCTCTTCCGGAATGATTCCTGTAAGTTTGAAGAATGCAGACTGAAGGATTGTGTTGATACGTGTTGGTCCCATGCCTGTTTCAATACCGATCTTAACACCATCGATTGTGTAGAATTTGATATTGTGGTTAGCGATGAATGCTTTAACCTGTCCTGGTAAATGTTTCTCAAGACCTTCCATATCCCAAGCACAGTTAAGGAGGAATGTACCACCGTCAACAAGTTCCTGAACCATGTTGTATTTGTTTACGTAGGATGGATTGTGGCATGCTACGAAGTTTGCTTTGTGGATCAGGTATGTGGATTTGATCGGTTTCTTACCGAAACGTAAGTGGGACATTGTAACACCACCGGACTTCTTGGAGTCATAATCAAAGTAAGCCTGTGCGTACATGTCTGTGTTGTCACCGATGATCTTGATGGAGTTCT
>OOBP01001002.1_pt1 | contig 14971 bp, 7 predicted proteins | sample 1671681 | NCBI WGS metagenome assembly OOBP01 (sample SAMN06348181, study PRJEB24527) | human gut metagenome
CGGAAAACAGGCCGGGCGAGGCCCGGCGGCATTTCCGGCGGAGTGGTGAGCAGTCGACCGTAAGCGCAGGGAGCAGAGCGTGACAGAAGGGAGGATAACATGGCAGAAAAAAAGACTCCCGAAAAGGTGAAAATCCACCTTTTCCAGGACGACAACCGCTACTCCGGTGATGTGTTCGTCGGCCTGAATGGCATCGGATACAATATCAAGCGCGGCGTAGACGTTGAGGTCCCCAAGGGCGTAGCGGAAATCCTGGAGAACCAGGCACGCGCCCGCGAGGAGGCCACGCGCAGATCCACTCAGCTTCAGACTGAGTTTGAAGAAGAAACCAAACGTCGATTTGGTTAATTACGGCACAAAGAGGGCCGGGCGTTGCCCCGGCCCTCTTTTCTTATTGAGAGGAGGGTAGACGTGAGGAGCGTCACAATAGAGGTTTATTCGGAATACGTCCGGAAGTCCAGCCGGCTTGCAGGCGTTCAGGGCGCAGGTAATGTGACCGAGGTTATCATCATCCCGGATAATAGCTGGGACGGCATGGCAAAGACGATCACCTGGTTTGACGCGCACGGAGAAAATCCGGTGAAAGTCATTCTTCCCGTTGACGGCGCAAAGAAACTGGAGGACGGGAGATATGCCTGGAGCAGTCTGATCCCTCCTGAGCCGTTGAAATATGCGGGCGAGTGCTCCTTTGTTATGGATGGATTTGTGGACGGCAAGCGGGCAAGGACCATCGGAGACAAGATGGAGGTAGCCTTTGCCCCATATGCCGAGGACCCTGCTGATCCTTCCGATCCGACTCCAAGCCAGGCGGAACAGCTCCAAAAGCAGATGGACCAGATCCTTGCAACCATTCAAGACGCCAATGACGCGGCAAAATCCGCAGAGGAAAGCCTGAATGCCATCCAAGAAGCGATTGATAACCTTCCGGAAGGTGCTACTTTGGTCATTGACAACATGACCACCGGAGGGAAGGCCGCTGCACTCAGCGCAGAGCAGGGCAAACTGCTCGGATCTCTTTCCAATCTGACCAATCCTCAGTTGGCGCTTGCGAATTTGGGGGCAGGGGTGCGGCCGAACCTAGCCAGAAACCCTGATTTTAAAATCAACCAGCGCAATTTTTCGAGCGAGGACTGGAGAAGTGGGTACGGGCCTGACGGGTGGAGCTCGACTGGTGGCGGTGGTCTTGAATACTCTGGTGGACCAGTAAAAACAAATAATCAGTATCTATTGCAGTTCTACGAGCCCGGGGAGATAGTTGCAGGAATTTACACTATTTCAGCACTCTGCACGGATAATATACAGGCCGAAATTGGATTTTGGGGCGGATCGTCGGTAGGAGAGCCTAGTGCCAACTATGACAACGGGATTGCGAGTGTAACCATCGAAATTCCTGAGTCTATTGTTGACTCGGGCAAAAATCCATATCTGTACATCCTTTGCAAGAATAACGGAACAATTTCTTATGTTAAGGTGGAAAGAGGTCCTAATCAGACTTTAGCTTATCAAAAATCTGACGGTACATTAGAACGGCTCCAACAGCCTGGCATCAACCAGTGGCAGATGCTGGCGGAGTGCCAGCGGTATCTTTATTCCCCGTTTTATGGTGCATTTCCAACGGCTCCGATTGGCACTGTGTTTGTCAGCAACCAAACGACCGGATTTGTAATGGTAAAGACGCCTGTTCTCATGCGCACAAAGCCGGTATTCTCTGGCGATCCGTCAAAACTTTGGATCGTAAAGAGCAACGGAGGAGGCGCACAAAGACCTTCCGCGTTGAGCGTAATGGGTATGTCCGGGTGTGGCGTGTTCCTGTCCGTCACTGCGTCTTTCGAGGATGGAGGACAATACATCATGTATTCTGAGGACGTGTCAAACCCGTCGGATTTCCTTCTCTCCGCCGAGTTATGAGGTGATAGCATGGATGAAAACATGAAAGCTGCGGTATATGTCAAAACCGACGAGAGCGGCCGCATCATCCGCTGTGATGGAGGCTATACGACACCGGAGGACCTATCCGGATGGACACAGATTGACGAGGGCACAGGGGACAAGTACAACTTGTGCCAGAGCCATTATTTTGACGGCGGCCTTTACACCGAGGACGGTATCCCACGGTACAAGATCGTGGACGGCCTGGCAGCAGAGCGAACTCCGCAGGAGATTGCGGCGGACCGGGCTAATGTACCTCCTCCCGCGGCTGACAAAAGCGACCAGATTGAAATTGCGGTCATGGCATTTACAGCGGCGGCCGTCGACATTGAGGATACCGTGGCATTGCAGATTCCGGACCTTTTCCCCACGTGGGCGGACGTGTTGAAGGAAGGTAAGGAACTGCCGGCGGGCCGCATCATCCAGGACGGCGGGCAGCTTTACCGCGTGGTGCAGGCCGTCACGCCCCAGGAGGGCCAGCCGCCCCACGGGGATGGTATGCTGGCGGTCTACCGGCCAATTAACCAGCAACACGCTGGGACGGCAGATGATCCCATTCCGTGGGTAATGGGAATGGACTGTACGGAAGGAACCTATTACAGCTACAAAGGCAAGGTATACCGTGTGGCCGTTGGCGGCAGCATGACTCCCTGCGTATGGCCGCCTGACACCGGCGGTATGTGGCAGTGGGAGGTTGTGGAATGACCATAAACGAAGTTCTTTCCAGACTCCGAAAGGTAAAGGCGAGCGCATACGACATCAATACGCTTGGTGCATGGCTTGTTGAACTGGATCGCAGATTACTGAACGAGTTCTTCAGCAATTACGGAGAACCTGAAATTGCGGTAAATTCGTTCCCGGAGGACGGAGACAAGCCGCTCCTGATCCCGGATGAATATGTATCTGTTTATGAGACATATCTGTCCATGAAGATCGACTACTTTGACCGAAACTGGAATGCTTACAACGCTTCTCTCGCAATGTTTAATTCCGAGATCGAGGAGTTTAAGGCATGGTGGAATCGGACGCACAAGTGGACAAAGGAAAGCGGCGGATTTAAAAATCTGTTTGGATAAGAAGCGCGGAGCACCCGGAGCAGGGAGACAGCGAACCGCGAAGACCGGAAAACAGGCCGGGCGAGGCCCGGCGGCATTTCCGGCGGAGTGGTGAGCAGTCAACCGTTGCGGAGGGAGCGGAGCGTGAGAAAATCAAGGAGGTGGACGGATTGAAATTTCCATACGTTCAGGGTAGGAATAAGACGGAACAGCAGATTGTTCGGTTTTCTGGCCTGGACTATCGCGTAGGAGCGGCAGACGGAACGCTTGCTGACAGTAAAAATCTATCTTCCGCATTATTCCCTGGCATTTATCAGCGCGGCGGCCGCAGCATTTATGGAGAGTATGATTCTCCCACCTCCATCTTTTCCAGAGAAAAGCTGTGTGTGGTAGACGGAAGCGACTTTATCTACGATGGTGAAAAGATCGGAAACGTCACGCCCGGAGAAAAACAGATGGCTGTGGTCAACACAAAGCTGGTGATTTTCCCGGACAAGATGTATTTTGATCTCCAAAACAAGGAGTTCAAGACATTGGAGCCGTCTGTCACCGCGCTTCCGAATACCGCGGTGTTTACGAAAAACACCCTGAAACTGACGCCGAATCCCGCCATGCAGGAAATCGCTGTGAATTACGGGCGGTACTATGACAGCCGATACCGTGTATATTGCCGGTACTATGACTCCGTTTCGTGGAGTGGATCCAGCTGGGAAAAGACAAATCAACAGGACAGTGACTGTTCAAACGTCATATCGTTTGAAGAGGATGATGCTGGAACGTTGATGGGGAAATATATGATCCCCAGCAAAACAGAAAACAATGTCTATGAGGTACCGGTATGGGCCAGAGAAAGCAGCGGAGACGGACCTAACCCGGAAAACATGGATGGTGTTTACGGGATCGTAAACCATGTAAAGTACCGTCAGAAAGACAATTCCAATATGGAGGTTTGGACCGTCTCCCTCCAGCTCTATGACGGCTCTCAAAAAAATCAGCTTATGAATCAGCTATTTAAAGTAGGCGACGCAGTAACCATTTCCGGTTGTACCGGAGATCGGGAGAAAAACAACCAGACGTTGATTGTACGGGCAGTTTCGGAGGACACATTAACCTTTGACGAAAATGTGTTTGCGGAAGGATCTGAAAATGCCACGATCACCGTGAAGCGCGTAGTCCCGGATTTGGAGTATATCTGCGAGAGTGAAAACCGCCTGTGGGGCGTCAAGGGTACCGATATTTATGGCTCCGCATTGGGAGACCCGGGAAACTTTGATGTATTCGACGGATTGACCACGGATTCTTTCCGGGTGGCCGTTGGAAGCGAGGGGCCTTTTACCGGGTGCATCGGTTATTCTACCGGCGTTCTTTTCTGGAAAGAGAAAACCCTTCACCGTCTGGTTGGATCGACGCCGAAAGACTATCAGCTTTACTCCTACACTTTGACCGGCCTCCAGAAGGGAAGCTGGCGGTCCATGGAGATTATCAATGAGGTGCTCTTCTACAAGGCCGCAAACGGCGTGTATGCCTACCAGGGAGGCACCCCCGTATTGGTATCCGAAGTATTTGGGAACCACCGGTTTACGGAAGCATCGGCCGGCACGGACGGCTCCAGATACTATGTATCCATGAAGGACAGCTCCGGAGCATGGGGCCTTTATGTGTACGACATTCAAAATGGACTTTGGATGAAAGAAGACGAAAGCGAGTGTCATTATTTTGCGCAGGTGGAGGGGAAAGTGCATTTCCTCTCCGGGAGCAAAGTCTATGTCGCGGAGAATGCAGCCTTTGACGGAGAATGGTACGCGCATTTGAATCCTATGAATGAGACCGTATTGAACCGAAAGGGATATAGCAAAATCGGATTGCGGATGCAGCTTTCACAGGACGCCTGGGTAAAGGTGGAGAGAAGATCCGGACCGAAAACGGCGTGGGAACAGGTATGGGCCTCTCCGGACAGCCATAGCGGAGTGGTAGAAATACCGATTCTTCCGTACCTTTCGGACGCGCTGGAGCTGAAGATCTCCGGACGTGGTAATTGCCTGCTGGAAAGCATGGTCCGGACCTTTGACGTAGTGGGGTAATCGTATATGGCGGTATTTTCAAAACAGCCCCCGTTTGTAGACGGGAAAGACCAGAAAGCCTCCATTCAGGCACTATCCGACTATATCCGTCTGATGCAGGAGCAGATCGAGTTTTCTGTCACGACCATAAACAACCGTCTCGGCGGCCTTTCGGATGATGGTCAGCAGACCGGGCTCACCATTGAAGCGATTGGCAAAAGCATTTCATCCATAAACGAATCTATTTCCGGAATTCAAAGCGAAATAGAGAGCATAAACAGCTCCATCTCCTCCATAAAGAAGAGATTGGACGCATTGGAAGGAGCATAGTCCATGTACAAACCGTATAAAAAAGGAGAAAACAAGGAGCTTGACGATCTTCTTGTGGCCTCCGGAACGCAGTATCAAACGGCCAGGCAGAACGGAGACTGGGAGGGTATGCAGGCCGCGAACGACGCGGCGAACCGGCTCAGAAATGAGTATGGATATGCCTCTACCGATGCCTCTGCCGACATCAACAAATTCAAGCCGAAAGATGCGCAGCCGAGTTCTTCTCAGCTCAGCACGTTTTCTTATGAAAGCGCACCTGACTATATCAGCAGAAATCAGGACCTTATCAACGAGGTCATGGACCAGATTTTGAATCGGCCTGATTTTGAATACAACCCGGAAAACGATCCTACCTATCAGAACTATGAAAAGCAGTACACAAAAGCCGGAGAGCGCGCCATGCAGGACACCTTGGGAGAGGTATCCGCACGCACCGGAGGGCTTGCCTCCTCCTATGCCGGTACCGTATCTCAGCAGGCATACAATCAGTACATGGATGCACTGTCCGATAAAATCCCCGAGTTGGAACAGCTTGCATATGAGCGGTATATGAGCGAAGACGACATGCTCCGGGATCAGCTCAACATGCTTATGGCCTTGGATCAGAACGACTTCAACAAATACCTTGCAAGCCTTGACCAGTACAATGCAGACCGCAATTTCGGATATGGATTGTTCTCAGATAACCGAAACCTGGCTTATCAGATGGGACGTGACCAGGTGGCAGACAGCCAGTGGCAGCAGGGATTTGACTGGCAGAAGGAAACCGATCAGCGCGACTTTGATTATCAGAAGCAGCAGGACGAGCTTACGTGGGCCTACCAGAAGGACAGCGACGCCTATAATCGGGCCATGCAGAAGTGGCAGATGACCGGAGTGCTTGACCAGGAAAGCGCGGCTATTCTTGGACTTCCGGCTGGTACAAAAACAACGGACTACCAGTACCAGCTTGCACAGATGGCGCAAATGGGCCGCAGCGGATCTGGAGGAGGCGGAGGAAGCAGCTCCAGCAAGAAAAAGAATTCCGGTGGAGGCGACATTTACAAAACGCTCTATGACAACGGAGTCCGTTCTGAGGGTGATGCTTATGCAGCGCTCCTTTCCGCAGGGTATAGCAGCACGGAGGCAGGAAAGATCGCGGAATATTTCATGACGATGCTGAAGAACGGAGACTTTGAGGTTGACGAATACGAAGGAGCAGAAGTCGACTTGGATTCTGTTCTTTCCCTTGGCTACGGTCCTATTTCCGCAGATTACCTTGACGAACTGGAGAAGAGCGGGAAAGTGGAAAGCTATGTGGATAACGGAATGATTAAGTTCAGAAAAAAGAAAGAGCAAACTTCATCCCCCTCTTCTGGACTTTCCGGCATTCTGTTTAAATAATGGAGGATAGATTATGGCAAACGAATATACCAAAAGGTATCTCGAAAAAAGAAAAAGCCAAAAAGAGCAAACCCCGTCACTTTACCAGCTTGCGAAAGAAAGAACGGAGTCCCAGCTCAAATCTTATACTCCGCAGCCGACGCAAAAACAGCCAGCTAAGACTACTACCCGCGTAAATAAGCTGGATGTTCAGGACGAAAGAGCATACCTAAGCAAAAAGCGTTCCTCTTTCTCTGAACGCATGAAAACGGCCGGAAGCTCCAGCATTTCCGATCAGCTTAAATCCTTCAGCAAGGAGCGGAGCTTGATTCGTCAGTACGAAAGAGACAAGCGCAAAAAGGAGTCCGATGTTTTTGGCACTCCTTCCAAAATCACGCCCTCTGCATCTGATTCTGAAAAAATTTCCTATGGAATGGGAGGAACTCCTTTTTCTTCTCCGAGCGAGATCAGAAAACAGGCCCAGGCGCGCCTTGATTATACAAAAGATATGAACCGCCCCAGCGCAGGAGAGTATCTTGGAGCCATTGGCACCGGAGGCCTGTCCAGCTTTAACCAGGCTCTTTTTTCCACTCTTGACTTCTTTACTCCGACTGAGCTTTTGTTTGGGGAGGAAAATGACCCCGTAAGCAAACTGAACCGGTACTACTCTTCCGAGAAGGACAAATATATGACGCGCACACAGGACACCTTTGAGCGTTCTGGAGAGGCCGGCAAGTTCATCGGAGAGCTTGGCGTGAGCACGGTTCAGACCCTGCCGAACACCATTCTTGCCCTCATGAGCGGCGGCGGAAGTATCGCGGCACAGGGATCTTCTGCGCTTGGACAGTCCGCCACAGGCCTTGCCGGTACAATCTCCACAGCATTCAACAATATGGTGCGCACTCCCACCTTTTGGACTTCCACCCTTCAGATGGTGGGCCCTGCCTATGACGAGGCAAAGTCAGAGGGCGCCGGGGAAATCGAGGCAATGACCACCGCCCTTATTTCCGGCATTATCAACTCTGGTGTAGAGGTCGGAGGCGGCCTGGAAACACTTCCTTCTCAGATCCGCAGCGGGAATACTAACGTCATTCGCGAGTGGGTATCCTCCATGCTGGATGAAGGCAAGGAAGAAGTTGTGCAGGGAATTGTGGATAACCTGACCAGAAAGTCGATATATGACCAAAACCGCGAGTGGTTTTCCACAGATGATGAAAATGCTGTGTTCAATCCAGTTCGCTCCGCTGAGGAGTTTGCCGGAGGCGCATTGGTAGGCGGCCTTCTTGGCGGCGGTCAGATACTGACCAGCAATGCAATCAACCGGGCCGGAGCAGCAATTCAGGAACAGGCGCAACGTAAGGCCGACGCAATCCCTCCCTCTGCAACCAGAGACGATATTCTATACCAGCTTGCTCAGGACATGGCAAATGATCGGCTTGGAGGTGTAAACGAAGATAAAGTTTCGGTTGCGCCTCGTTCTTCCAACCCGTATACTGTTTATACACAGGGCCCGCAGCCTGCACAAAAAGTAAATCCTGCACGCGATCCGGCAATGGTCGATTACATTGCGGAAACTTTGGGGAAAAACGGCTCAGTATCTATGCGTCGCCTGTACGACGGAGAAATGGACACTGACACCTATTCTGCCGAGTTCTTGGAGAGTTACAGCGCAGGCATGAGAGGAGACGAAAAGCCAGCCCCTCAGAGTTTGACCCCTGCTCAGTCTGAGGCGGCCTATGTCGCGGGGCAGGCGGACAGAAAGGGAAAGGCAGCCGCTCCGATTGGACGGCAGACAGGAGGAGACATCTATGGCAGAACAGAAGAAGCACTGGTGGGACGGCATGAAGTGGGAGGATATGACCCCGGAGGAGCAGGTGGCCCGGTATTACGGGAACGAGGAGCGTCCCAAACCGGTGACAGCCGAGCAGATCGAGGAAATGAGGCAATTCCTGCTGGCCGACCGGGCCCGGCGGGAGCGGGAGAAGCGGGGAGAGAAGTAACCAAAACCGCCCGTTCTTGGCAGGAGGATCCGGCCGCGTTCACCGCCAGGAGCACGGAGCGGGGCGGGGTGATCCGGCAGATGGGGAATGCGTCGGTGGCTTTGGGAGAGCGCGGGTCGGAAGCTCTGACCGCTATCTATGATGGTAGTGTAGACGCGGATTCCTTTTATGACGGGTTCTCTGCCTACTATCATGCGGGCGTTGCCGGGATGGACATGGACAAGGTAAAGACAGGCTCCTCCACCGTGCTGAACAGCGTGCAACGGAAGGCAGTCTATCTGGCCGGACAGAACGACGCAGAGGCCGGGCTCCGCCGGGAGCAACGGGCGGCCCAGTATGCCAAGAGCGCCGGTAGCGACAGTGGACTGATCTACGATGACTTTGTACGGCAGGCCGTAGAGAGTGGGCGGACCATGGAGGATGTGAACGGCGAAACGAGGGAGTACCTCAATGCAGATACGGCGGCCAAGATCAACCGTGTAGCAAAGGCTCTGGGCGTGCGGGTACAATTTGTGGACAGCATCAGTGTCAACGGACACAACGACGCAGCCAACGCCCAGATCAAAGGCTCCGAGGTGCAGATCCAGAGGGACAACGAAAACCCGGTCATGTTCCTGGTCGGCCATGAGATAACACACCGGATACAGGAGCTTGCCCCCAAGGAATACCGGGCGTTCCGGGCGGCGGCGGCAAACGACCGCATTGTGCAGGCGGCCGTGAAAATGCAGATGGAGAACCATGCCCGGCGAGGGGGAGACATCACATATGAGGAAGCTCTGGACGAGGCGGCGGCGGACTATGCAGGGCGGCTGATCGATGACGGCAAGGTGCTGGACGACTTCATTGCGCGGAACCGGGAGGATCGGACGCTGCTGCAAAAGGTTCGGGACGCTATCCGCTCTATCATCAAAAAGCTGACCGGGGCGGAGAGGGAAAAGGCACAGACCGCCGAGGGCAAGCTGACCGCTGCTCTGGAGGCTGCGGCGCGGCAAGCGCGGCGCTTGCAAGAGAACTCCGGCAGTGCTACAATGGGCAAAACTTCTCTGAAATCTCTGACCGAGGCGGAACGGGGGGCGCTGCTGCAATACAAGAGCAGCGAGAGCTACAAGGTCAACGCCAAACTGCGGGATGGCATCACCCTGACCAAGGCGGAACAGAAAATGGTAGAAGAGCTGGACCGCGCCTTGGAGAAGCTGCCGCGGTATGAGGGGACAGTCTACCGCAGGCTGTCCTTCGACATGGAGGGACGGGCGGCGCTGGACGCGTTTCTGGCGGCGCACGAGGCAGAAACCGTGGTGCGAAGCGCGGCGTATACATCCAGCTCTTCGGACATTGACGGATACCCTGTGAGCGGCGAGCTGACCGTCACACAGGTTATCTCCGGAAAAACCGGTAGGGACATGGCCGGTATCGGGAACAACAGTGAGAGCGAAATCCTGTTTGCCCGCAACACCCGTTTCTATGTTGAGAACATTGGAGCAGATGCAGCGGGGAAGCCGGTTATCTATATGGAGGAGGTTGCAGAACATGGCACTAGACAACTTTATTCCCAAGAACACGGTCAAGCAATGCAACAAGTGCAAGCACCTGCAGGCGAAAACGGCGAGCTGCAAGCGATATCCGGATTGGATACCGGACGAGGTACTGACTGGGGAAGGGTGCCCGGAGTTCGAGAAGAAGGAAACGAAGAAGTAAAATTCTCCCTCAAGGCCCCGGAGGCTGAGGCGCGTCAGGCACGTCGCTTGCAAGACGAAAATACCGATGGCACAATGAGCACGGCAAGAAATTCTTTCAAGGAGGACCTGGAGCATGGAAGAACAAGAGAAGAAACAAGGGAAGCTTTCCTACGCCGAGCGAATGGCGATGGCCTTGCAGTCTATGAAGGGGAAACCGCTGCCTACGGATTTCGACGAGTGGGAGACGCCTCTGCGGGCGGATATCCTGGAGAAGCTACACGAGAGGCGCGAGAAACCTGGCGAGAACTGACCGCCCTCGGTATTTCTTCGGATGTCATTGAGGGTCCCGTTTTGCGCAATCGCGGCGGCATTACAGTCGCTCGGGATGTGCCGCAAGCTGTCACAGCTGACGGTTCTCACATCTTCATCAGCAAGGATGCATCGATCTCCCCGCGCAACGTCGCAGGACATGAGGCATTCCACCTCTGGAAACGTGGAAAGGGCCGGGACGCCTATATCGAAATCGTGGAGGAAAATCTGATTTATACACACCCGAGCTTTCTCCACTTCCAGTCTACGATTGCGGAGTCATATCTGGGCGGGGAGGCGGATTTGTCCAATGATGCGCAAATGAATAAACTGCGCGAGGAGATTTTGGCCTATATCAGCGGTAATATCCACGAGGGGACCAACGATGCTGATATGCGGCCCATGTTTTATGATTTCGATGCGGTAAAAACTGCTTGGGATACACTGGTAAAAGAAAACACCGTGGGGACCCGGCTTCCCATGAAAACTCCAAGTGCAGAGGATGCACAGTTCTCTCTGAAAGGGGACACGGTAAGCAAGAGCTATGCTGCCATACTGGAAGAGAACCAACTGCTGCGGGAACGGGTGGAATACTGGAAGGGGCAGACCCGGAAAACAAAGCGCGTGACCACCGACAAAAAGGCGGTGGAGCAGTCGGCACGAGAGTTGATCCATTCCTACGGATCCGATCTGGCGGTGGACGACATCTCCGGGGACCTCCAGAGCCTATATGACTACATCGCAAGCGGCTACGACGGAAAGAACGAGCTGACCTATACGGAGGCGCGCCGCCGGGCAGAAGCCATTGCCCGCCAGCTTGTGGGCAAGGCCGTGGCCGCAGACACCGAACTGTACGACCAATACAGCGACCTTAGGAATTACCTACGGACAACAAAGTTGATCGTCAGCGAGGCGGACAGCCACAACATTCCGGACTACGGGGCGTGGCGCAAGCAGCGCTTTGGACGGCTGAACCTGACCCGTGGAGATGTGACCAACATCGATCGGGTGTACGAGGATCTGTCCGAACGGTGGCCGGAGTTCTTCAATTCCCAGCGTGAAATCAGCACGGCGGACCAGCTGCTCCGCATTGCGGAGGTGGCGGACACTCTGTACGACATCACGGAATACAATCCATTTTCTGAGTACATGGAGCAGGCGGTGGATGGCGCGGCCAACGAGGTCATGGAAATCTTCTTTGACCTGCCCCAGACCCGAAAGACCTTTGCAGACCGCCAAGCCATGAAGCTGCAAGAGGCCAAGGCCAAAGGGCAGCGGCAGGCGCAGCGGATCCGCGAGCAGAACTCTACGCGGCTGGAAACCCTGCGGCAAGAAAACCGGGAGCGGGTGCGCCGCGCCGTACAGCGGGAGCGTGATGCCCGCACCCGTCAGCTGGACCGCATGAAGGAACACTATCAGGCACGGGACGCAGCGGGCCGGGAGCGCCGGAGCGCGGCGGAGCTTCGCCGGAAAATCACCCGGCACGCCAAGGCCCTGTCCCAGAAGCTCCTCCGCCCCACGGAAAAACAGCATATCCCGGAAAACCTGCGGACGGCAGTTGCCTCCCTTCTGGATGCGATCAATCTGGAGAGCGTCTACACCGTTGACCCCGAAACCGGAAAGCGGCGCAAGAATGGAGAAGGGGAGCCGGTAAAGCGTACGGAGGCATTCCGGGCGCTTCGGCTTGCCTACGCGGAGATCGCCAAGGACGGCGGTGACTACACCCTTATCATCGACCCGGACCTGATGGACAATTTAAACGAGCTGGAGTCCATGAAAAACACCCCCATAGCAGAGATGGGGACGGACCAGCTTGCCACCGTATGGGCCGCGCTCAAGGCGGTGGAGGCATCCATCCGCACGGCGAACAAAATGCTGGGAACTTCCCGGTTCGAGACAATCTCCAGTTTTGCCGACGGCATCCGCGCCGACAACATCCTCCGAAAGGACCGCGGGGACTATCGGGGTGTTGCCGGCAAGATCGACCGGCTGGTGAACCTGGATATGCTGACCCCGCAGAGCTATTTCCACCGGCTTGGCAAGACCGGCGAGGAGCTCTTCCGCATGATGCGCGCGGCTCAGGACCGCCATATTACCATCATGCGGCAGGCACAGAAGAAAACGGCGGAGATCATTGGGAAAACTGACATCAACAAGCTGGAGCGGGAAAAACATACCTTTGACCTGAGCGGTGGGGATGTGACTATGAGCACAGCCCAAATCATGGGTCTTTATGAGCTGATGAAACGCAAACAGGCCCAGGACCATATCCTCAAAGGCGGTATCCGGCCCGACACCATCCAAAGCGGGCGGGGGCTGCGGGAGGACCGGCGCTCTGAGCCTGTGAAGGTGAGCGTGGAAGACCTTGCCGCCATTACCGGTATGCTGACAGAGGAGCAGATCAGGATCGCCGACCGCCTGCAAAAATTTATGGGCGGAACGCTGGCGGAGCTGGGCAACGAGGCAAGTATGGCGGTGTACGGCTACCGCAAGTTCACCGAGAAAGACTACTACCCCATCAAGGTAGACAAAAACCAGACCAGGCGGGACATCTCAAAGGAGGCACAGGCTACCACCATCGCCGGGCGCGGCTTCACCAAAAGCGTGATCCCCAAGGCGAACAATGCTGTCATGGTGGAGAGCATCTTTGACACCTACTCCAACCACGTCAATGACATGGCAACCTACGCGGCGTGGCTGCCTACTATGGAAAACATCCGCCGCATTCGGGATTTTACGTTCCGGGACGACAAGGGTAGCCGGACAGGAGATGTCAAGTCCATCATTGAAAGGGTATTCGGGCGAAACGGAAACGCATACCTTAACAAGCTGGTGGACGACATCAACCAGGGTGTACGAGCCAACGGGACCGGCAACTTTACAGATTCCCTGGTGGGCAACTATAAGGCAGCGGCTGTTGCCGCCAACATCCGGGTCATCCTCCAGCAGCCCACGGCGATCCTCCGGGCCATGAACAGTCTGGACCCAAAGTACCTGCTGTCCGGCACGGTAAAGCGTGGTGATTGGGACAAGGTAAAGAGATACGCCCCCATTGCTGTATGGAAGGACTGGGGGTACTTCGACATCAACACGGGCCGCCAGATGAAGGATGTCCTCTTTTCCTCCGACAGTAAGATGGAGAAGGTCAAGCAGGCGGCTATGGCTGGGGCGAGTAAGGCGGACAGCTTTGCGTGGGCTCGTCTCTGGAACGCTGTGGAGGCCGAGATGCGGGACAAGCGCCATGACCTCAAACCAGGCACAGATGCGTTCTATCGGGCCGTCGGCACACGGTTTTCTGAAATTGTGGACCAGACGCAGGTAGTGGACGGATTGCTTCAGCGGTCTCAGATCATGCGCTCGCCTGATGCACTCACGAAAATGGCGACCTCCTTTATGGCGGAGCCGACCAAGACCTACAATATGTTTGTGAACGCGGTCTACGACCTGCGCCACGCAACGGGGAAGGATGCCCGGAACGATACCAAACGTGCCCTTGCAAGGACATCTGCCGCGCTTGTAGTGTCCTTCGCCGTAAATGCGGTCATGCAGTCCATCGTGGACGCGTTGCGGGACGACGACAAGGAGCGGGACTACTGGGAAAAGTTCCTGACGGCTTACACCGGGTTTACCGGGGAAGAGGAGACTTTCCTGGACTATTGGAATAGCTTCTGGGACGGAAACCTGGAGGCCAACTTTAACCCGGCTGGGTATATTCCGTATTTCAAGGACCTGCTCTCTATCATGCAGGGATATGATGTGTCCCGGATGGATATGGAGCCGGTCAGCAAGGTCTTGGAGGCAGCTGCCAACATGAAAAAAGCCCTCTCTGGAGAGGGACGGCATTCGTTGGCCGGTGCATCAGCTAACCTTATGGGGGAAGTATCCCGGCTTTTGGGGATCCCAATTGCAAACCTCAAACGGGATGTCCAGTCCGTCATTGCCACAGCGGCTATTGAAATGGACGATTACCTGATGCAGTACCGCATTGACAGCGCTATGCTGAATATGAACTACAGCGGGAACTTTAAAAATTTTATGGACATCCTATACAGCGCCAGCAAGAATGACCCGGAGGTCTACGAGATCATCTATGACGACATGGTAAAGCGAGACCTTTTTAAAACGTCCACGCAGACGACAGAGGAGCGTATCGCCAGCGCGATGGAGTCCCGCATGAAACGGGACCAGGGCGTGGAGAGTGTGGAAGATCTTCAAAATCGCTTTCTCTCGCCAGACAGCTCCAGGACATA
>OOBP01001017.1_pt1 | contig 14834 bp, 10 predicted proteins | sample 1671681 | NCBI WGS metagenome assembly OOBP01 (sample SAMN06348181, study PRJEB24527) | human gut metagenome
CCTGTAGAACTTATAAGCAATGCTCTGTTTTCACCGTTTTCATATAATTCCATTACATTCTCAATAAATTTAACCTGCATACTGTTTGGCTCTAATTTATATTTTTCAATACTTATAACTTCACTTTCTTTTGCAAGTTTCTGCTGTTCTTTTTTTATCTTATATCTCACTCGATAATCTGCTATAAATTCATTATAATCAAGTGTTCTTTCATTTTTCCTTATCAAGATTGTGTCAAGTGTGCTAAAACACAATCTTTCTATTACATATCCATTCTACCAATTTTCATCTTTTCAAGCAACCACAACCACTTTATGCTATAATACCCATAGGTAATTGTAAAAATTTCCACAAAAGGAGGTAATATAAAATGAAAAAGAAACATACAAACCACACATTGAAAAAGGCAATATCCCTAACTGCTGCCACAACTGTTTTATGCACCGGCATTTTTACACCTGATTTTTTCAGCACACAGTCTGTCACGGCAAAAAACACATCACAAAAAACAATTACTGTTACCGATAACTCTTCCACTACGACAACTTTAGGTACAAACACAACACAGTTCATTGCCAAGGCAGTAGACACGAATACAACAAATACAACAACAAATGTTACTGCAAAATCTACAACTATCAACATTCAGGACACAATGCCTACAACAGACACAACTACTACAGAAGCCCCGGCTTCAACACCAGCAGCAACTAAAAAACCGACATCTACTAAAACACCATCAACAACTAAAAAGCCAGCTGCTACAAAGAAACCTGTTGCTGCCAAAAAACCACAGAAAAAGAAATCCAACATAACTAAGATTACTATCAGTGCCGCCGGTGACTGCACTCTTGGTTCTGACTACAAATCGCCATCCGGTGTTAATTTCTATGCCAAGTACAATGAGAAAAAAGACCCGTCTTATTTTTTTAAGAATGTAAAGAGCATTTTTAAGAAAGACAACCTTACGCTTGTCAATTTTGAGGGTACTTTGACTAAGAGAAATACCCGTGCAGACAAGACTTTTGCTTTTAAGGGCAATCCGTCTTATCTCAAGATTTTACAGCAAGGCAATGTCGATGCGGTTTCTTTTGCAAATAATCATTGCCGTGATTATGGCGAAGGCAGTTACAATGATACTATTGCTGTTTTTAAGAAAAATAAAATGCCTTTTGCTTCTTATGGTAAAGTTTCCGTTTATAAGACTAAAGGAAAGAAAATTGGCATGATTGCCGTTAATGGTCTTGATGGTGTTTCATCGAGCGAGCGTTTTATAAACAGTGGTATTAAAAAACTGAAAAAGAAGAAAGCTGACCTTATCGTCGTAAGTATGCACGCCGGTATTGAAAAGACAAGTGTTATCAATGATGTTCAGAAAACTATCGCACACTATGCAGTTAAGAAAGGTGCAAATCTTGTCCTCGGCCACCACCCTCACACTTTACAGGGCATTGAGAAGTACAAAGGTGCATATATCGTTTACAGTCTTGCTAATTTCTGTTTTGGCGGAAATACAAATCCTGCCGACAAAGATACGATGATTTTCCAGCAGACTTTTACTTTTAAAAACAAGAAGCTTAAGAAAACTAAGGATATTAAGATTATTCCTTGCAAAGTTTCATCTTCAAACAGCATTAACAATTATCAGCCTACACCAGCTAAGGGTGCGGCTAAAAAGCGTATTATTGCAAAGATGAACCGTTTCTGCAAGCCTTATAATTTGAAATTTAAAAACAACGGAAAACTGCGCTAATCTTCTAAACCGCAAGCTGAAAGTAAAAAAGAGCAAAACCAGCCGCCAAGTAATAAAAATCCTACCTGGCGGTTGTTTTATTTTTTCATACGATAATTTCTTACTATATGCAACTTTTGGTGCTACTGTTTTTCCGTCAGATTTTGTAAAATAAAACTCATTAAATCCGCCGCCCGACTCGGCAGTTTTCATAATAGACTGAATTATCTTCACACCATTCTTGTCCGTTAGGTCATATCTGTTTGTCCCCTCCTGTTCAGGCAGGATAGGATTTACCATTTTCACCCATTTTTTTAATTATTTTACCTTTTTGATATTCTGTATCAAGAAAAAACGGCAAGCTGAACATCAATCAACTCACCGTCCTTTAATTTTAGACTTTATTATATCCTGAATAATTTTTCTACGCCTTAAATATCTTTTTATACGCCGCCTTTTTACTCTTAGGATATGTAAATTTTGCTTTTTTCTTTATTCCTGAAAAAACATTTTTTCCTACGCTTTTCTTTGTAAGTTTTGTTGTCTTTATCGTAATCTTACTTATTTTACTGCTTTTTGCAAATGCCTGTGTTCCAAAAGTTTTTACATTTTTTCCTATTGTGACGGTCTTTAACTTCGTGTACTTATAAAAAGCCTTTTTGTCTATTGCTGTCACCTTAAATTTAATTCCCGAAATGATTACATATTCAGGTATTGACAATTTTGTTATCTTTTTTGATGTACTTCCCGTGCATGACACCTCAAATTTCTTAGTCTTTGCGACCACGCCTGTTACTTTATATCTGATTCCTTTAACAGTAACTTTTTTGCCTTTTTTCGGATATTTCTTTTTCGTGGAAGTATTACTGCCTGATGAATCTTCACCACTTGTTCCGCTGTTATTATTGCCGCTGTTACTGTCACTGCCGTTTTGGTCGTCAGAGCCGCCTGTTGCAGGTATTGTCTGAATATCAGTCCTTGCATCACATCTCATACAATGGATTGACTTTTCCCCTGCGGTATTTTTTGTTGCCGGTTTATCTATTGTGTAATCACTCTCCCATGCATGACCCAATGCCGGTACTGTAAGAGCACTTTCTTTAAGCTCTGATATTCCCTGTTCATCATAATACAATTTCCCACATCCGCTGCAACTGTAGTATGCCACTGTTCCTGTTTTTTCACAGGTTGCCGATACCGGTTCATGATATTGCATTGTATGAATATGTCTGCTCTTTAAACCACGCTGCACCGTTACATTTTCTTTTTCACGGATAACATAATATCCCAAAGCATTGCTTAATGTGTTGACAGTTATCTTTGATGTATCCATATCTCCGAAAAGTTTATCTTCTATTACCGGGACTGTCTCAGGATAAAAGTTTATCTCAACAAGGCTGCTGCAGCCTGCAAATGCCTTTGTTCCGATTTTCTCTATCTTTTCAGGAACTATTATCTTTGTAATCTGGCTTTGTCCCTCAAACGCCCCTGTTTCTATGGATGCTACCGGATATTTAACATCACCTATTGCCATTTCTTCTTTTATCTCAACTTCTCCCGTCAATGTTTTTCCGGGAACGGCATCTGCTTTAAATGTCTTGTTTCCGTTTATATCTTCATCAAATGTATAACGAATACCTGAATCATCGATATAACTTATGTCGCCACATACATTGCATTTTCCGTCAACATATTTATGCCCTGTTTTTTCAATCACATTTTGTGCAGTTATGACTTCTCCACAGACTGAGCAATGTGACCCCTCTGTCAGTCCGTTTTCAATACAGGTTGCTGCTTTTGCACTGTCCGTAACTGCCTGACTTGTATGTACTTCATCAGTTGCTTTTGCTATGCTAAATTCTTTATTTACACTGCCTTTAAAAATGCCTTTACCGTTTATCACTGCTTTTGCAATTCCGGCTGTTTTATTGTTTTCATAGCTAATGGTATAATCAACATCTTTTTCAAGAACGGTATCCCCGTCAACCGTAACCGTAACATCCGGCTTACATTCCCCACCATTGTATGTGTACTGTGACTGCGACAATGTCACATCCGCATCTGCTATGTTAAGACTTCCTTTTTCCCCTATCCTGAATATATAATTCTTTGCAATTCGGCTGTTATATTTTGGATAAATCTTAATACCACAGACTCCGTCTTTTTTTATCTCAAGTCGGTTCATGGATGAATTGACCGTCATCTCCTCCGGAACTGACACTATGTTACTGTTTGCCGTTTCTATCACTACATCATTATAAGTGCTGTCATCCAAAACACTTTCAGGCCAGCAGTATATTTTTGAGCCACTTTTTAAATCCATCGGCAATGTTTCGCTGTAACCTCTCTCCGTATGTGACTCATTATTCCACTTTACATTAAATGATGACGGCGGTGTTATATGCACACTGTCACCACATACCGAGCATACTCCGGTTCTTTTTCCGTCCGACTCCACATCACCGTAAACATAATCATGTGCTTTCTTTGGAATATTCTTTTCCTCCGTATAATCGCATTTGTCACAGTAATAAGTTTTCTTTCCCTCTGTCTGACAGGTTGCAGGTGTATAATTCTTTATTTTTTTGTTGTGTGTGCATTTTACTGTTATATCTTTAGTTGCAACAACTTTGTCACCCGATTTTGCAGTTATCGTAACTGTTCCGTTTTTTATAGCAGTCACTACACCATCATCAGTGACTGTTGCAATACTTGTGTCCGACGATGAAAAACTGTCAATCCCAAGTGCCCAAAGACTTCGCACAGCATTGTTTCTCTGAATTTTTACCCTCACCGTATAATTCGCCGTAGCATCGGTATTTATCTCACTATCGCCCTCTATTGTGTACTCTTTTATGTACTGGTCTGCAACTTCTATTTTCTGCATTACATCTTTCTTTGCTCTAAGCATAGACTCATCAAGTCCCTCTTTTTCCGACAATTCCGTTGCAAGTGTATTTGAAAATCTTCCAACTTTTGAATAGAAATCTCCACAGCCTACATATTTATATTTAGGATTTATTATGCTTGTATAATGTCCTGTCTCCTCACCTGTCGGATTTTCCTTTACCCAATACTGTTTTTCCATATAAAACTGCATGATACCCTCACCCATATCTGTCGTATCGTTGTAGGCAAGGTCCTCAGCACTTCCGGAAATCCCGTTATAACTTATGGAAAATGTATTTTTATCGTTGAGACGGTTATGCCCCGAATCCATAAACGCATATGCTATTCCCGCTTCAACAGCCCTTATCTTAGCCACACTTTCTAAATCTCCTGACCACTTCAACGGCACATAATCATCAGCGGTAAGCATACGCTCAGGATTTCTTGGGTCAGGTACATCTCCCTCTTCGCACGCCTCCTTACGGATTTCGTTAAGCTTATCGAGAGCCTCCATTGCCTGACTGTAATAAGTACCGTACACACCAAGCAGAGTACATCCGTCAGAAGCCTCACTCACATCAGTATCCAAAATCTCAGCCGACTTGACATCAGCTTTAACATCAGCATATCCCACCGGTAAAACAAGCGAGACACACATAACAAGTGACATAATGACAGCAATAAATCTTTTCTTCATCATTTGCTCCTTCCTTATCTAAATACATATATTTTTTACGATACTATCATAATACGAAACTAAATTATGAAAATATAGCAAATAACACAGCATATAATAAATTTTACAAGCATATTATCTAATCGATAATACCATGAATTGTTTCCAAAAATACGGCAGGCAGAAACGGTTTTGTAAGATAATCTTCTACACCGAGTTTTCTCGCCTTTTCTATCGTATCATAATCTCTTGTTGCAGTTATAAATGCAACTTTTACATCTGAAAATTCACGGATTTTTGCAAGTGTCTCAAAACCATCCATCTCAGGCATTTCTATGTCGAGCAGTAAAAGAGCGATTTCATTTTCTTGCAGTATCTCTATTGCTTCTTCTCCACTCTCCGCCGTAAGTATGTTATACATAGGTTCATCCTTGCATATTCCCTTTACGAGCATAAGGTTCATTTTCTGGTCATCAACCACAAGTATCGTTCTTTTTAATTCATCCGTCTGCTTCATCTCATAGTCTTTGTCCTCATCTATCATCTGAAGCATAATGTCTGCTATATCAGGGTCAAACTGCGTTCCTTTTCCCTTTTCTATCTCACTTCTGACTACATCCTGTGGAAGTGCATTTCTGTAACTCCTGTTTGATGCCATCGCATCATAACTGTCTGCAACGGCTATTATTCTTGCTATCTCAGGAATATTTTTTCCTTTAAGACCACTCGGATAACCCATTCCGTCATAATGCTCATGATGATATTTTGCACCTATGGCTAAATCCTTAATCCTGCGTATTCCTTTCAAAATATGATAACCTGTCACAGGATGGAGTTTAATCATCGAAAACTCCTGATCCGTAAGTTTTCCCGGCTTATTTATAATAGCATCGGGTATTCTTATTTTTCCCATATCGTGCAAAAGTGCGACTCTGTATATCTCATCCTGCTCTTTTTTCGTCTTTCCCATTCTTCCCGCTATCATTTTGCTGTACTTTGCAACCCTGACAGAGTGCCCTTTAGTGTATTTGTCCTTTGCATCAATTGTTTTTGCCAAAGCCTGCAGCACACTATCATTTATCTCCTGCAATTCATCATTTGTCTCATCAAGTTCATTGAGAGTGCGTCTTGTCACACGCATCGACATTGTGCAAAATACAACTATTATCATATAGAGTACAACACTCAATCCCACATCATATATAATAAGATTGCTTATTTTTTTATAAAGAACATCATTATTTATTATCATAACCGCATACCACTCGTCCATAACAGAAGTCGCGAATACGGTTATATGTTTTTTGCCCATTTTATAACTAAATGTCTGGTTCTTTTTTGAAACAATCTTCTTATACAAAACAGCCTTTTCTCCTTTTGATATATCACTTCCAATATTTTTTTCATCGGAATGTGTTATCACAAGCCCTGAACGGTCACACACAAAACCATACCCCTGTCCGTTGAGTTTTATAGCCTGTGTCTCCTGCTGCAAAGTTCCAAGTTCAATATCAAGAGATATGACACTTTTCTTATCCTCCAAAAGCCGGCTTATCGAAACCATTATTGTGTTAGTCTGTGCATCAAGATACGGCTGAACAAAAGTTGACTCACCATTCGCTTTAACTGCTGCCTTGTACCACTCTCTGTCCTGTGGCACATAATCATTTTCCGGCTGCCATCCTATACCATCGAGATACTCATCATTAATAACACCATAAATTCCTGTAAAATTTACATCAACATCCTCTTTGTAATACTTTGACTCCTGTTTAAGATAACTGAGTATATCGTCATTACTATAATTTTCCCTGAGCATATACTCGATATTTATCGCTGTAACCTCGACCGCATCCATTCCTCTTGAAAGATATGCATCCATCTGTTCTTTCTGCTGTTTCAATGCACTCTCTCCAAGTGAAAGTGTATCATTTACCGACTTTTTGTAAAATGCCTGTATCGTGCAGAAAGATAATATTGCTATCGCCAGAAAACACACGATAAGTGTGGCAATATACTGCCTTATACTAATTTTTTTCATATTTCCTTTTCCCCTCTCAAGTGCTTATCTCCATTTTAAAAATCCAGTTATCCTAAATTATACCAAAATATGCTGATATTTGCCATAAGATATGGCTTACTTTTTATGGCTGAAAAATTACTTTTTACAAGTTAAAATGAAAACGGAGCTGTTTGCCACAAACAGCTCCGTTTTACTTTTTATAAATCCTCTAAAATATAATTCTATCTTCAAAGATTAAAGACGTTTCATAAGTTCTTCTCTCTGAGCCTCAAATCCAGGCTTTCCGAGTAATGCAAACATATTTTTCTTGTAGCTTTCTACACCCGGCTGGTTGAATGGATTTACTCCGAGGATATATCCGCTGACACCGCAGGCAAACTCATAGAAGTAGAAAAGCTGTCCGAGATAGAACTCATTCTGCTCCGGTACTTTTACTACAAGGTTTGGTACATTACCGTCTGTATGTGCAAGCTGTGTTCCTTTCATCGCACTCTTGTTGATGAAATCAAGTGTCTTGCCTGCAAGATAGTTGAGTCCGTCAAGGTCAACTGCTTCTTCCTGGATAGTAATATCGTATGAAGGTTTTTCAAGCTCCATGATAGTCTCAAACATGATACGGCTTCCGTCCTGAATGAACTGTCCCATTGAATGAAGGTCTGTTGTAAGGTCAACTGATGCTGGGAAGATACCTTTCTGGTCTTTTCCTTCACTCTCACCAAAGAGCTGTTTCCACCACTCTGCTACATAATGGAATGCCGGCTCATAGTTTCCGAGAATTTCAACACTCTTTCCTTTGCGGAGAAGAATATTTCTGACTGCCGCATATTTCAATGACTCGTTCTCGTCAAAGTCTTTATTTAAGCAGATTTCTCTCATAGAAGCAGCACCCTCCATAAGTTTTGTAATATCTGCCCCACTTACTGCGATTGGAAGAAGTCCTACTGCCGTAAGCACGGAGAAACGACCTCCTACATCATCAGGTACGACGAATGTCTCGTATCCTTCTTCTGTTGAAAGATTCTTAAGTGCTCCCTTTGCCTTATCTGTTGTAGCATAAATTCTCTTGGCAGCTTCTTCTTTTCCGTATTTCTTTTCGAGCATTTCCTTGAAAATTCTAAATGCAACAGCAGGCTCTGTTGTTGTTCCTGATTTGCTGATGATGTTTACAGAGAAATCTCTGTCTCCGATAACTTCAATAAGCTGTGAAAGATATGTTCCGCTAAGACTGTTTCCACAATAATAAATCTCAGGTGTTTTGCGTATTTCCTTAGAAACGCTGTTGTAGAAACCATGTCTTAAAAACTCGATTGCAGCTCTCGCTCCAAGATATGAACCTCCGATACCGATTACGAGAAGAACTTCAGAATCAGATTTAATCTTCTCTGCTGCTTTCTGAATGCGTGCAAACTCTTCCTTGTCGTAATCAACCGGAAGATCAATCCATCCAAGAAAATCATTACCCGCACCTGACTTGCTTACAAGTACATCCTTTGCATCCTTTGCAATCTTTGCCATAGACTTAATCTCGTCCTCTGACACAATACCATTTGTTAATGAATAATCAAATTTTACCTGTGTTCCCATTACTCACTGTCCTCCATTTCTGTGTTAAAACACCTTTAATCTTAAAAAAAAATCTCATTTATTATAAGCGTGGAAAAAACAAAGCCCACCCTTATATAATATAAATAATCAACACACATTTCAAGTATAAAGTAACATACTCTTAAAATTCATAGACTCTATTTTCTGTTACTCACACTTACAATTTGCTCATAACAATTCCATTACTTAATATACGCATACCAATATACAATGGCAGCCTTAATACAAAAAGCCATTCCCTGTAAATTCCATACCATAATGAACACTCTCCCATAGCACAGCTCTGAATGAGGGAGAATTATTCTGACCGAATGGCGTTGAAATGCGTCGGCACTTAGCGGGCGTATTTTGCACGCTTATGTGCCGCTACGAATTTCTCCGAGCGAGAGCGTCCATGAGTTGGAATAATCTCCCTCATTCAGAGCGTCCCGTTAGCCATTGTCTACCTCTGGTATTCCAGATTTCCAAATTTCGTGTACTGCGACAACCATGCAAGCTCTACCGGTCCTGTCGGTCCGCTTCGCTGTTTCGCCACAATAACCTCTGCCACACCTTTCTTTTCCGAATCGGGATTGTAATATTCATCCCTGTATATAAACATTACAATATCCGCATCCTGCTCTATCGCACCTGATTCACGCAGGTCTGACAGCATAGGGCGTTTATCAGGTCTTGACTCAACAGCTCGTGAAAGCTGCGACAATGCTATGACCGGAACATTAAGTTCCCTTGCCATAACCTTAAGTGAACGGGAAATATCTGATATTTCCTGCTGCCTGCTGTCACTTTTTCTCTTGCCCGCTCCTGTCATGAGCTGAAGATAATCTATTATCACAAGGTCAAGTCCCTGCTCTATCTTTAACTTACGGCACTTTGAACGAAGCTCTGACGCTGTGATACCTGATGTATCATCTATAACAAGATTTGAATTACCTATCTTACGCACACTTCCGACAAGCTTGTCCCAGTCATCATCTTCAAGGTCACCTGTACGGATTTTCTGCGAATCGACCATTGAATTCATGGCAAGCATACGCTTTACAAGCTGTTCCTTGCTCATCTCAAGGCTGAAAAGTGCTATCGTGCTGTTACTATGAAGTGCAACATACTCTGCAATATTTAAGACAAATGCCGTCTTTCCCATAGCCGGTCTTGCCGCTATAAGTATAAGGTCAGACTTCTGTAAACCTGCTGTTTTCGCATCAAGATCCCTGAAACCTGTCTCCAGTCCTGTTATGTTTCCTTTCTGTTTTGCTGCTTTTTCAATACTGTCAAGAGTTCTTAAAACAACATCCCTTATCGGCTCAAACTCACTTCCACCACGCTGCTGTATAACATCAAATACGCTTTTTTCCGTATCTTCCAAAATATCCTCTAACGGCTGGCTGTCCATGTAACAATCTTTTGTGACCTGCTCGCTGACTCTTATAAGCCGTCTTAAAACTGCTTTCTCATGAACTATCTCCGCATAAAACTTTACATTTGCCGATGTCGGCACACTCGCCAAAAGTTCTCCAAGGTACTCAACACTGTAAAGTTCCGGTGTAACTTCCTTTTCACGAAGTTTGTTTTGCAATGTGACAAGGTCTGCACCGACCCCGTCTTTATACATTTCCACAAGTGCATCAAAAATAATGCCATACTGCTGCTGGTAAAACTCATCCGATGTCAGCAACTCGGAACATACCATTATGGCATCCGCATTTAACATCATGGCTCCGATAACGGCTCTCTCCGCTTCCACATTATGAGGTGGCAGTCTCTTTATAACTTCTTCTTCCAATTTTTTACCCCTTAAGCCTGTTTTACGACAACTTTAAGTTCTGCCGTTACTTTCTGGTGAAGCTTTATCTTTACATTGAAAGTTCCCGGACTCTTGATAGGTACATCAAGTTCCATCTTCTTTTTGTCGAGTTCGTAACCAAGCTGACTCTTTGCTGCTGCCGCAATTTCCTTTGTCGAAACAGAACCGAAGCTTCTTCCGCCCGAACCTGTCTTTATCGAAACTGTCACCTGTTTTTCTTCAAGTTCTTTTGCAAATTCTTTCGCTGCATCAAGCTTTTCTTTTGCTATTCTTTCCTCATTTTTCTTCTGAAGTTTAAGCTCATTTAAGTTGTTTGATGTTGCTTCAACACCGAGCTTTTTCTTTAATATAAAATTTCTTGCATAACCGTCATTTACCTTAACAATCTCGCCTTTTTTTCCAAGAGATTTTACATCTTCTAATAATATAACCTGCATTTTATCCTCTTTTCTGCACACTTATTTTGTGCATCCCAAGTTTGTGTCAAGTGTGCGCAGACACAAATCTTGTATGTGAAAAATGTATTTTTCACATTTTATATTTCTCCTTCCTCTATCATGCTATCTATTTCCTGTTTTATCATGTTTTTGGCTTCTTCAACCTCGACATTTTCAAGCTGTGCACCAGCCATATTTATATGACCACCGCCGCCGAGTCTTTCCATCATAACCTGCACATTCACTTCATCTATTGAGCGTGCACTTATGTAGACCTTTCCTCTGTATTTTGTGAGCACAAATGATGCCTTTACATTACTTATGTCAAGAAGCGAATTTGCTATCTTTGACGCAAATACCGTTGGCGACTCGATTCCCTCACTCTTGCTCTCAGCAATCGCAAATACACCCTCATAAAGCTCGGTATCCTGTATAGCTGCAGCTCTTATCTTATACTCGTCAATATCCTCCCTGAATGCTTTTCTGATACGGACGGCATCGGCACCGTTTCTTCTGAGATATGCCATCGCTTCAAAGGTCCTGACACCTGTCTTGTTGGAAAAATAATTTGTATCTATCATAATGCCTGCATACATTGCTTCAGCTTCGGCAGATTTTAATTTAAGACCACTGCCAATATATTGAGATATTTCTGCAACCATCTCACTCGCCGATGATGCATACGGCTCAATATAAAACAAAACTGCTTTGTCTATTGCATCCCCCGCCTGTCTGTGATGATCTATAACCACAACAGACTGTGCCTGCTCGATAAGTTCCGGACACTCCGTATAACTTGCCCTGTTTACATCCACGATGACAAGTACAGTATTTTCATCGACGAGTTCTTTCGCTTCATCGCCTGTAATTATCATGTCTTCTTCATATTCTTTTGTATAAAATCTGTCTCTTATAGGCTTGACAGATTGGCTGACTTCATTTAATACAACATTTGCCTTTCTGTTAAGAGTCTTTGCTATACGGTATATTCCTATTGATGCTCCGAACGAATCAACATCACCTATAGAATGTCCCATTACGACAACTCTTTCCTTGCCCTCTATCAGTTCTTTCAGAGCATGGGCTTTCACTCTCGCCTTAACTCTCGTGTTTCTCTCTATCTGAACACTCTTTCCACCATAGAATTTTTCCTGGTCGATTGATTTAACAACTGCCTGGTCGCCGCCTCTGCCGAGTGCAAGGTCAATAGCTGCACGGGCAAGATCGTATCTTTCGACAAAGGTATCTCTGCCCACACCTATACCGATACTTATCGTTGCACTTGACTCATTTCCAAGATTTATATCTCTTATTTCCTCTAAGATAGCAAAACGGTTTGAACAGATTTCCGAAAGGTAACTCTGCTTAAACATAAATAAAAATTTATCCTTCTCGAGTTTTTTGGAAATTGCATCTATGCCCTGCATATATTTGTTTATTTTTCTGTCAATAAGAGCCATTATAAGCGACTGTCTTATCTCGTCAATACTGTCGATAAGTTCATCATAATTATCAATATACAAAAGACCGACAACAAGATTTTCAGCTTCACGCTTCTGTTCAAGCTCCATAATATCAGTTTCATCATACAAAAATACAGATATGAGCCTGCTGTTGTCCATAAGCTGATTTATATCCGTCTTTACAGTATCGCCCTCTCCTGCATTATCCGACTCAACAAGCTTCATGACAACACGATAATATTTATCTTCGGTTCTTACATGAACCACCTTGACCTCATCGGAATCCGGAAGACTGTCTAAAGTAATCTCCTCAAATATATTTGCTATATTTCTCCTTGCAGCTTTTTTATTTACAATGACTGATACAAACTCATCATTTCCCCAGAGCATATGACCGTCTTCACTCAATATGGCAAACGGAACAGTAAGTGTTTTCATCATACGCATCTGCATTTCACCGTAATTCGTAGCAAACTCGATGAGGTCTTTTTTAAGTTTTCTTCTGCCTGAAAAATTGATAAGCCCCGCTATCATAAGATATAAAATCGTATATCCGATACCTATCACACCACTTCTCACTGATACCGAAAAAAGCTGTATCGTCATCAGAATAAGTAATATGCCAAAAAACAGGGGCCATCTAAGATAAGTCTTAAGATTCCCCCTAAGCCTCATTCTATGTTTCATTCTATACATCAATCTCCATTCCTGTGCATAATCAATTATATGATAATGCACATACTACTGCTAGTCATAGTATAACATTAACAGTTATTTACCGTCAATCAATGTGGATTTAAGCTGTTTTTGCACTGTAACTGCTTCACACCCAAAGTACGGCCACAATAGCTTTAAGCTGCTATTTTTCCCATCTGCCCGAAGCACCACACGGAAGTACAAGACCATTTGATGACACCGGAAGTCCTATCTCCTCCGCCTCAACTTTACCGCCTATTTTTTTTACAAGTTCCGTATTTAACATATATGAAAGAACTGCCGGCTGAAGTCCTGTTGTATAAGAATTTATCAAAAAGAAAAGTGGATCATCCGACAAAATCTGCGTACAAAGCTGTATGAATGGATGTATCTTTTCCTCTATTTTCCAAATCTCACCTTTAGGTCCTCTGCCGTAAGATGGCGGATCCATGATAATCCCATCATACTTGTTGCCTCGTCTTATCTCTCTTTCCACAAACTTAACACAGTCATCCACAAGCCAGCGTATAGGTGCATCTGAAAGTCCCGATGCCGCCGCATTTTCTTTTGCCCATGTCACCATGCCTTTTGATGCATCAACATGTGTAACACTCGCTCCTGCCGATGCTGCCGCAAGTGTTGCACCGCCTGTATATGCAAAAAGATTTAAAACCTTTACCGGTCCTTTTGCATTTTTTATCTTCTCTCCAAACCAGTCCCAGTTTACCGCCTGCTCCGGAAAAAGTCCCGTATGTTTGAACTTAAACGGCTGGAGATTAAACACAAGTTTTCCATAATTTATCTGCCATGTATTTGGAAGATTGAAAAACTCCCATTCACCGCCACCTTTGTTGCTTCTGTGATAGTGTCCGTTCATCTTCTTCCAGCCTTTCACCTTTTTAGGTGTGTCCCAAATAACCTGCGGGTCGGGTCTTACAAGAATATAATCTCCCCATCTCTCAAGCTTTTCTCCACCTGATGTATCTATCACCTCATAATCTTTCCAATTATCTGCTATCCACATATATTTTCCTCCATTTCATAGTTATATGTACTCCTTTTAATTTTGAAATTTCAGTTGTCTCCTCCTTTTTCTGAGCCGTATATTCTTCACATTCCTCTTCGTCAGGATATGGAAGACTGATTTCAAAGCAAAAATCAGAGCCCTTTCCCGGCTCACTCTGAACTTCAAGTTTTCCACCCATAAGATGAACAAAATCGTTGCATAAACTCCTATATGGTACTGTGTCAAATATTTCTTCTTAGTTTTTATTCAAAAATTATTCTTCTTATACCATCACTTTTTATTATAACATTTTAATGCACAAAAAAAAAGATATAGACACCGCAATGCCTATATCTTTGTAATAGTTCAGCCCCTCATTTATTACATTCGTAAACCTGCCAGCAAGCTGTCAGTCGCTGCTATGCAGCTTGTGTTTACTTCATTTCATAAATGAAAGGCTATTCTACCATAAAAAGCTACTTAACAATACAATGAACAAGCTC
>OOBP01001047.1_pt1 | contig 14397 bp, 14 predicted proteins | sample 1671681 | NCBI WGS metagenome assembly OOBP01 (sample SAMN06348181, study PRJEB24527) | human gut metagenome
TACACTTGAAAAGTGCGAACATAAAAATAGTTTCATCAATATTCTCCTTTATAAATTCCGATTTGTTACTCTCATGATATCATTTTTAAACATCTCAACAAATTGGCACTGTAGAATTCTTTTTACCTTGTGTTAATAAATATAAAAATTATTAACCAGTACCATATAATATACACGTAATCCTACCCACAAATTTTATCGATTAAGTATCCCTTTCAAATACTGCCCAGTATAAGATTTCTCAACCTCGCAGATCTCTTCTGGTGTCCCTGCTGCAACAACTGTTCCACCGCCTGATCCACCTTCTGGTCCCATATCGATAATATAATCCGCAGTCTTGATCACTTCCAGATTATGCTCGATCACGATCACAGTATTGCCACCTTCTGTCAGTCTTGCAAGGATATCCACCAATTTGTGAACATCTGCAAAATGAAGTCCTGTCGTTGGCTCATCCAAGATATAGATGGTCTTTCCTGTACTTCGTTTGCTTAATTCTGCTGCCAGTTTGATCCTCTGTGCTTCTCCCCCTGATAATTCTGTGGATGGCTGTCCTAATCGAATGTATCCTAATCCAACATCTCTTAATGTCTCCATCTTACGGCTGATCGATGGAATATTAGAGAAGAAATCACATGCTTCTTCCACTGTCATATTCAGAACATCATAAATACTCTTTCCCTTGTATTTAACTTCAAGTGTTTCTCTATTGTATCGTTTTCCATGACATACTTCACAAGGGACATACACATCTGGTAAAAAGTGCATCTCAATCTTGATGATCCCATCTCCTGCACAGGCTTCGCATCGCCCGCCTTTCTTGTTGAAACTGAATCTTCCTTTATTGTATCCTTTTGCTTTTGCATCTTTTGTCATCGCAAACAGATCTCTGATCTGATCAAAGACTCCTGTGTAAGTTGCAGGATTGGATCTTGGTGTTCTTCCGATCGGTGACTGATCGATCGCTATGATCTTATCTAACTGATCAAATCCTTCGATGTCTTTGTGTAGTCCTGGTTTCGTCTTAGCCCTGTTTAGTTCTTTTGCCAGACGTTTGTATAAAATCTGATTGACTAAAGAACTCTTTCCTGATCCAGAAACTCCTGTTACACAAGTGAAAATTCCAAGTGGGATTTCTACATCAATATTCTTCAAATTATTCTCCTGTGCCCCGACTACTTTTAGGAATCCTGATGGTTTTCTTCTGACTTGTGGTACTGGAATCTTGATCTTTCCGCTTAAATAAGCTCCTGTGATGGATTTCTTATTCTTCATGATCTGTTTTGCAGTTCCCGTTGCAACAACTTCTCCACCATATTCCCCTGCTTTCGGTCCGATATCTACAATATAATCTGCTGCCAGCATCGTATCTTCATCATGCTCTACAACGATCAGTGTATTTCCTAAATCCCTTAGATTCTTAAGTGTACGGATCAGTTTGTCATTGTCTCTCTGGTGAAGTCCGATACTTGGCTCATCTAAGATATAAGCTACTCCAACTAATCCAGAACCAATCTGTGTTGCCAGACGGATTCGCTGTGCTTCTCCACCAGATAATGTTCCAGTAGCCCTTGATAACGTCAGATAATCCAGTCCTACATCATTTAAAAATCCGATTCTTGCCTTGATTTCTTTTAAAACCTGTTCTCCGATCAGTTTCTGGCGTTCACTCAATTCCATCGTCTCTAAAAATGAAACCATTTCCCCGACTGACATATCACACATCTCGGCAATATTCTTATCTGCAACCGTTACCGCCAGTGATTCCTGCTTTAATCGCTGTCCATGACATTCATCGCAAGGTGTGATCGTCATAAATGTCTCGTATTCTACTTTCATATTCTGAGATGCCTCACGATATCTTCTTCCAACATTCTTGATGATTCCTTCAAATGCCACATCATAGACACCTTCGCCTCTCTGCCCCTTATAATAGACTTTGACTTCTCTTCCACCAGTTCCATATAATAAAACGTCTTTTACTTCCTGTGGATAATCTTTAAATGGTGTTTCCAGATCAAAATGATATTCCCTTGCGAGTGCATCTAAGATTGCTCTTGTATAACTCTTCTTATCCGTTGATGACTGCCATCCAAAGACCTGGATCGCCCCTTCTGCAATACTTAACTTCTGGTCAGGGATCATTAAATCCACATCAAATTCCATCTTATATCCAAGTCCATGGCATACCGGACAAGCTCCAAATGGATTATTGAAAGAAAAGCTTCTTGGCTCTACTTCATCAATACTGATATCACAGTCAGGGCAGGAAAAATTCTGGCTGAAATTCAAGGTTTCTCCGCCGATCACATCAACCATCATCAATCCATCGGCTAGATTTAAGGTTGTCTCGATAGAATCTGTTAATCGTTTTTCAATCCCAGGTTTGACCACTAAACGATCCACCACGATCTCAATGTTATGTTTCTTATTCTTCTCCATTGGAATGTCCTCTGACAGATCATAAACATTGCCATCGACTCTGACACGAACATATCCACTTTTCTTCGCATTCTGGAAAACCTTTGCATGTTCTCCTTTTCTTCCACGAACGATCGGTGCCAGAAGCTGAATCCTTGTACGTTCTTCTAACTGCATCAGACGGTCTACCATCTGATCTACGGTCTGCTTACTGATCGGTTTTCCACACTTTGGACAATGTAGGATTCCGACTCTTGCGTACAGCAATCGAAAATAATCATAAATCTCTGTCACCGTTCCTACTGTAGATCTTGGATTTCTGTTTGTTGACTTCTGATCAATAGAAATCGCAGGCGATAATCCCTCTATGCTGTCTACATCCGGTTTCTCCATCTGCCCCAAAAACTGTCTTGCATAAGAAGATAAAGATTCCATATATCTTCTCTGCCCTTCTGCATAAATCGTGTCAAATGCCAGAGAAGATTTTCCAGAACCACTCAGTCCTGTAAATACAACAAACTGGTTTCTCGGCACTTCCAGATCTATATTCTTTAAGTTATTTTCTCTCGCACCTTTGATGCGGATCATCTCTTTCTTCATTGATAAGCTCCTAATTCTAATCTATCATCAGTTTTAGTATTTCTTCTTTTAATCGTCATATTCCTGATATGTGATCTTGAATTCTTTCAATTCATCTCTAAGCTGTGCAGCCAATTCGAAGTTTAATTCTGCTGCCGCCTGATTCATCTTCTTACTTAACCGCTCGATCACTTCTTTTAATTCTTTCTTAGACATGGATTCCATATCTTTTTCATATCCACCTGTTTCCTCTTCATGTTCATCAGATATCTTGATCAGATCTCTGATATCTTTCTTGATCGTCTGTGGCGTAATTCCATGTTCTTTGTTATATTCATCCTGAATCTCACGTCTTCGTTCTGTCTCCGTAATCGCTGCATGCATGGAATCTGTCATGTGATCTGCATACATAATAACATGTCCTTCACTGTTACGTGCTGCACGCCCGATCGTCTGCACAAGAGATGTCTCAGAACGCAGGAAGCCCTCTTTATCCGCATCAAGAATTGCAACTAATGTAATCTCTGGAATATCCAGGCCTTCTCTTAACAAGTTGATTCCAACCAATACATCAAAAACTCCCATTCTCAAATCTCTCACGATTTCAATTCGCTCTAATGTATCAATATCTGAATGTAGATATTTTACCCGGATACCAACTTCACGCATATAATCAGTTAATTCTTCCGCCATTCGCTTGGTCAGTGTTGTGACAAGTACTTTATTGCCTTTGTCTGTCTCTTTATGAATCTCTCCTAGCAGGTCATCAATCTGTCCTTCTACTGGGCGTACATCGATCGCTGGGTCTAGTAAACCTGTTGGTCTGATGATCTGTTCTGCCCTTAATAATTCATGTTCTTCTTCGTATTTACCAGGTGTTGCGGATACAAATAACATCTGATCGATCTTCTGTTCAAATTCACCAAATTCCAAAGGACGGTTATCTTTCGCAGAAGGCAGACGAAATCCAAAATCTACTAACGTTGACTTTCTGGACTGATCTCCTGCATACATTCCACCGATCTGTGGTACGGTGATATGCGACTCATCAATGATCATCAAAAAGTCATCCCCAAAGAAATCAATTAACGTACTTGGCGGCTGTCCTGGTTCTAATCCTGCTAAATGTCTGGAGTAGTTCTCAATCCCAGAACAAAATCCTGTTTCTCTTAACATTTCAATATCAAAATTCGTTCGCTCTGCAATTCTCTGTGCTTCGATCAGCTGATCATGTTCTTTAAAATATGTCACCTGCTCAGCAAGTTCTTCCTTGATTCCTTTGATCGCACGTTCAATCTGTTCCTGTGGTACAACATAATGTGATGCCGGGAAGATTGCCACGAAATTCAAGCTTCTCTTTACTTCACCTGTTAAAACATCAAATTCCACAATACGATCGATCTCATCTCCAAAAAATTCAACTCTGACTGCATCTTCAAATGTAGAAACCGGAAGGATCTCCAACACATCCCCCTTAACTCTGAAAGTACCCCTCTTAAAGTCAAGTTCGCTTCTTACGTACTGAATATTGATCAGGTCATCGATCACCTCGTCTCTGTCCTTTATCATCCCTGGTCTCAAAGAGATCATCATCTCTGAATAGCTTTCTTTGCTACCAATTCCATAAATGCAGGAAACGCTAGATACAACGACCACATCTTTTCTCTCGATCAATGCTGCTGTCGCGCTATGTCGTAATTTATCAATCTCATCATTGACCGATGAATCCTTCTCTATATAAGTATCCGTAGATGGAACATAGGCCTCTGGCTGATAATAATCATAATAGGAGACAAAATATTCCACTGCGTTATCGGGGAACATCTCCTTGAACTCTCCGTATAACTGAGCTGCTAACGTCTTATTATGAGCGATGACAAGTGTCGGCTTCTGTAATTGCTGAATCACATTTGCCATCGTAAAAGTCTTTCCAGAACCCGTAACCCCTAGTAAAGTCTGGCATTGATTGCCTTCCTTGAACCCTTTTACAAGCTCTGCAATCGCCTGTGGCTGGTCTCCGGTTGGCTCATATGGGGCTTTTAATTTGAACTCATTCATGTTAAATTCCTCCATTTGTGACTTTTAGTACGATCACTATCAGCCAAAAATTCGTAATCAGATTCGTAACAAAATGCCTATTTTTGTCTCGAATAGAGGTCATTTTTATCTCGTTACGAATAAAAGTCACAAAATTCATATTTGCGGATAAAACAGCACTCGGAAATACCTGATGATACCAGGCTCCGGTTCTGTCATATTTTTACTGTTTGTTCTTGTAACAGTCCCTATTATATCAAACATTTTTTTGAAAGTATATAGATGAAGGCAAGAAAAAAGTACAAATGTTCGATTCTTATTTGTACTTTTCTCTCTTACTACTATTCTATTTTTTATCATGCTGCGTTGAAATATTCCTTCAGGATTAAGTCTATTTCAATCACTTCTGAATAATCATAATACTGATCTTTCCGCTCTTTTGGAATAACTTCTTCAATAAATGGTTCCAATACATCCAGACAGTCTTCTATGATTTCCTGCGTATCTCCATAGACATCTACTGATATGATTTCCTTGGCATGTCCCAATAAATGCGAAACACCTTTTGAATTAAAGCTATTCTTCAGCAAAATAGTTGCATAGGTATTTCTCAACTGGTGAAAATGAATATCAGGCAAATCCAAGGATTTCAACAAGTCTTTATAGTATTTCTGATGAAAACCTTTACTCCTTGGATTCCCATATGTAGAACAACAAATATAATTCCAGTCCCGGAACTCTTTTGGTCTGCGTCTTCGGTTCTTCTCATAAGTTTTCCGTTCTTCCAGAATTGCTTCAAATACATAATCCGGTATTGGAAGTTCACGCACACCAGCAGGTGTTTTTGTTTTAATTTCCTGCTTTGTCAGCATCTTAGGTGCACAGTCTTCTGCTTTACTGTTTGGCTTCTTTCCCAACTGACGCTCTACTCTCAACATCCTGTGAATGTAATCGACATCACTGTATTTCAGACCATTTATTTCACTTCTTCTGAGTCCCATCAATACCGCAAACAGAATTTGCATATGAATCGGTGTCTCCTTGCTTACCTCAATCAACCGAAGCACCTGCGGAAGTGTCAATGTTTTCTTCTCGTCAATTTTCAGGACACGATACTCTGTCTTTTTTATTTTCTTCGGTAAATTGATTCCCTTCGCAGGATTTGTTGCCAATACATTTTTGTTAAATGCATACTCCAATGATGTTCTCATGATCGTCCTGACATTTTTCGCAACCGATTCATACTTCTCTGCAACTGCATTATATAATTTTCTGATATACCCCTGATTCAGTGTAGACATATACATTTTTCCAAGCTGTGGAACAATATAATTCTTAATGGAACTTTTGTAAGTTGTATAAGTATCTGTACTTTCATCTGCAAATGTCAGCAACACGCGAAATCCATATCCTTTTTTGATTGTCGTCACCGAATAAACCTTATATTCTACATATTTCTTAAAATCAAAGGTGTTATGCATGGCTATCCCTCCGTTCCCGTTCGTTGTGGTACAAATGTATTATTTACAAATGCAATAATCTTATCCTGCTCGTCCATAATCTCACAACAATATTCGTAAGTCGTATGAACGGAACTATGACCTAACAGACCAGATATTTTAAACAATGGAACTCCAAGCTCAATTAAAATAGTCGCAAACATATGTCTGAGTCCATGTACGGTGATATTTGGCAATCCATTTCTGTTGCAGATTTTTGTAAGTGCCTGATTCATTGCCGTCAATGATCGGGGTTCGCCATTTTCCTGACAACATACATAATCAAAATCCTTGTATTCTATACCCGGATTATTTTTTCGCAGTTCAATCAACTGCTGTCTACGTTTTACTTCCCACATCACCACTTTCGGAACTCTCAATATCCGGTAACTGTTCTCGGTCTTTGGGTTCCGTTCAATAACAGCATATTCCGTGACCGTAAATTCTTTTTCTTTTAATTTCAGATTTCCAACAAGCTGTCTGCTGATTTTGACAGTCTGTTTTTCAAAATCAAAATCCTGAAATTTCAATCCAAGAATTTCTCCTTTTCGCAATCCACAAAACAGTCCCAGTAAAATTTCCAGATACCAAGGATTCTTGCTGGCAGCTTCAAGAAAAACCTTCAATTTTTCTTTGCCTAATACCCTTACCTTTGGTTTTGCTCCCGGATATGGCTTTGTCTCAGGCATTGGATTATAGCTTATGAACTTATCTCCTGCTGCATCTTTCATGGCGATGCTCAAAAGCTCCCGCCCTTTATTTCCTGCTGAAGGACAAATTTTCGCGACACGTTCCAGTAGAGCATCTAAATACTCTACTGAAATGTATTTTAATTTGATATCCGCTTCCATACTCGGAAGAATCAGATTATATAAGGTATATGCTCCAACCATTCTCGTGGTTGTCTCAATCCTCGGACTGAAAATATTTTCAAACCAGTATTCCAGATAATCGCCAAGCATCACATCTGTCTTTTGCATTTTTGCAATCTGGAGATTTCTCTGCTTCTTCTGGTATCTCTTTTCATATTCCCAGTAACTTTTCTCTGCTTCTTCCGGCGTTTCAAATCCACCTTTTTCCCATATTTTGTCGTCAGATCATCCTGCAGCTCTTTGGTTCTGTGATACCATGATTTTCCTTCAAAAAAGACAACTCTCTTTTCCTTTGACATTGTCTCCTGCTGCGTTTCTTTCTGTTTCATTTTGCTCTCACTCTTTCTCTCTCCTCATCTCCATTCAGCCACCTTATCAAAAGAATTGCATGGGATACGATAAGATCTGCCAATCTTCAACACCCGGAATGGTTTTCTATCATAATAAACATTTTCTATAAATTCATACGCCTTGGAGCATCCCAGCCCAAGCAAATTCTGAACATCTTCTACTTTATATACTTTCTTTTCCATTTCATTCTCTATCATTGCCATGACGTTATCCTCCTCGTCCTAATCTTTGCGCTTTACTACCGGTAGTTTTTAGCTGTGTAACATCTAAAAACGGTACACCACTAAGATATCTATTTTCGTCTGCATCGTCCAATATGCGAATTTATACAGAGATTTTCCTCCACCTTCCTTCAGATTCCCCTCACGTTAATCATAGCAACTCTATGAATAGGACACCCTTGGTCTTGGCTATATCCTTCCCACTACTAGAGTGGATTAGGGACTTTCACCCATTAATCGAGTAGGAGGCTAATCATTAGTTGATTAGCCGACCTCTCACACCACCGTGCGTACCGTTCGGTACACGGCGGTTCAATCAACTTAACATTTAACAAACCTCTCGGTATAGTAGTCATACATTGAGGCCAAGCCAAATGAGGCTAATCTCTTATTGGTAATTACATAGTTTAGCGCACCTTCACTTAATCGAGCTACCCACGCACCACTGTATGCTATTGCATAAGCCTTCTTACTATACATTCCTAACTTCATTAGGTTTTGCGCACGATTTTGTGGGGTTTTCCAATGCACCCAGATACACATACGCAATCTTCTACGAATTAGCGCATCCATATCTTTGCATAACCACTTCATATAACCGATTCCGAAATAATTGATCCATCCACGGGTTAGCTGGTTAAGCTTTTCAATCTTATAGCGATTGCTGACACTCCAGTTTCTTCTCGTGAGCCATTTCATTTTCGTTTTGAGCTTAGCTATTGATTTTGCATGTGGTCTTGCCTTGTATTGTTGTGCTTGCGTGTCGAAAAAGAATCCAAAACCAAGATATTTAAGTCCATCTGGTCTCCATTTCCATATCTAGTTCATTCAGCATAATATTCGCCAGAAGAGGCGAAAGGTTTCCACCTTGTGGTGTTCCCACTATAGAATCCTCATACTCATCGTCAATCATGATTCCACTGACAAGATATTTTCTAACGATAGAGATGACGTCTCCATCTTTGATAGTTCTACCGATAATGGTCATAAGTTTGTCATGATTCACTGTGTCAAAGAACTTTTCCAAGTCAATGTCTACAATCCAATCATTACCATCATTCATCATGTCTAACGCTGTTAGGATTGCTTGCTGTGCACATCTATTTGGTCTAAATCCATAACTGTGGGCATGGAATTGTTCCTCGTAGATTGGTGTAAGTACCTGTGCAATGGCCTGTTGTACAAATCTGTCTGTTACTGTTGGTACTCCTAGGTTTCTGACACCGCCATCAGGCTTTGGTATCTCCACTCTTCGTACTGGCTGAGGCTTATACTTTCTTGTCCTCAACTGTTCCTTGATGATTTCGCCGTTCTTTACAAGGTGTTCTTTAAGTTCTGTGTATTTCATTCCGTCCACACCCTCTGCACCTTTATTTCGTACGACTTGCAGATATGCTCTGTTGAGGTTATCGCTAGAAAGTATCTGCTCCATTAGACTACTTGTGTTCATGCGTTCTTTCCTTTCCGTCTCGCTTGATTTGACCACCTTTTACCCGATTGGTTACGGCAGATGTTGCCATTTCTGCAATACGAGATATACTCAAACTTATTGATTGTTCGCCCCTTCGCTCCATTTCCATTACAGAAACTTCTTCACTACTATGGGTTCTGCTGACTTCTCACAGTTCGTTGTTACTAGGCAAATGAAACCTCTGTGAGACCTCCACGCTTAAGGTGCACGCTCTTTCTCCTCATAAATCCGCCGCATTTACTCTGCTTCTACAAATGTGGTAGTTATTAGACTTTGCTGTCTTTCGCCAGCTTATCTCTCGAAGCCTAGCCTCATATGCGATTTCTGTCCGTCGGACCAAGGATTTGCCTACAGCTTCCTTCAGATTCCACCTCACGATGGACACCCTTGCTGTTCAGCTATACATTTCCCACTACCTGGGCATGTTCAGGACTTTCACCTGCGAGAGCGCGCCCAAGGCGCACACGCAAAGAAACAGCGGCTCTGAAAATCAAAGCCGCCGTTTCATAGGCGCGTGAAAATGTGTCTGCTCTACGACGGCTTTTTTTCTTTTTCCGTCGTCCGGCAGGAAATCAATTCATTCTATTTTGAACTTCTTTTATGCTACCTGATGTCTGCAATAGGAATGAATCGCCAAGAATGTAAACACAAATAATTCAATTCCTGCCGAAATCAAAATAACATGCGGTGTCCAAAAACTCCTTCCGCCGATATGCAGATAGTTAAAATTTGCAAGCTGATAAAGGAAGTTGTTCTGCATACCAATTCCGGCAGATGGCAGTATGGTAGAAAGCCATGTTGCACCACCCATCGCTGCATAAGCAAAAAGCGGCATAAGAAGAACTACAATAGAAATCAGCAAAACTGTCAATGTATCTTTGCACTTTGCAGACAGGAATAGCGTACAGCTAACTGTTGCTAATACTGAGAGCAAACCTGCTGCGGCAAGAATAATCTGCAACTGTCCCAAGTTGATGTTTGGCAGGTTGATGATAGAGTATAACATTTGGAACGATGTTTTTAAGCAGTCTGTCCCGAACGCTACGTTCAAAATCAGAATGTGTACCGTAATCCCAACAAGGAAAGTAACAATGAAAAGCGTAAATGCCGCCAAAATTTTGGTGAATGCCAATCGTGTACGCCCATGCTTGGTAGTTCGCAGAATACTGTCACCGCCCGTTTGGTATTCTCCGGCGAAAGTAGGCGCTGCGATTGCCACGCACAGAATAGCAAGGAACAAAATATAAAACTCAATATAATCGAATGCGTCTTTAGAAATTCCAGTATGAAGATAAAATGGCGTATCAAGTTCTGAATATTTTTCAAGAGCTTTCTGCTGTGCCGTTTCGTGTTCTCTTTGCTCATTACGCATGACATCCTGTAAATGTTCCGCACACTTTTCATAATAGGCTTGGTCAATATCATCTGGGTTAATATCCATTAAATCAGCACCAATGCCTGTTAATGGATCGGCAAACGCTTCGGATAGGCCATTCAGTAAGGGGCGGATCGGAAGGATTTTTTCAATATATACCGTCAGAGGAAATCCCTTTTCCTCAACTGGTCCATATTTCTGAACACAGCTTTGATAAGTTCCCAAAGCAGCCTTGATCCTATCCGGGGTCACTTCACCAGCAGATGTTTCATAAAAATCTTTTTTATACTTGATAGCAGCCAATCCATCCAATTCTGTAACCGTCCCATCTTCGTTCGGACGGTTGATACCCTCAAATGAAATAGGCAAGTATGCCATAGCTACTGAAAGCAAAAGTGCAATCACAAATAAAATAATGGTACGCCGTGATTTCAAAATACGTTTTAGTTCAAGTCTAAAAAGTCGCATATTATCTGTCCTCCTTTTCTAAGTCTGTCTGCGGAAATAACCACAGATACAAATCCTCCAAGCGTGGTTCTGTTGCCACAGAACCTTCAATTTCTGGATGTTCAGACAAATAACGGATGGAAACTTGATTGTGATCCTCACCGCGCTGATTGATAATGCGTAGCCGCATTTCATATTCCGGCAGCTTTGAGGCCGGAATTGTGCAATTCCAAACCTTGCCCTCAATTTGCTTGACGAGTTCTGCGGTGGTTCCTACGTCAACAATTTCTCCGGCTTTCATAATGGCGTTGCGCGTAGAAATATACTCTATGTCAGATACAATATGAGTAGAAATCAGCACGATTCGATTATGCGAAAACTCGGAAATAAAATTCCGCAGACGCACGCGCTCTCCGGGGTCAAGCCCTGCTGTCGGTTCGTCCATGACAAGTATCTCTGGGTCGTTCAACATAGCCTGTGCAATACCAACACGCCGCTTCATACCACCGGACAGATTGGAGATTTTTTTCTTTTTCACATCGGAGAGCGAAAGAATGTCCAACAAATGATTGATCTTTGGGGTGGTTGCCCTTGTAGGAATATCTTTAAGTGCAGCCATATACTCCAAATAATCTTTGACCGTAAAATCCCGGTGATACCCAAAATCCTGCGGTAGAAAGCCAAACTTGCTTCGGTAGACTTCACCTAACTCTCGAATGTCTTTTCCGTCATAGTAAACCGCTCCGTTGGTTGGTGTCATAATATCAGCAATCATGCGCATGAGCGTGGTTTTCCCTGCACCATTCGCCCCCAAAAGTCCCCAAACGCCGGGAGTCAATGTCAAATTGACATCATTTACTGCTGTTTTGTCTTTGAACTGCTTGCTTAAATGCTCTATTTTCAGTTCCATGCTTACACTCCTTTCTTTTGCTTCAGCTGAACAATAAAAAGCCCTTGTTCGATAATCATTGTACCGAACAAAGGCTTTTCAATCTCAAAAATCACACGCTTAAATTCCTAAGTAATTCCTAAGATCACATTCTTATTTTCCTAAGCGGAAAGGGGTAATGTAATCACAAAGTCTATGGTTTCATTTTGACTGGATGCAGTAATCGTTCCACCATGCAAATGTACGATTTCTTCCGCAATAGACAGGCCAAGTCCCGCACCACCTGTATTAGAAAGCCGGGCTTCATCCAACCGATTAAATTTCTCAAATATACTGTTAAGCTGTTCCTGTGGAATTGTTTTCCCACGATTTTCAAAAGTAATCTGAACATCATGTTCTAACCGTTTGGCGGATATAGTGATTTCTGTCTGTGGGTAGCTATATGACGCTGCATTTCGTAAAAGGTTACTGAAAACTCTCGCCAATTTTTCGGGATCAGCGTTCACAGATAAGTTGTCCTCCGCAGTAAATACCGCCGTGTTGCCATTTGCAGAGAGTGTCGGATATATTTCATCTATTACCTGTGCAATCAAACAATGTAAATCTACATTTTCTTTTTTGATTATGACCGTATATGCATTGTATTTAGTAATTTCAAAAAGCTCGTTGATGAGTTTTTCAAGACGATCCGCTTTGTCCAATGCGACCTTGACATACTTTTCCTTTTGCTGCTCAGGCATGTCAGGTGCTTCATGGAGCAGGCTCAAATAGCCAATCACCGTTGTTAAAGGTGTGCGTATATCATGTGCCAAGTACATGACAATTTCATTTTTCTTTTCTTCTGCCTGCTTTGCAGCCTGCTTGCTTAACAGAACAGACATTTTGATCTGATTGAGCTGTTCCTCCAGTTCTTTCAGCGGATCAGACAACGATACTGTATGACTGTTCTGCTCATAGACCGTTTGGGTTGCGTTAATTACTTCATCCAGATAGTCCCACGGCTTTTTCCAATAGTAATTGAAAATACATACAAAGCCGATCATCAGATACAAAATAAAAAGCAGATCGAGCCGCCAGTAGAGCCATGCAAAAATACCGTTGTCAAATTTTGAAAAGATGTAGTCCAAGATAAGGGTCAAACCATATCCAACAACGGTATAAACCAGCAATGATAGGTATAGGCTCACTTTAAGGCGCTTTTCTGTTGTCATTTCTTTCTTCGACATGAGAATACACCTCCTACCAATTAGCAAACAGAAGAAAGCCAAGCAGGCCAATCACGACAACACTTACTATGCCTGCTAGAATGGAAAACAGTCTGTTTGCTTTTATTCTATTTCCGATTAACCGGGCTGCTATCGAATATACAGCAAGTCCCAAAAGACCGCCTGCCGCATTTGTGAGTACATCAGTAATGTCAGAACGTCCGATTGCTAAAACATACTGCATAGTTTCCAATAAAAAACTTGTTCCAGCAATCAGCATGAACTTCACATATAATTTTGTTCTTGGCAGAAGCATTTGAAGATAAATACCCATAGGCACAAAAATCAAGAAATTTTCGAGCACCTCTGTTAAGTGAAATGCTGCTCCAATTTCCTTGTCATAGTGAAAAGGAATAAAGTTTATACTTCTTATCTTGTCCAGATCACTGATTGAAAATTGTAGTTTGAAAAGTATGATCCAAACCAAGAGTGCCAGATAAATCAAAAATAAAATGGTTACGAAGCAATTTAATTTTCTTTTCATAGCGTACTCCTTTCGCTTAAATTTTGTAACCAACACCCCAAATCGTTTTAATATACTGCGGAATATCAGAAGTATCTTTCAGTTTCTCACGCAGATGCCGGATATGCACAGTAATTGTGCTACTGTTTTTAGAATAGTATTCATCTTTCCAAACTGCATGAAACAGTTTCTCAATACTTACAACATTCCCAGCGCTTTCCAAAAGAACCTGGAGGATAGAAAATTCTGTCGGTGTCAGAGAAACAGGTTCCCCATCCAACAAACATTCGTGGGTTTGAACATTCAAGCACAATTTGTTATAGGAAAGTTCCGATGGAACTTTCTCTGTGATGATACCGGGCGAATATTTCTTGTAACGTCTTAACTGCGCTTTCACTCTGGCAACTACTTCAAGTGGGCGAAAAGGTTTTGTCACATAATCGTCCGCGCCCAATGTCAGCCCCGTTATTTTATCCGTTTCCTCAATTTTAGCCGTTAGCATTATGA
>OOBP01001048.1_pt1 | contig 14386 bp, 9 predicted proteins | sample 1671681 | NCBI WGS metagenome assembly OOBP01 (sample SAMN06348181, study PRJEB24527) | human gut metagenome
AATGTTATATATTTTAGTTACAACGAAATGGAAACATTTCCAGAAACATTTCCAAAACCGTTTCCATGAGAAAGTAAAGTATTTTAAAGTTATTTAAAATATAAACAGTGGAAACAACAATATTATAATTTAGGAGGATATTTATGAGAAAGAAAGGACTTGTAGCATTTGGACTTGCAGCAGTCATGACAGCATCAGCACTTACGGGCTGTGGCGGTGCAAGTGATAAAAAGGACAGTGGTAAGAAAGAAGCTAAAGGAACAGTTTATTACTTAAACTTCAAGCCTGAAGCTGATGCACAGTGGCAGGAACTTGCAAAGCTTTACACAGATAAAACAGGTGTTAAGGTGAATGTAGTAACTGCAGCAGCTAACCAGTATGAGACAACATTAAAGAGTGAGATGGGTAAGAGCGAAGCACCAACATTGTTCCAGGTAAACGGACCGGTTGGACTTGCATCTTGGAAAGATTATTGTTATGACCTTAAGGATTCTGATATTGCAAAACAGGTTACAAGTGATGATTTCTTATTAAAAGATGGTGATGCAGTTGATGGTATCGGATATGCTATAGAATCTTATGGTATCATTTACAACAAAAATCTTTTAAAGAAAGCCGGATATACACAGGATGACATAAAGAGCTTTGATGATCTTAAGAAAGTTGCAGAAGACATAACAAAGAGAAGCAAAGACCTTGGATTCTCAGCATTTACATCAGCAGGTATGGATGGAAGTTCAGATTGGAGATTCAAGACACATCTTGCAAACCTTCCTATTTACTATGAGTATCAGGGGGATGGAATCGAGAATACAGATGCCATCAAGGGAACATATCTTGACAACTATCGCAATATCTGGAATTTATATATTAACAATTCCACAACAAGCTCTAAACAGCTTAGCACAAAGACTGGTGATGATGCAGTTGCAGAATTTGTTACAGAGAAAGCAGTATTCTATCAGAATGGTACATGGGCATACTCAGATATAGCAGACCTTGGAGATGATAATCTTGGAATGTTACCTATCTATATTGGCGCAGACGGAGAGGAAAATCAGGGACTTTGTACAGGTACAGAGAACTACTGGTGTGTAAATAAGAAAGCATCAAAAGAGGATATTCAGGCAACACTTGATTTCATGAACTGGTGTGTAACAGATGATACAGCAGTAAAATGTATGTGTGGTGCAGCAGGAGCTATGCCATCAGGACAGGATGGAATGGGATTTGTTATTCCGTTTAAAAAGAACCTTACTTCAGATAATCCGCTTGTAAACATTGCAAACGATTATGTAAAACAGGGTAAAAAACCTGTAACATGGAACTTTACAACTATGCCATCTGAGAAGTGGAAGAATGACCTTGGTTCTGCACTTACAACATATGCTTCTAAGCAGACTGATGCAAACTGGGATCTTGTAAAGAAAGCATTTGTAGATGGCTGGAAGAAAGAAGCAGCAGCTGCTAAGAAATAAATGCCGGAATGGTAATAGTTTAGTTGTTAAATTGCGGTATAGACCGTGAAGTGACATGATAGAAATTATAGGCGGGGAAACGGTAAAAAGTTTCCCCTCTATTAAAAATGAGTTATTGTTTGCATAAATAGTAGTGTAAGTAATGACAATAAGGGAACAAATATTAATAAATCAACTGTATTTTGGTTACTGTTCACAGGACAGTGAGCGGCAATGCATTTTGTGCTATGCACAGTGGAATGTGCAGAAATGAGGATTATTATGGAAAAAGCAATAAGAAAATACTGGCCGGTATTTGTGCTTCCTACTATGGCAGCATTTATGATAGGATTTATCGTGCCATTTATCGAAGGAATTTATTTATCATTTTGTAAATTTACCACTATCAAGGATGCTGATTTTGTGGGAATAGGCAATTATATCGAAGCATTTAAGGATACGACCTTCCCTCATGCATTTGGATTTACGGCAGTATTTGCGATAGTGACGCTTGTACTTGTTAATGTTCTTGCATTTGCACTTGCACTTGCACTTACACAGAAAATTAAGGGAACTAATATTTTTAGAACAATATTCTTTATGCCAAACCTTATTGGCGGTATTGTACTTGGATATATATGGCAGCTTATATTTGATGGTATATTCAGTCATTTTGATATGGCATTAAAACTTAATGCAAAATTAGGATTTTGGGGTCTTGTAATCTTAATCTGCTGGCAGCAGATAGGTTATATGATGATAGTTTACATAGCTGGTCTGCAGGCAATACCTGATTCATTAAGAGAAGCTGCTATGATTGATGGTGCAAACGCTTGGAAGAGACTTTTCCATGTAACTATTCCAAACATGATGCCATCGATAACAATATGTACATTCTTAACAATAACAAACTCATTCAAACTCTTTGACCAGAACCTTTCACTTACGGGTGGTGAGCCGCTTCATAAAACGGAGATGCTTGCATTGAATATTTATGATACATTCTATGGAAGAGTTGGATATGAAGGTGTAGGTCAGGCTAAGGCAGTTATCTTCTTCCTTGCAGTAATAGTTATCAGTATGTTACAGCTTAGACTTACAAGAAGTAAGGAGGTGCAGCAGTAATGAAAAAAGTAAAAGGAATTTTGGCTACATTATTATTTACGGTTATTTCAATTATATTTGTATCACCAATTATTGTTGTATTGATGAACTCTTTCAAGAAAAAGACATTTATCAATCTTGAGCCTTTTAAACTGCCGACATCAAAGAATTTTGTCGGATTGGAGAACTTTAAAGAGGCAATAACAAAATATGAATTTATTAAGGCTGTCGGTTGGACTGTATTTATTACGGTAGGCGGTGTAGTTCTTATTCTTGTGTGCTGTTCAATGTGTGCATGGTTTATCACAAGAGTACAGACAAAGATTACAAAAGCAATTTATCTTCTTTGTGTATTCTCAATGGTAATTCCATTCCAGATGGTAATGTTTACCTTATCAGGAACGGCAGATTCACTTGGACTTAATACACCATGGGGTCTTTTGATAATATATCTTGGATTTGGTGCAGGTCTTGCGGTATTTATGTTCTGCGGATTTGTAAAATCAATTCCTATTGAAGTTGAGGAGGCAGCTATGATTGACGGCTGCAGTCCTATAAGAACATTCTTCAGCGTTGTAGTACCAATGATGAAACCTACTCTTATATCTGTAGGAATACTTGAGGCAATGTGGATTTGGAACGATTTCCTTCTTCCATATCTTACACTTGATATAAAGAAATATAAGACAATATCAATTATCATTCAGTATATGAAGGGAAGTTACGGAAGAGTTGATATGGGTGCTATTATGGCTTGTCTTATCATGGCCGTTATCCCTGTTATAGTATTCTACTTATGCTGTCAGAAATATATTATCAAAGGGGTTGCAGCCGGAGCCGTTAAAGGTTAAAATACATTTTGCATGAAATATACTTTATCAGATGAAGTCACATGGTACTTTATCTGATAAAGGTGTTTTAGGGACTAAAAAGTTCTTAAATATCATGGAAATAAAAAAGTGAGGCAAATGTATGACTATAAAAGATATTGCCAGATTGTCAGGATATGGTATAGGGACTGTATCCAGGGTATTGAATAATCATTCTGATGTCAGTGACAAAGCAAGAGAAAAGATAATGGGAGTTATAGAAGAAAGTAACTTTCAGCCAAACAGTAATGCACGGCAGTTAAAGAGGCAGGCTGCGTCATCGCTTTCAATCATTGTAAAGGGAAATCAAAATATGCTGTTTGCAGATATTCTTGAGAAAATGCAAATGCTCCTTTCAAAAAATGGAGAAATTGCAGAAGTATCATATATAGATGAAGATGCAAACGAAGTGGAATGTGCACTTATGCTGTGTCGTGAAAGAAATCCTAAAGGAATTATATTTCTCGGCGGAAATCTTGATTATTTTGATGAATTTGAAGGAATAGATGTACCTTGTATTCTTGTTACAAATAGTGCCGGAAGTCTTAATATAAGTAATCTTTCATCGTTTTATACAGATGATGAGGCAGCAGCATATAAAGTCGGCAGTTATTTTATAAAAAAAGGTCATAAAAAGATAGGTGTTGTAGGTGGAATATTGTCGGCAACACAGATAAGTTCTCTAAGATATGCGGGATGTATTCGGAGTTTTCAGGAAAATAATATACCATTTGATGAGAAAAAAAGTTATGTGCAATGTCGATTTTCTATGGAGGACGGATATCAGGCAATGAAAAAACTTTTAAAGAATATGCCGGATGTTACGGCAGTCATTGCACTGAGTGATACGATAGCAGTTGGTGCGATGCGTGCAATATGCGATGCAGGAAAAAAAGTGCCGGATGACATATCGGTCATAGGATTTGACGGGATAAGTCTTTCAAATTACTGTATTCCAAGACTTACGACTATAAAACAAGACACGGAAAAAATGGCGAGAGAGGGAGTAGAGCTTATGTTGCGACAGATACATTACCCGGATGAAGGACGGGATGTATCTATACCATTTAAACTTCTTGAAAGAGAAAGTGTAAGAAATTTATAAGTATTAAAGTACATCACATAAAAAATATATATGAAATTGACATTATGATGTTATTGGACTTTGTATATATAACAGATAATGTTAGCCGACATATAGCGGGAACGTGTCGGTATTGTTATAGCGTAAAAATCATCACTGCCTATAACAGTTTTATATTTTGAAAGTGTAAAAGGAGGAAAATATTTTGAGAAAAGCAGGAATTTTAATGCCTATCACATCATTGCCATCACCTTACGGTATTGGAACAATGGGAGAGGCAGCAAGAGAATTTGTCCGCTTTTTACATAAGGCAGGACAATCATACTGGCAGATATTACCAATATGTCCGACAAGTTATGGAGATTCGCCGTATCAGTCATTTTCATCATATGCCGGAAATCCGTATATGATAGATCTTGATGAACTTAGTGAAGCCGGACTTCTTGAAAAAGATGAGTATAAAAATATAGATTGGGGCAGCAACCCGGAGAAAGCAGATTATGGTTTGCTATATAACAGGAGATTTGGAGTTTTAAGGAAGGCTGCCAAGACTGCAGAAGAAAAATATCAGACAGAGCTTACAGAATTTAGAAAAGAAAATCATAAATGGCTTTCTGACTATGCTTTATTTATGGCAATAAAAGACGAGCAAAATGGAGTATCATGGCTTGAGTGGCCGGAAATTCTTAGAAAAAGAGATAACAAAGCTCTTGCAGTAGAAAGAGAAAAGTTAAAAGATGAGATAAAGTTTTGGGAATGTGTACAGTTTTTATTCTTTACACAGTGGAAAAAGTTAAAAGCTTATGCAAATGAAAATGGAATTAAAATAATTGGTGACATTCCTATTTATGTATCAAGTGACAGTGCAGATGTTTGGGCAAATCCCGAACAGTTTCAGCTTGATGATAATCTTATGCCGATAAGTGTGGCAGGATGTCCGCCTGATGGATTTTCAGCAGATGGTCAGCTTTGGGGTAATCCTTTGTTTAACTGGAAAGTCATGAAAGAACAGGATTATAACTGGTGGGTTGACAGAATAGCATATCAGACGCAGATATATGATATGCTTCGTATAGATCATTTTAGAGGGTTTGATGCATATTATTCTATCCCATATGGTGACAAAACTGCAAGAAACGGAGAATGGAAAGAAGGACCTGGAATAGATTTGTTCAATGTTATAAAAGAAAAACTTGGAGAACTTCCAATCATAGCAGAGGATCTCGGATTTTTGACGGATTCAGTAAGAAAACTTCTTAAAGATACAGGATTTCCGGGAATGAAAGTTCTTGAGTTTGCATTTGACAGCAGGGATACGGAGTCAGGATATCTGCCTCATCTCTATCCTAAAAACTGTGTTGTATATGCAGGAACACATGATAATGAGACAATTCTTGGATGGTTTGATACAATATCAGAAGAAGATGCAGAATATGCAAAGAAATATATGCGTCTTTCAGAAGCAGAAGGATATCATTGGGGAATGATGCGTACGGCATGGGCAAGCGTTGCGGATACGGCAATTATGCAGATGCAGGACATTCTTGGACTTGGAAAAGATGCAAGAATGAACACACCATCAACGCTCAGTGATAAAAACTGGAGCTGGAGATGCCTGCCGGGAGTGTATAATGATACGCTGGCAGATGTACTTCACCACGAGATGAAGCTGTATGGTAGAATTTAGGAAATTTACATTTCCCTCGTCATAGACGGTGTTATCCCATACTTATTTTTATAAAGCCTGTTAAAGTGCGACAGATTGTTGAAACCACAGTCACCGGCTATCTCAAGCACGGTGTCCTCAGTGGTGAGCAGTCTGGTTCGTGCTTTTATCAGGCGAAAATCATTAAGGTATTTAATAAAACTTGTTCCCATATGATTTTTAAAAAACTTCATAAAATGTGACGGGCTGTAATGACATATATCAGCTATCTTTTCAATCGGAATTTCTTCATTATAATGCTGTTTCATATAAGTAAGTATTTCTTTTATTTTATCCACCGATTTTTCTGATTTTTTATTAACTTCCGTTTTAGGCGGATGCCTTATCATAATGTGTATAAGTTCAAGCAGGCATGACTTGATGGCAAGCTGGTAGCCAAATTCTTTTTTATCACACAGAACATCCATAGTATTTATAATCTTCACAAAATGGGAATAAAAAGAATATCCCATATGCACATGAGTTACAATAGGAAAATCACCATTAAAAAAAGGAGTAAGATATTTGGACATGGTTATATCATTTGTCGCAAAACTGAGAAGTTCCTTTTTAAAAATAATATTTTCGTACTCAAGTTTATCACCGATAGCACAATCAATAGAATGAAGATTTTCAGGGAGAACCACAAGGATATCACCTGCCGATAGCTGATGCGTAGTAAGGTTAAGCGTAACTTTAGCCGAACCATGCTTGATAACGATAAGTTCCATATCATTGTGCCAGTGCAGGGGAACACTCGGAAAATCAATAGGGATAGAACATGGATAAGTATTAAATAAAAATTCCTCACTGGAATGGGCCTTTGTTTCATGGTATTTATTTTTTTCAATTTCATTCATATGTAAAACCTCCCAAAAGATAATTTGCACCATTTATGTACTGCTACGGTGACATAACAGTTTCGCGTCCGTTAAAAAAATATCTCTAAATGATAGTATTGTATCATATCGTGCTAGGAAAAGACAAGAAGTACACTTACTAAAATGATATATTATAGTCACAAAGTTAAGAGCAGTTGCCGCACATAAAAATGTGTCAGGTGACAGGGATTAAACATTCACATTTGATTGTGAATAAGGATATGGATAAGAGATAGAGAATTTTATGTTACAAAGTAAACAACAATGCGTGTAAAATGGAGGATTATTATGGATATCAAAAACATTTTAGAGCAGAAGCTTGGAAAAAGTATTGCTGACAGCAGCAAACAGGAAATTTATGTTGCACTTTTAAATATCACGAAAGATATGTCAGAGGAAAAAGTGCAGGAGGACACAGGAAAGAAAGTTTATTATATTTCGGCAGAATTTTTGATAGGAAAACTTCTTTCTAACAATCTTATAAATCTTGGAATTTATGCCGATGTAAAGAAAGTCCTTGCTGACAACGGCATAAGTCTTGCAGAGATTGAGGAGATTGAGGCAGAGCCTTCACTTGGTAATGGTGGTCTTGGCCGTCTTGCAGCGTGCTTCCTTGATTCGATAGCAAGCCTTGGACTTAACGGTTCTGGTATCGGTCTTAACTACCATCTTGGATTATTCAAGCAGGTATTTGAGAATAATAAGCAGAAAGAGACTGCAAATCCATGGATTGAGGAGAATACATTCCTTAGAAAAACAGATGTGAGCTATCCTGTAAAATTTAAAGATTTTACTGTTCAGTCGAGAATGTATGAGATAGATGTAACAGGATATGACAACAGAACAAATAAACTTGAATTGTTTGACCTTGATACTGTAGATGATAGTATTGTAGGAGATGGAATTGATTTTGATAAGAAAGATATTGCGAAAAATCTTACATTATTCCTTTATCCTGATGACAGTGATGATGACGGAAGAAAACTCAGAATTTACCAGCAGTATTTCATGGTAAGCAATGGTGCAAAACTTATAATAGATGAGTGTAAGAAAAAGGGAAGTAACCTCCACGATTTATATAATTACGCAGTAATCCAGATAAATGATACACATCCTACAATGGTTATACCTGAGCTTATCCGTCTGCTTATGGAAGAGGGAATTGATATTGATGAGGCAATCGAGATTGTTTCAAAGACTTGTGCATATACAAACCACACAATTCTTGCAGAAGCACTTGAAAAATGGCCTATTTCATTCCTTAAGGAAGTTGTACCACAGCTTGTGCCTATCATAGAGGTGCTTGACGATAAAGTACGCCGCCGCTTTGATGATGAGAGCGTGGTTATCATTGACAAAAATGATACAGTACATATGGCTCATATCGACATTCATTACGGCTTCAGTGTAAACGGTGTAGCTGCACTTCACACGGAAATCCTTGAAAAATCAGAACTTAACAACTTCTATAAGATTTATCCTGAGAAGTTTAACAATAAAACAAACGGTATCACATTCAGAAGATGGCTTCTTCATTGCAATCCTGAACTTACAGACCAGCTCACAGAATGGATTGGTGACGGTTACAAAAAGGATGCAGAGGAACTTAAGAAACTTGAAAAATATCTTTCTGATAAGGATGCACTCGACACACTTCTTAAGATAAAAACTGATAACAAAGCAGATTTTGTTGATTATATAAAGAGAACTCAGAATATCACACTTAATCCTAATTCAATATTTGATATTCAGGTTAAGCGTCTGCATGAATACAAACGCCAGCAGTTAAATGCCTTATTTGTAATTCATAAATATCTTGAGATTAAGAAAGGGAACATACCTGAGACACCAATCACAGTAATATTTGGTGCAAAAGCAGCTCCGGCATACATTATAGCAAAAGATATAATTCACCTTATCTTATGTTTGCAGGAGATTATCAACAATGATCCGGAAGTAAATAAATATCTAAATGTTGTTATGGTAGAAAACTACAATGTAACAATGGCAGAAAGACTTATTCCGGCGTGTGATATATCAGAGCAGATTTCACTTGCATCAAAAGAAGCAAGCGGAACAGGAAACATGAAATTCATGCTTAACGGAGCAATCACACTTGGTACTGAGGACGGTGCAAATGTAGAAATCCACCAGTTTGTAGGTGATGACAATATTTACATCTTCGGAGCAGAGAGTGACGAGGTAATAGCACATTACGCAAACTCTGACTATGTATCAAGAGATTACTATGAAAAAAATCCTGCACTCAAAGAGGCAGTTGATTTTATTACAGGTGATGCAATGCTTAAAATTGGTGATGAAACACAGCTTAACCGTCTTAAAAATGAACTTTTAAACAAAGACTGGTTTATGACATTCCTTGACTTTGACAGTTATGTAGAGACAAAGGAAAAAGCATATGCCGACTTTAACGACAGAGAGGCTTGGGCAAAGAAGATGCTTGTTAATATAAGCCAGGCAGGATTTTTCTCATCAGACAGAACTATTGCACAGTACAATGAGGATATTTGGAAACTGTAATTTAACACTATCAGGAAAGTAGCAGATAGTATTACGAATATCAACTTGACTTGTAAAAAATGGGAACAAAATAGATTGCCGTAAGGCATAAAAAATATGCTTGAAATTTCCTAAATCAGAAGATGTACTGATGGGGGATTTCGGGCATATTTTTTGTTTTTTTGGAAATACTTATTCATGAATAATGTAATGACTGGATTTTACAGTAACACAAAATATGTGCAGTAGATTGGAGATTAACATGAATAAGAAAATTATTAAAACAGCTTCTGTTATCGCTGTCGGAGCGGGAGCAGCGGCTTTGTATAAGGCTAAGTTTGCAAAAGACAATGACTCTGACAGTGGTTCGTGCGGATGTAAAAATTCAAATGGAAAAGATGATGACAAAAAGTCAATGTCGGATAGAGTTATTGAAAAATGGTGTCAGTATGTTGATGATAGTGATGGAAAGATTAAAAGCAAAAACAGAGGCAATGCTAAAGATAATTATGAAAAATCTGACTATCAGAACACGGAGCGTGGAAAATACGATAAGAACAGCAAAGGCATTTACTATGCAAGCGGCAACTACGAAGCATTTGCAAGACCAAAAAAGCCGGTCGGTATCGAGGAAAAATCGGCGTACATCGTGGGAAGTGGTCTTGGTGCACTTGCTGCAGCATGCTTTCTTGTGAGGGATGCAAAGATGCCGGGAGAAAATATTCATATCCTTGAGGCACTTGATATTGCCGGCGGAGCGTGTGACGGTATAAACGATGCTTCGAGAGGATATATAATGCGTGGCGGTCGTGAAATGGAGGATCATTTTGAATGTCTGTGGGATTTGTTCAGGAGTATTCCATCTTTGGAAAATAAAGACGAGTCGGTTTTGGACGAATTTTATTATCTGAATAAAGAAGACCCAAATTATTCGCTTTGCAGGGTCACAACAGACAGGGGGAAAGATGCAGAACTTGGTGGAAAGTTTGGACTTAGCCGCAAGGGATGTATGGAGATTATGAGATTGTTCTTTACTTCCGATGAACAACTGTATGATAAAAAGATAGAAGATTTTTTTGATGATGAAGTGTTTGACTCAAACTTCTGGCTTTATTGGAGAACAATGTTCGCTTTTCAGAACTGGCACAGTGCATTGGAAATGAAACTCTATTTTAAGAGATTTATCCATCACATAGCAGGACTTCCCGATTTTTCAGCATTAAAATTTACAAGATACAATCAGTATGAATCACTTATAATGCCTATGCTTAAATATCTTGAAAATGCAGGTGTTTCATTTAAATTTAACACTGAGGTAACAAATGTTATATTTGACATTGACGGAAAGAAAAAGACAGCGAAAACTATTGAGTGTGTAGTGGCGGGCAAAAATGAAGAAATAAAACTTACAGATAATGACCTTGTTTTCATCACAAACGGAAGCTGCACGGAAAGTACAATATACGGCGACCATGAACACGCACCGACAGGTAGTGCAAAGATAAGAAAAAGCGGCTGTTGGAGTCTTTGGAAAAATATCGCAAGGCAGGACATGGCATTTGGAAATCCTGAAAAGTTCTGTTCGGATGTTGAAAAGTCAAAATGGGAATCGGCAACCATTACAACATCGGATGAAAAGATAATTTCATATATAGAGAAGATATGCAAGAGAGATTCACGCTCAGGGAAAGTTGTCACTGGCGGAATTGTGAGCTGCAAGGATTCTTCATGGCTGCTTAGCTGGACGATAAACAGGCAGGGACAGTTCAAAAAACAGAAAAAGGATGAAGTATGTATATGGGTTTACGGTCTGTTTACTGATGCTGTCGGTGATTATATAAGAAAACCGATGAAAGACTGCTGTGGCTGGGAGATTGCGGCAGAGTGGCTTTACCATCTTGGAGTCCCTGTAAATGAGATTGATGAGCTTGCAAAAGAGCACACAAACTGCATACCGACAATGCTTCCTTATATAACTGCATTCTTTATGCCGAGAAGAAAAGGAGACAGACCGGATGTTATCCCTGACGGAAGTGTAAATGCCGCATTTTTAGGACAGTTTGCCGAGACACCGAGAGATACGATATTCACAACGGAATATTCAGTAAGAACAGCTATGGAGGCGGTTTACGGATTGTGTGGAGTAGACAGGGCAGTACCTGAAGTCTGGGGCAGCACATATGATATAAGAGAACTGGTTGAGAGTTCGGTAAGACTTATGGATGGAAAGTCACCGCTTGACATGGAACTTCCAAAGCCGTTAAATATGGTGAAAAATGCGGTCTTAAAGAAAATTAAGGGAACAGATATAGAGAAACTTTTAAAAGAGCATGGTGTTTTGAATGAGGGGTAAGGTTTGAAATACTGTTTTGAGCGATTAGCAGAGCGTACCACGAATATCCGCTTGACTGTAAGGATTTAGACTTAAAATGAAATAGTGCTCAATGCTATAAAAATAGTCAAAAAGTGTGTAAGTTTTATTTAGAGCAGCTTACACACTTTTTCTAAATTGTGGTACAATGAACACAGTATTGTTCATCATGTGCAAAAAGATGTATTGATTTATGGTACAATTCTAAATACCAGATGCTATTATATTGAAGCCCGGACAAGAAATAACAGGCGTTCTGACATAATAGCAGATTACAAAGGCAGAAGATTTATTATTGAGTTAAAAATCTGGCATGGAGATGAATATAATTCACGGGGGAAAAAGCAGTTGTTTGATTATCTTGAGTATTATCAACAGGATAAAGGTTATTTGCTTAGTTTTAACTTTGATAAGAACAAAAAACAGGGGTAAATGAGTTGGATTATAAGTGTAAGAAGATACTTGAAGTAATGGTGTAAAAGAAGTAAAATACAACAAATAACGAGAAAACAGGAGGAACTAAAATGAACAATATAAATGAACCAAAGTGGCTTGACAACGCAGTTTTTTATGAAATCTATCCGCAGTCATTCAATGACACAAATGCTGACGGTATAGGTGACATAAATGGTATTACGGAGAAACTTGACTACATAAAGGATTTAGGCTGTAATGCCATATGGATAAATCCATGTTTCAAATCACCTTTTGGTGATGCGGGTTACGATGTTGAGGACTATTATATGGTCGCATCAAGATACGGCACAAATGAGGACCTTGCAAATCTTTTTAAAGAAGCTCACAAGAGAGATATGCACATACTCCTTGACCTTGTTCCGGGACATACTTCCGTGCAGCATGAGTGGTTTAAGCAGTCCATGAAAGCTGAAAAAAATGAGTTTACGGATAGATATGTATGGACTGACAGCATTTGGGAAGAGCCACAGGGAATGGGATGCATCAGAGGAATTTCAGACAGAGACGGTTCATGTGCGGTCAACTTTTTCTCGCACCAGCCGGCACTTAATTATGGATATTATAAGCCTGAGCGTCCGTGGCAGCAGTCTATGGATGATGAGGGACCAAAAGCCACACTTGAAGCAATGAAAGATGTTATGCGTTTTTGGCTTCAGATGGGAGCAGACGGTTTCAGGGTAGATATGGCAGGCTCACTTGTAAAAAATGATGAGGATGGAAAAGGAACGATAAAACTCTGGCAGAATGTAAGGGAATTTCTTGATAAAGAATTTCCAAATGCAGCTATGGTTTCAGAGTGGGGAGAGCCTGACAAATCACTTCAGGGTGGCTTCCATATGGATTTCCTTCTTCATTTTGGACCATCTCATTACAATGATCTTTTCCGCTGCGAAGAACCTTTCTTCTCATCAAGAGGAAAAGGTGATGTATCAGCCTTTGTAGAAAAATATCTCGAAAATTATGAGAAATCAGAAAAGAAAGGTCTTATGTGTATTCCATCAGGAAATCATGATATGGGACGACTTTCACAGGAAGTAAAAGGTGATGAACTTAAAGTTGCATTTGCGTTCCTTTTATCAATGCCCGGAGCACCATTTATCTATTATGGTGATGAAATTGGAATGAAATATGTAGAGGGACTTACATCAGTAGAGGGCGGATATGGAAGAACTGGTTCAAGAACACCTATGCAGTGGGATGACAGTTTAAACGCAGGTTTCAGCAATGCAAAGAAAGAAATGCTCTATATTGCACAGGACAGTGATGAAAACCGTCCGACAGTTAAAAATCAGGCGGCAGATGAAAATTCACTTTACAATGAAATAAAGAAACTCATAAAAATAAGAAAAGAACACACTGCTCTCTTAAGCAAAGGTGAGATAGAATTCGTAGCAGCAAAAAAAGACACATATCCTCTTGCTTATGTAAGAAGCAGCGAGGGTGAGAAAATTCTTGTTGTCATAAATCCGTCAGCAAAAGAAGTAACATTTGAATTTGATGCAAGACTCGGAGAAACAATCTACAGCTTCGGCGGAAGTGTAGAAAGTGATGGCAAGACTGTAAAGGCATCAGGACAGACAGCAGCGTTTATAAAACTTGCGTAATGTAAAACTATCAGGGAAGCCATTTCTGATATGCTGCGACAGCAGCTGATAGTGTTATGGGTAAAAAGCAAAGCGGATTGTGAATATCCACTTTACAAAATATTATAAGCATCATAAAAAACTCGGACAAAAAACTTACCACATTCAATGTGGAAGTTTATTTGTCCGTTTTTTGTATGTTCATTTATTTACAACAGGTTTTTGTATGCTCAATTTCAGAATTAAACAAATTACTCTGTATAAAAGCAATTACAGTAAAAGTAACAGTTCAGCCTTTCATTTCTTACATTCATAAACCTGCCAGCGAGCTGTCA
>OOBP01001051.1_pt1 | contig 14353 bp, 16 predicted proteins | sample 1671681 | NCBI WGS metagenome assembly OOBP01 (sample SAMN06348181, study PRJEB24527) | human gut metagenome
AGGGTAGACACCTACGGTTTCTACCCTCTTAACTCCCGTTTCCCTTTATTTCTTAACCTGACGCAGATCAGAGACCGGCGACCGCTTCGAAAAGGAGTACGGCAGAGGATCTTTTCTTCCGCAGGACGGCTGACAGCCGTCCATGTATCCGCGTATTCGCAGCGTCAGATAACTTACTGCTACACATATCGGCTACTCTACGCAGGCGCGACATAACCGTGCCGCGCAATTCGTTAGCGAGTTGTGACAGACAGAACCTACGAAAATAAATTATACCAAACGCCTAAATTCGCAGGTGCCTTCCGTTACAACGTGCAAAAGGGTTGCGCGGCACTGTCATGCCGCGCTTGCGGAGGCCCTCCGACCTGTGTAGCAGTAATGTATCTGACACTGCGAATAAGTCGAGAAAAACACGGAAGTAAAAATCCTCTGCCGTTCCCCTATAGTCTCAGCTCTGCAAATTTCGCCGTGCTAAGAGGAAACGGGGAGATTCATAAGAGGGGTGGAAACCTTGGTGTCCATCCCGCTTATGCGCCCGCGCGGCGTCAGCGCACGTTCCCGCCGTCCGCAGACGGCGAATCCCCCTGCTGAGGTTCAGCGAAAAAACTGCCGCCCGGACAGGGCGTATTGCTGACGCAACTCGTGTGCCCCAGTGAATCGGTGCAGAAAAACAAAGAAAACGGCACAGCTTACGCCATGCCGTTTCTGTTTTACGGATTCTCCGCCGGAGCATTCGTCCCATTCGCCGTATTCGGCTGCTTCGCCGCATTATTGTTATCTCCGGTCACGGCGTCTGCGCCATCGCGGATGGCGTTGCCGGCATCGTCCACCGCGTCTCCGACGGCATTGCCTGCATTGTCCACGCCTTTGCGGACGTCATCACCGACGGTATTCGTATTGGTGTCGCGCCGCTCATCAACAGCGTTGTTGGTGCCATTGTTGGTGCCATTGCCATTGTCTGTGCCGTTATCCTTGCTGTTGCTGCCGCAGCCGCAGACGAACAGCATCGTCAGCGCCGCCAGCAGGGCGATCAGCTTTTTCATAGCAGTCCCTCCTAATCTGTTTTCGTTAGTATGAGACTGCTTTTTCAAATTTATGCACCGAAATCAATTTTTTTGAGGTGATGTAACACGACCGAGCAGGTCAGTCCCGTCACCAGTCCGAGCGGCACGCTCATCACGAGCAGGAACGGCAGATATGCGATCACGGCCCAGTTTTTCAGCCAGATCACAGCCGCTGCCATCTGCCCGATATTATGCGCCGCAGCGCCGCCTACGCTCACGCCGAACAGTGAGCAGAATCTGCCTTCGGCTTTGAGCAGGATTCCCATCACGATGAGCGACAGCAGGCCGCCGAACAGCGAGAACAGGAACGCCGACACGCTGCCCATCAGCAGCGAGGAAATGGCAACGCGCGTTACCACGATGGCGAATGCGTCTCTCGCGTTCAGCCGCGTGAGCGCAAACAGCGTCACCACATTCGCCAGCCCTAATTTGACGCCGGGCACGGGCACGATGGCATCCAGCGGGAACATGCGCTCGACCAGCGAGAGCACGACGGCCACCGCCGCCAGCATGCCGCAGAGCGTCAATCGTTTTGCATTTTTCATGTGCTGCACCCCTTACGATACCACAGCGTCGATGCCGCTGTCATTCACGCCGACTAGCTTGAGCACCACGCGGTGCGGCAGACAGACCGCCGCCTGTCCGGCATGGGTAAGTGTACCAGTGCGCACGCACACCTGATCCCGACAGTCCGCGTCCGCCATTTTCGCTGTTTTGCCCGAGAGCACAATGGTGTTGCCGTCCAGCTTGATCGTGCGGTCGGTCGCGTCGGTCAGCTGTACCCGCTCGATGAGCGTATCGTTCTGCCAGACCTCAGCGTACAGCTTGTCGCCGGAGCTGTGAAACGTCAGCACTGCCGCCAGCGCGCCTGCCATCACCAGAACCACGCCAATGATGATAAAATCACCGAATTTCAGCTTATTCCGCATAGGTGTATCCCTTTTTCTCGCCGAGGAACTCAAACGTGCAGTCCCCTGTCTTAGATGTGGTGTACACCTGTTTGTCCGAGGTGATGAACACGGCCGCAATCTCGTTCTCCTCGCAGAATTTCATGCCCTTATCCAGACCCATGACGAACAGCGCCGTTGTCAGCGCATCCGCCTTGGTCGAGCAGGGATCAATGACGGTCACGCCGCGCAGGCCGCTGTCCGCCGGATACCCTGTTGCTGGGTCAAAAATGTGGTGGTAGCGCTTGCCGTCCTTTTCAAAAAATCGCTCGTAATCACCTGAGGTAACAACCGAGCCGTCACGCAGCGACACCACCGCAATCGAGTCCGTGTTGTCGTCCGGATCGGCAATGCCGATGTTCCAGTTGTCCGTGCCGCTGTCTGCGGTTTTGCCGCCGTACATCTCAATATTGCCGCTCAGCCGCGCCAGAACGTGCCACTGATCCGAGGTATCGCTCTCCGCCATTTCGTGCACGATGTCGCCTGCGTAGCCCTTGCCGATGCCGCCCAGATCGACCTGTGCGCCGTTCAGCAGCTGCACCTGATTGTTGCCGAGCAGCTTGACGTTCTGATAGCCGACATGCGTCAGCGCTTCATCAATCTCGCTCTGCGCGGGCACACGCGCGTTGTCCGTGCCGATGCCCCAGAGGTCGGTCAGCGGCGCCATCGTCGGGTCAAACGCACCGTTTGTCATCTCGGCGTACTCGAGCGCTTTCTCAAGCGCGGTGTAGGTGTCATCGCTCACCTCGGTCGGCTGACCGTTCGCATGGTTCAGCTTGTAGAGATCGCCCGCCTGCTGCGTGCGCGAGAGCGCCGCGTCCAGCTGATTGACGCGCTGCTCGATCTTGACAGCCATGTCCTCTGCCGCGCTTTCGCTCTTTTCGCTTGACACATCGACCGACATGTAGGTGTCCATCGCAAAAAAGTCCTCGGTGGTAGTGTAGAGCTGTGTACTGCTGCCGCTTGAGCCGCAGCCGGACAGCGCAAGCAGCAGCATCGCCGCTGCAAGATAGCGTTTCATAGCATTGCTCCTTTGTTTATACAATACAAAATCACTGTACATTATACCGCACGTTCCCGCAGCGCGCAAGTATCATATAAGACAAAAACAGCACCGAACCGTAAAGTTCGATGCTGTTTGTGACTTATGCAGTCAAAGGATTAAAGGCCAAGCTCCTTCTGGAGAGCCTCGATCATTTCCTTGTACTCCTCGTCCTTCAGGATAACCGGCTCCGGATTGGTGATGGCAAAGCTGCCGCCGAACTCAAAGCCGCCCTCGTACTTCGGTACGATGTGGAAATGCAGGTGCGGATTGCTGTCGCCGAACGAACCGAGGTTGATCTTGGTGCAGCCCCACAGCTTCTTGATAGCGCCGGAAGCAGCAGCCAGATCTGCACAGTAATCGTTGCGCTCCTGCTCGTCGCACTCGCACAGCTCCTTCTTATGGCTCTTGAGCGCCAGTGCGCAGCGGCCCTTGTGTGCCTGATCCTTGAACAGGTACAGGGTACCTGCCTTCATGTCGCCAACCTTAAACATGATTGCTTCGCGGCCCTCATGGTGCTCATCACAGTAAAAACAGCCCATTGTTATGATCTCCTTCATGTATAAATTCTCCGGCAGGTCACACCCTGCCGTAATCTATCTTTATTATACAACGGCCCGACCGGGATTTCCACTGTTTTTTATATTGCGTACAAATTCGTATCCCACGCCGGAACATAAGGATGGTGACGCAGATACAGCCGGTAGCTCGGCTGCAGCGCATGAATGAGCAGCGGCAGCTGAAAGAAATCCTCACTGCGGTGATAGGCAGCAATGTTCAGCTTGGGTGCGTACTGCCGAATGGTTTTCTCGGCGCCGGCGATGGCTTCACGCTCTGCGCCCTCCACGTCCATTTTGAGATAGGTGCACGGGCGGCCGGACAGCACGCTGTCGAGCGCACGCATCTGCGTCTCTTTGCCCTGCCCCGCTACGCGGGACTGACGGCCTGCCTGATCGGTGAAGCATTTGACCGTGTCCTCGTTCCACGCGCCTGCCTGCACGAGCGTAACATCGCCCATGATATTGGCACTCGCCCACTCATTCAGCTTGCGGAAGCTGCGGCGATCGGGTTCGAGGGCGGTAACGGACGCAAACTTGCCGTCCGTGTAGTGCAGCAGCTCGCGGATGGTGTCGCCGTTGTATGCGCCGAGGTCGGAGAAGTGCTCCTCTGCGGTCGGGCGCAGGAGATTATGAAACACCTCATCCTTGTCGGATTCGCTGTGACGCAGGTATTCCATTTTGCCGGACAGCTTGAAGCGCACGGTATCCAGAAAAACCTCACGCGACAAATCATCCGCCAGAAGATCATACGCGCGCTGCATCTCGTCCTGATGCGCGCGCACGAAATCCTCATCGAACAGCGGTCCCTCGACCACCGGAACATCCGGCGCCACCACGTCGTATTTGTCCTCGAGGGCATACATCAGCTGCAGCACCTCCGGCCGCTGGCTGGCGAACGCGATGACAATTACAATGTCCTCGCCAAGCTCGGCTACCGTGTCCGACAGCTTGCGCACGCAGAACCCATGGAACAAGTTGCCGCGGGCAAATTCGTCGCTCGCGAACACCGCGGATGCGCGAATGCCCAGACGGTCGAACTGCGCGAGTATCTTGTCTGCGCCGTCGCCCATGCCGTACAGCGCGATTGGGCGCGTTTCTTCCTGCAATCGGCGCCAGACCGACTGCTCTACTGATAAAAAGTCCATAATTTCTCCCATTCTATATACAAATGACATTTATCTAACTTTTACCGCAGGGCGAGCACTCCAGATTGGCTTCTCTTGCCCTACGGGCAATTCACCTTCTGCCCTTGCCCCGCCGCTCCCCAATAAACCACCTGTTTTTACGGATATTATCTGGGTTACGATCTGCACGGTATCCGTTGTTTCTCAATTTGTGTTTCGGTTTATACGGCGGGGTGAGGGCACCCCGCCCTGCGGTAATTGTTTAATCCAATCCGCAGAATGGATATTGTGCCAACCTGATAAAACGGACGCGCAATGCGCACCCCTACAATATTTTACATGGTACAGCATAATAAACCGACCGGATCACCGTATCTGTTTTCTCCCTACTATTATACGAAAACCGTCTGCGGATTGTAAAGCCAAAATTTTACCCCTTTCCCCGTTGCGGTTTTCACTGCGTTCATATATAATTATATTAGTGAATGAGAGGTGGGTGGTGTTATGTCCAAACCGAACGGTATTCTGGCAATGAATCCGGAAAAATACCGCGAAATCGACGGCGTTGTGTTCGACGAAGCGAGCTATGCGCGGCACTGCCAGCCAAAAACCGAAGAAGCACCCTCTCCCGAGACCGCACCCGAAGCAAGCGAGCCGGCACAGTCTGCCGCACCGGCACCTGTTTTCGCGGTGGACCCCTACCCGGAGGGCTGGTATCCGGCCGATGACGAGCGCCCGCCGGTGCCCATCATGGGCGGCGCTGTCCCCTCGACAGCTGGTGAGGAAACCGTTGTCTCCGCATCCGGTGAAACTACCGTTATACAGACCGTTTGCGTGCCGTGCGGCTCAGGCTCCGGCTCGTATGTGACCTCGTACACCACCTCTTACCGCACCAGTTATTCCGGTTCCGGATCAGGTTCGTTCCGGTTCGGTTCCGGCTCGTGCCCGGTCGGCGGCTACGGATTGGAGCTGATCTGATGCAGGCGTTCCACTCCAACTGGACAAGACCATTTTTCATTCGCAATACCCATATGGAATACCGAATCGAGCCGTTTGAACTGCTCACGACCGCGCTTTCCGCGCTCGAGTGGCGCAGAGAGAACGGTTCGATCCGCATGATCTGCGACACACCTGCCAAGCGTTATTATGAATCGCTCGGGCTTTGTTTTTTGTGGGATGACGGCGTGTATCCCCTGTTGGACACCATGCCCGAGGACATAAACGCCACAGCCTTCTGGGCGGCCGGCAAGCTGTACGCACTCTCCGCTGTGCCATCGCCGTGTGTGATGCTTGATACAGATTTCATCTGCTGGAAATCCATCAGCAATCTGCTCGACGGACCGGACACCGCAGCCATCCACCGCGAGGACATTATGCCGTCCATCTATCCGGATCAAACGGCATTCGCCAAAACCGAAGGCTTCCCGCTTGATTCATTTGACTGGACGGTACAGCCGTTCAATACCGCGCTCGCCTATTTCGGCAATGACGAGTTCCGACGGTACTACACGGACACCGCCATCCGCTTCATGCGCTGCTCACCGGATGCCGACGACACACTCACCTACATGGTGTTCGCCGAGCAGCGGCTGCTCGCCATGTGCGCCGAGAAAAAGCACGCGCACGCGGCTGCCCTCAGTGACCTGCCTGCGCTGTTCGGCGGTGCGCAGAACGGATATTTTACCCATATCTGGGGCTTCAAGCAGCAAATGCGGGAGAATCCCGAGTTGTATGAGGATTTCTGCAGACGGTGTGCCGCAAGGCTGCAGAAGGACTTCCCGGAGGAATCCAAAACGATTGCGAACATTGAGGAATTATCTCCGTTTTTTGCATAAAAAAAGACAGCCTGTCGGCTGTCTTTTGCTTTTTTGTTTATGGAAAATGTAGCTATGTTCATTCTCCATTTTCCATTCTCCATTCAGAATTTACCGCTTCTCCCATGTACCGAACTGCTGGTATGGCTGATGCTGCCGGAAAATCCAGCTCCGCCGTGACCGCCGCCGATCGAGTTGTTATTATTGTCATTCCGCGGAATCTGCCGCCGCTTCTGCGAGGTATAACGGTAAATATCGCGGCTGAGCGTCAGATTGAGACCGCCGTTTCCCACATACTGGTTTGCGGTTGTCTGTGTACGCACGGATTTCATCTGCGAACGGAACACCATGCACACGATGAGTGCAATGACGCACGAAATGAGCAGCGACAGGCCGAATGCACCGCCGAGCGAAAACGAATCGTCCGCTGTGTCTTCCGGCGTACTGTCCGAAATCTCGACTTCATTATGCACCGGCACACCGGCTTCGCCGCCTTCGGCGACATGCTGCAGATACCACTCACAGCCGGAAACGAAGTCCGAAAAGCCGCCGTACCAGTCGTCGTTTCCGAAATTATCCAGGAAATACTGCTCCAAATCCTGCTGGACCGCATCGCTGAAAATCTCTTCGGCTTTCGCACCGTGCGCATAGGTCGCAAAATCGCGGTCATCCAGACTGATGAGCAGCGCCACGCCGTCGCCGTCCTCGCTCGCACCCAGATCAAGCTCGTTGTAAAGCTGCTCCGCCGCGTCGTAAGCGCCATCGCCGTACGGTGTGTAGTCGTCAATCGTGATGATGCCGACGCCGATGCTGTATTTCTCCGCGATCGCCCTGGTCTTTTCCTCGAGCGTGTCAATCTGGGTCTGCGTCAGCACCTCTTCATAGTCGAATACGCGCGGCTTGTCTGCCGATGGGTCAATGGAATCCGTGCCGCCGAGCTGTGCGGTCTGGTCAGTTTCCTCCGTCTGGGTGGTCGAGGTGTCGCTCTCATCCGTTATATCGTCCTCAACCGCAAAGGCCGGAAACAGCAGCAACAGCACTGCCAAGAGCGCAGCCAGACGCAGTTTTCTCTTGTTTTTCATCTACGCCGCCTCCTTACAGAAAATACAGCAGCGCCGTCAGCACCGCAGTCATAGGCGCGGCAACGGCGGCAAACAGACCCCAGAACCGCTTTCTGTCCACCGGCAGGTCACCGACCATGCGTCCGGTCTGACCGTTCATCGCAAACATGTAATTCTTGCCGTTCCAGCGGGTATTCAGCATCCAGACCGGCAGCAGCGCGTAATGCACGCCGGTGCGTTTGAGGTGAATGTCCTCGCCGGTCGGCATGACCGAGGTATACGGACGGCCGTTTCGCGCGGTTCCCTGCAGCGCATCCGACAGCGACTGCCGACAGCGTTTGTCCGCGCGGCTGCTGCTCTCCTCGATGGAAACATCAAACTTATCCGCGAAAAATCCGGGCAGATAGGCGGTCGAAAATGGCTTCAGGCCGGCATAATCAAACGGCTCGATGGAATCCATATAATCATCCGGCATCTTGCGCGATGCATCCACCGGCACGCGACTGAACGGCAGCGTGCCCGCGCGCTGCACCTCGTAAAAGCTGGTCTCGGTGATTTCCGTGTCTCCGTGACGGAACACGCGCGTGGTCGTTGCCATGTAATTCGCGCTGCCTTCGGCTTCGCCGTCAAACAGCCAGAACGGCACATAAATGCCGCGCAGCTCCTCGATATGGTTATTATCACGGAACAGCTTGGGCAGCAGCAGCTTGCCCTTGTAATGCTGCTTGAGCGCGGAAACCGCATCCTCCTTGCTCAGCTTGAACGGCAGTATGTAGTCCGGCTTGAGAATACCGCTGAACTGCTCGGGAATGACGGTCGGGTTGCCGCAGTACGGGCACGAGGTCGCCGCTGTGGTCTCCTCGCAGATCAGCTGCGCACCGCAGGACGGACAGCTGTATACGCGCATCTTGTCCGCATCCGTGCCCCAGTCCTCATCTGCGGAGGACTGCCATTCACCGGTGTCGCTCCCCGTCTCCGGCTGAGACGCGGCCTGCTGTTCCTTTTCGGCGTACAGCTTTTCGATCTCTGCCGGGTCAAATGACGAGCCGCAGTAATCGCATTGCAGCCGTCCCGCGGCGCCGTCGTAGTGCAGCGGTCCCGTGCAGGACGGGCATTGGTAGTTTGTTGCTTTGTCTGACATTTCTTCACCATCACTTTTTATTTTTGAAGTGAATCCGCAGGGCGGGTGCCCTTACCCCGCGATATACATTGAATCGTCTATCATTTTAACATATTCGGCTTCGCTTTCCCGCACTCCGAGCAGAACTTTCCCTGATTGACCGCGCCGCACGAGCACGTCCAGGACGTATTCTCCGGTCGGGGTTTTCCGCACTCGGAACAGAATTTGCCGGTATTGACCGTACCGCAAACGCATTTCCAGCTATTCTGCTCGGGCTTGGGCCTGCCGCAGCCCATGCAGAATTTTCCGGTGTTGCCGGTCTGTCCGCACGAGCACGTCCACTCGCCTGCCGCCTGCGCCTGCTGCTGACCCATTGCGTACAGATTCTGCACGCTGGCGCCGCCTGCCTGACCGGCCATATTCATGCCCATGAACGCCATCGCCGGACCGGCGTTCGCGTTCGCTGCCGCGGACTTCATCGCCTCGGCCTGTGCGTGCACGAGTGAGCCTGCCGCACGGGTCGGATCGCGGTAGGCAGCCTCGCGCTGCATTTCCTTGATGGTCTTTTCGTCCTCCTCGTCTGCCTTGACCGAGTTGACGCCGAACGACACGATCTCGATGCCGCGCAGCTCACGCCACTTGGACGAAAGCTGTTCGTTGAGCGCGTCTGCGATCTCCATCGTATGCGCGGGCAGCGCCGAGTAGCGCACACCGTTTGCACCAATGCGCGCAAAGGCGGGCTGCAGCGCGGTCAACAGCTCGCTTTTGAGCTGGCTGTCCAGATTTTCCCGGCGGTATTCCTCTGCCATGTTGCCGCACACGTTGGTATAGAACAGCATGGGATTGACAATCCTGTAGCTGTACTCGCCGAAGCACCGCAGGCCAATGTCCATGTCGATGCCCGCCCGCTCATCGAGCACGCGGAACGGCACCGGAGACGCGGTTCCGTACTTGTTGCCGGTCAGCTCCTTGGTGTTGAAATAGTAGACGCGCTGCGTGCGCGGCGCTTCTCCGCCGAACGTGAAGCGCTTGGCCATGTTGGCGAACATTTTGCACACGCTGTCACCAAACGAACCGGCGAAAATAGTCGGCTCGGCGGACGAATCGTAGACGAACTCACCCGGCTCGAATGCGGCTTCCACGACCTTGCCCTGATCGACGATCATCATCGCCTGTCCGTCCGCCACCGCGATGACCGAGCCGCTCGTGATGATATCCTCGTCACCCTTGGTGTTGCTCGACCGCCTGGTAACCTTTTTGCGGCCCTTGACCGCGAGCACGTCCGCGTTTATCGCATCACAGTAAAAATATTCCTTCCACTGGTCAGCCAGCACACCGCCGCCCGCGCCTGCTGCTGCTTTGATAAGTCCCATTTGACATTCTCCTTTACATTCTCCTTTATAGTATAGAGTGCCGTTGTTTTACAATCTATATGGTGAATAATTAAGAAATCCTATTTCCAGTTTACGTTTTTTCAGCGCAAAGCGCAAGTCCATTCACACACATTTCACATTTTTGTCAAGATACGGTTGTGCCATGCTATTTCTTCCGCTTTTTTCGTAGACTTTCGACGTGCGGTGTGATAAAATAAGATATCTGCATACCGCATATTTCGAAGGCGGTACTGTCTGGAGGAGTAAACAATGGAAGCGAACAAGGAAAATCAGCAGAGCATTGAACAGGCGTTCGAGCAGGCTCTGGACGCATATAAGGCAGGCAATTTTGCCGAAGCAGCCGGTCAGTGGCTGGCTCTCGCGGAGGACGGCTGTGCGCCGGCACAGCGTGCGCTCGGCTCGCTGTATGAGCGCGGACAGGGCGTGGAAAAGAATGCTTCGAATGCCTTTGAATGGACAAAAAAGGCGGCTGAGCAAAACGATCCAGTTGCTATGTTCAATCTGGCGTGCTACCATGACAAGGGCTTCGGCGTGAAAAAGAATCAGCAGACCGCGCTCACCTGGTACCGCAAGGCCGCTGAATACGGTCATCCGGAGGCTGCGGCACTGATCGCCAGCCTGATCGAGACGGGCGACCGCGGCTTGGAGAAGGACATGGACGAGGCTGTCCGCTGGTACCAGATTGCCGCAAACCGCGGCAACGTGCTGGCGATGGGCCGTCTGGCATGGCTGTACAGCACCGGTACCGGCGTTCCGCAGGATGCGGCCTTCGCCTTCCAGTATTTTCTCAAGGCCGCTCAGGGCGGCAACGCAGCGTGCATGATGAACACCGCCATCCTGTACGCACGCGGCGAAGGCACGCCGCATAACGCGCACGAGGCGCTCTACTGGGCCGAGCAGGCCAAGAAGCACGGCGCTCCGCAGGCCGAGCAGCTCATCAATGCCATCAAGAAGAACGGATAAGATCGAAAACCGGCGTTTTTACGTCGGTTTTTCTTTTTTGCAGGTCAGATCAAGCGGCACAGCTCATTTTCCTGTATCATGCAGGGACAAGGAGGAATTTTCATGCAAAACTGGCACGACAATGTTCTGCGGCTGATCGCTGAGATTGACCGCTGTATCCGTGCGCGCGAGGGCGAAACGCTGACACTCGCGCATTTAGCGAGGCTGCTTGACTGTTCGCAGTCGCAGGTTTCGCACCAATTCCACGCGCTGACGGGCACTTCCCTGCGGGATTTTATGCAGGCACGCCGTCCGGCGCTCGCGCTGCCCGCGGTTCGGGACGGAGAACAGCGGCTGCTTGATATCGCGCTCGACTGCGGTTTTTCCTCGCAGGAGGCGTTCACGCGCGCGTTCCGTGCGGCTTACGGCATCACGCCCGGCGAATATCGGCGCTCTCCCCGCCCGCTGTCGCTGCGCACGGTGATTCGGCCGCTGGACTGTTATCTCGCAGAGCAGGCTCCCGCAGGCACGGAAAACGATATACAGACGTATTTTATCACGCTTCCGGCGCACAAATTTGCACACATTCGCAACTACGAGAGCATCGGTTACTGGGATTTTATGCAAAAGCAGTCCCGCATTCCCGGAGCGGATTTAGAAACGGTCAGCGCCCTTCTGCGGCAGCTTGCCCCCGAAGCCGAGCAGCAGATGGCGTTCGTGAATGAGCCGAGCGGCCGTATCTGCAGCTGGGGCATTCCTCTGGCGGAATGCTGGGGTGTGCGTCTGCCGCGCGATTGCACCGACGCGGTGCCCGCTCCGCTGCAGCTGATGGAGGTCTCCGAAGGGGATTATCTGGTTTTCGAGCACGGTCCGTTTGATCTGCAGACGGAAAATCATCTTGTTGAGGCAAAAATCGAGCGTGCGATGCGCGATTTCGATTACGAGGCCGCCGGCTGCTGTCTGGATACCGCACCCGGTCGTGTGTTCTATTTTGTGCACGATTGTGTGCGTTTCTGGAAGTATATCCGGCCTGTTGTTCGATTTTAAAAAAAACAGTTGAAATTCTTTCTCGATGGTGATACAGTTATATAGTTACTCATTTTCACCGATTGGAAAGGAATTTCATGACATTTTATCAGGAATTACAGGTCAATCAGGCAGGCTCAAAGAAACTCATCCGCGAGAGTGCGTCACAGCGCGAAAAGCTGTACCATATTGCCGTATACTTGACCAAAATTGCGATAACCGTCGCATTCTGCTTTATTTTTGTTTCACTTTACAGTCTGGGCTTCGGCGCGGACAACAGCATTGTCGGCGTAGTCGTGCTGCTGTATCTGCTCGTATTCCGCAGCGCACATCTGTGCATTCGCACAGGGCAGTCTACGCTGCTGCTCGCCGGATTTTTCGGCATTATGGCCGTTGGACCGCATGCAGCCAATCTGGCTGGCCCGGTCGGCGGATTGTTCATCAATGCTGCTGCGATTGCTCTGCTCATTCTGTTCGGCTGCCACGAGCCGAGAATGTTCAATCAGTCCACACTCGTGCTCGGCTATCTGCTGCTGTATGGTTACGATGTGAGCGGGCACGCCTATCAAATGCGCCTGTTTGGACTTGCTGTCGGTGCGCTTCTGGTCTGCGCGGTATTCTACGGCAACCATCGCGGCAATGCCTATGAGCTCTGTGCAGGAGACATCCTTCCTGCTTTCGATCTGCGCCATCCGCGCTCCAAATGGCAGCTTTGCCAGATCATCTGCGTTCCGCTCGTGCTTTTCCTCGCAGAGCTGAGCGGCATGCCGCGTGCGATGTGGGCGGGCATTGCCGCCATGAGCGCAATCCTTCCCGCGATGGACGATATGCGCTACCGCGTTCGCTGGCGTATCATCGGAAATATCGCAGGTGTTTGCTGTTTTTTAGCGCTGTATTTCCTGCTTCCGTCCTCGATTTACGCCTATATCGGCGTGATTGGCGGCATCGGTGTCGGTTTTTCCGCGAAATACGGCTGGCAGGCTGTGTTCAACACGTTCGGTGCGCTCGCTATTGCAACCAGCGCATACGGACTCAAAAGCGCGGTCGGTCTGCGTGTCGCGCAGAATGTGTTCGGCGTGGTCTTTGCGCTGCTGTTCTGCCTGATTCTCCAACGCATTTTTGCCCGCTGGGAGCGCTCTGCGAGCTGAGCCAACAGCTGTTCTGTGCAAATGCACGGAACAGCTGTTTCTTTTTTGCACATACTGTAAACCATTTTTATAAAATTAGTTGACATCGCAGTAAATCTGTGGTTTAATGCAATAAGCAAAACAACGAGGAGGAACTCCCAATGAGTGACATTTCCAGCAAAACTGCGCCGCGCAGCCGTTTTTCCGTGCGCGAGATCTGCTATTCCGGACTGTTCGCGGCGGTCATCGCGATCATGGCGCAGATTTCCATTCCGATGCCCGGCGGCGTACCCATGACCATGCAGACGTTTGCGATTACGCTGGCGGCTGTCGTACTCGGCGCCAAGCTGAGCACGGTTTCAAGCGTAATTTATCTGCTGCTCGGTGCCGTCGGCGTACCGGTGCTTGCGAACTTTTCCGGCGGTTTTGACAAGTTTATCGGTCCTACCGGCGGTTTTCTGATCTCCTTCCCGCTGATGGCGTTTATCATCGGCTGGGGCGCCGACCACCGCCATGCATTCCGCGGCGCGTATGTACTCGCACTGATCGTCGGCACGATTGCCAACTACGTTGTCGGCACGGCGATGTTCTGCGTACTCATGAACAGCTCGATCGCTGCAGGCGTGACCGCATGCGTGCTGCCGTTCATCCCGACCGCTGTCATCAAGGCTGTTCTTGCAACCGTGATCGGTTTTCTCGTTCGCAAGCGCATCCCGGGGATCAAGGCATGATCCGGCTGCGCCCGCATCATCTGCTTTGCACACAAGGCTACTCCGGCAAGGGATACAGCACGGATTTCGTGGACAACATGAATGCGGTCGTACATCGGCTGCGCCATGTGCCCGGTGAGAAAATCCGGCTCACGTTCGGCCCAGATTCTCTCTGCGCGTGCTGTCCGCACAATACGGACGGCTTATGCGACACACAGGACAAGGTATCCCGCTTTGACCGAAAGACGGTAGAATACTTTGGTTTGCACGAGGGCGAGTATGTTTATCAGGACCTGATCCGTGCAATCGACGCACAAATGACCCCAGCCATGCTGGAGGATATTTGTCGCGGATGTGCATGGTACCCCGTCAGCGCCTGCAAAAAGAATATCTGCGGAAAATGAAATGAGGCACACCGAAAG
>OOBP01001057.1_pt1 | contig 14310 bp, 16 predicted proteins | sample 1671681 | NCBI WGS metagenome assembly OOBP01 (sample SAMN06348181, study PRJEB24527) | human gut metagenome
CGTTCCCCTTTTACGCAGAAATGCTCCGCGAAAACCCACTGAACATTTTTTCATTTTATGCAGAATGAACTGTATTTTATAAATCTTCCCCTTTCTGTCTCTGTGTAGTATGATAAAAGCAATCACTATACAGCATTGATAGAAAAGAGGGTATTTTTATGTACAGAACATTATACAGCCCACAGGGCGGACGCATTATCCTGGATGGACGCGAGGTTATCAATATGGCCTCCAATAACTACCTTGGTCTAGCCAACCATCCTGCCGTTGTTGCTGCCGCAAAGGAGGCTTTGGAAAAATACGGCGTTGCCACAACCGCAAGCAGAAACATCTGCGGCAATTATCCCGTGCATGATGAGCTGGAGGAAAAGCTGGCAAAATTCAAGGGCGTAGAGGCAACACTGGTATTCAACTGCGGCGTAACCGCAAACTCCGGTTTGATTCCACAGCTAGTCGGCAAGGGTGATTTTATCTACAGCGATGAACTGAACCATGGCTCCATCATTGACGGCTGTCGCTTATCCGGCGCAAAAATCAAGGTGTTCCGCCACATGGATATGGCACATCTGGAAGAGCTGCTGCAGGAGCCTGTCGAAGGCAAACGGCTCATCATCACAGACGGCGTATTCAGCATGGACGGCGACCTTGCCCCCCTGCCGGAAATGGCAGATCTGGCAGATCAATATAATGCTCTCTTGGTGGTAGATGATGCCCATGGGGATGGCGTAATGGGCCCTGCCGGCAGAGGTACGGTAGACCATTTCGGTCTGCGCGACCGCATCATCATTGAAACAGGCTCTCTCTCCAAGGCATTCGGCTCCGCAGGCGGCTTTGTGGCAGGCCCGAAGGAGTTCATCGAGGCACTGCGTCCCAAGGCAAGAAGCTTTATCTTCACCGCTTCCCCAATGGCTCCCTGCCTGACAGCGGCGGCAGCAAAGGCTGTAGATCTGGTCATGGAAAATACGGCACTGGTAGATAAGCTGTGGGAAAACCGCAATTACTTTGCCGACCGCCTGAGCAAGCTCGGCTTGAATATCGGCACATCCGTCACACCTGTTATCCCGATTATCGTCGGCGATGCCGAAAAGGCGCAGAAGCTCAGTGAAATGATGTATGAACGAGGCGTTTATGCACAGGCCCTGCAATTCCCCATGGTACCCAGAGGAACCGCACGCCTGCGTACCATCCTTTCCGCAGACCACACCAAAGAGGATCTGGACAAGGTTGTGGACGCACTGGAGGAATGTGCGAAGGCACTTGACTTAATCAGATAAAAACAAAACCCCCTTTGCTGAACGAAATCCGTTCGGCAAACGGGGTTATTTTTATGCCTCATTCCTTATTTCTTCCTGCCGAAGAACCGCTTCCCGCCGCTCTGTCTGTTCAGTCCTCAGCTGCTTCAGGCAGGCATGGCGTTAAAGCGAATCACATAAAAAAAGAAGCCCTGAAAAATCAAGGCTTCTTCGCTGCACCCGACAGGATTCGAACCTGCGGCCTTTCGGTCCGGAGCCGAACGCTCTATCCCCTGAGCTACGGGTGCGTAAGGGCTGTGTTTCAGCCCGTTTTTCTATTCTACATGGAATCGTGGAAAATGTCAATTCCTTTCCCCCTGTTTCCTTTCGTCAAAAGCCGCTTCATTTTAAACAATCTCTACCGAAGGCAGCTGCCAGATTTCATCGGCATACTGACGAATGGTACGGTCAGAAGAAAATTTACCGCTCTCTGCCGTATTAAGAATTGCCATCCGCACCCATTTTTCCTCATCGCGGTAGGCTCTGTCGATGTCCCACTGTGCGCGTGCATAATCGGCGTAATCCTCCAGAACGAAGTATTCATCTGCTCTGCCGCCGCAGCCGTTCAGCAGTGCATCGTACAGCTCACGGAACAGATTGGTATCGGGGTCAAATGTGCCGTCAATCAGGCTTGTCAGTGCCATCCGCACCTCCTGATTCATGTTATAGACCATCCAGGGATCATATCCCTCCTGTGTCTTCTGCTGCACCTCTGCCGCGCTCATGCCGAAGATAAAGATATTGTCTCTGCCGACCTCCTCGCAGATTTCCACATTTGCACCATCCATCGTGCCGATTGTCAGCGCACCGTTCAGCATAAACTTCATATTGCCTGTACCGGAGGCCTCCTTGCCCGCAGTCGAAATCTGCTCGCTGACATCTGCTGCCGGAATCATCTTTTCTGCCAGAGAAACACGGTAGTTTTCCATAAATACCACCTTAATCTTACCATGGATGGTCGGGTCGTTATTCACCACATCCGCAACAGCGTTAATCAGCTTGATGATGAGCTTCGCTCTATGGTAGCCTGCCGCCGCCTTTGCCCCAAAAATAAAGGTTCTGGGTATCATATCCAGTCCGGGGTTCATCTTCAGGTGGTTATACAGCCCAATGACATGCAGGATATTCAGCAGCTGTCTTTTATATTCATGCAGACGCTTCACCTGAATATCAAAAATGGAATCAGGATTGATATCAATCCCCTTTGTTTCCTTGATATATTGCGCCAATGCAATTTTGTTTTCCTTCTTGATTGCCGTAAATCGGCTGCGGAAGGTAGCATCCTCTGCATAAGGTACCAGCTTTTTCAGCTCATCCAGATTGGTAATCCAGCCCTTGCCGATGGTTTCGGTAATCAGCTCTGCCAGCTTCGGATTGGCATGGAGCAGCCATCTTCTCTGGGTAATGCCGTTTGTTTTGTTATTGAATTTTTCGGGATACAGCTCATAAAAATCATGCAGCTCCTGCTTTTTCAGAATTTCCGTATGCAGTGCCGCTACCCCGTTGACAGAATGACTCCCGACGATTGCCAGAAATGCCATGCGAATCTGCCCATCTGCAATGATTGCCATTTTTCTGATTTTATCGGGATTGTTCCCATATTTTTCCGTCAGCTCCAGAACGAAACGGCGGTTGATTTCCTCCACAATCTGATAAATACGAGGGAGCAGGCGGCTGAATAATTCCATCGGCCATTTTTCCAACGCTTCGGACATAATCGTGTGATTGGTATATGCACAGACCCTTCTTGTAATGTCCCATGCCTGATCCCAAGGCAAATCATTTTCATCCACCAGCACACGCATCAGCTCCGCCACCGCCATGCTGGGGTGGGTATCATTCAGCTGAAATGCCACCTTATCTGGCAGTTCGTTGAAATCGGTATGCTTTTTCTTGAAGCGCGCAATCACACGCTGCACCGTTGCGGAAATGAAGAAATACTGCTGCCGCAGACGCAGCTCCTTCCCCTGTATATGCTCATCCGCAGGATACAGCACATCCGTCAGCGTATTGGCAAGCAGCTCCTCCTCCGCCGCCTTCTGATAATTGCCCTCATTGAAGGATTTCAAATCCAGTCTGGTTTTGGGCTTTGCCTCCCATAGGCGCAGGGTATTTACAGTATTATTGCCATAGCCGATGACCGGATAATCATACGGGATTGCCGTTACAGACTGATAATTTTCCTGCACAAAGCGATATTCGCCGTTGCCCTTTTCCACCGCGCGCACATTGCCGCCGAATTTGACCTCAACGGCATATTCGTTCCGTTTAATGCCCCAGGGGTCGCCGTTTTCCAGCCAGTTATCCGGCACCTCGACCTGATAGCCGTTTTCAATCCGCTGCTCAAAGATGCCGTAATGATAGCGAATCCCACAGCCGTAAGCCGGCAGGGAAAGCGTGGAAAGGGATTCCAGAAAGCAGGCCGCCAGTCTGCCAAGGCCGCCGTTGCCAAGACCGGGGTCGGGCTCTGCCTCCTCCACCATATTGTAATCAATGCCCAGCTCCGCAAAGACCTCCTTCACCTCATCGAACATTTCCAGATTGATCAGTGCATTGCCAAAGAAACGCCCCATCAGAAATTCCATGGAGAGGTAATAAACCACCTTTGCATCCCTTTCATAATATTCATCATGGGTTTTCATCCATTTATCGGTAATCACATCGCGCACAGCAAACACCGCCGCCTGATACAGTTCCTCAGGCGATGCATTTTCCAGTGTTTTGCGGTACAGTGTTTTTACATTTTCCCGAATGAGCTTCTTCAATTCCTTTTTTTCAATTCGTTCCATAATAAACCCCCTTAAGGTTTTCTCTATTTCTACAAAAATTTTGTTTTGTATGCTATTCTGTACATTTTCCTTTTCATCATACCAAAAAAAAGAAAGCTTGGCAAATTTCTCCTTTTTCCCGCTACAATAGCGGCGAAAAGAGAAATACTCCCGCAAGAAAGCCGCCTGCGCTGAAAAGTGCGTTTCGTATGGAAACAGGCTCAGGCAAAATGCCTGCCGAGGCATGATACAGCCCTACGCCACCCAGAAATGCCAGCGGAAATACGGGAATCTCCCATGAGAAGCAGACCGCCGCCGTCAGAAAAAGAAACAGCGCGCGCCGCAAAAGCACATCCCACGGAAGATATTTCTCTGCCAGAAGCCCCGTCCCGCAGCCTGCCGCCGCACAGCCTGCCGCACCCCAGAACCGCGCCGCACCCATGGCAGGCGGCAAAACCGCAAAGCAGAGCATTGCCAGATAAGCCCCCTCCAAAAAGCAAAGGACAGCAACCGCGGCGTTCCGCCTCTCTGCCGTCCTTATCACCATCAGATACCCCACCAGAAGGAGCACCCAGACCTTTTCCATAAAATCACCCCATCATACCCTCTTAGAAAAAGGATATGGCAGGGACAGAGCCTTCATGCCGCATCAGAGCGCAAAAACAATCCCCACAATGGCACTCAGCACGATATAAAAAATCGGGTGCTTTTTCCATTTATTCGTTGCAAACAGCAGCACCACAAACAGAATACATTCCTCAATGCCGATATAGCTGCCAAAATTGGAAAGCGTTAAATCAGATAGCGCCGCAGAATGAAACAGCGCCCCGATCAGCACGCCAAAGCCTGCCGCCGCAATCAGCCCCATAACCGCAGGGCGCAGTCCGTAAAACGCATACTCCACATATTTATTGCTGCGGAATTTTTCCAGCACCTTGGAAATCAGAATAATAATGATAACTGAGGGCAACACCAGACCAAAGGTTGCCGCAATGCTACCGATAACGCCGCTGTGCTGAAAGCCCGTATAGGTTGCCATATTGATGCCCAAGGGGCCGGGGGTCGATTCCGAAACAGCAATCATATCGGGAATCTGCTTCGCGGAAAACCATGGATATTTATCCGCCAGACGGTAGAGGAAGGGCAGCGTTGCCAGACCGCCGCCGACAGAAAACAGCCCAATCTTGAAGAATTCAAAAATCAAAATCAGAAGGCTTATCATTTCTCCTTCGCCTCCCTTCCGCAGGAAACAGCAATACCGAGAACCGCCGCCGCAATCACAATCCAGACAGGGGAAATATCCACCCATACGGATACAAGGAAGGAAGCCGCCGCAATCACCACACAAAGCTTATCCACGATGGATTTTTTCCGCAGTCCCATCACGGCATTGAGAATCAGCACGCTGACCACAACGCGAATCCCTGCAAAGGCATGCTGCACCACTGCCAGCTCTGCAAAGTTTTTCAGCACTGCCGCAATAAACATCACAATGCACAGTGACGGGAACACACTCCCGACCGTTGCCGCAATCGCGCCCGGTATGCCCTTCTGCTTATAGCCGATAAAGGTCGCCGTATTGATAAAAATAACACCGGGGGTGCATTGCCCGATTGCAAAATAATCCAGCATTTCATCCTCTGTTGCCCATTGGCGCTTTTCTACAACCTCCTTCTGCAGCATCGGCAGCATGGCATAGCCGCCGCCAAAGGTAAAGCCGCCAATGCGTGCAAAAGAAGAAAATAATTCCCATAATTCTTTCATTGCTATCCTCTTTCCTGCTCTTATGTCTCCTGCATTTTCGCCATACGGTCTGTCGTTGCAAGGGTATCCATAATTTCATTCAAATCGCCATCCATAATGGCATCAATCTTATGCAGTGTCAGCCCAATGCGGTGGTCTGTCACCCTGCCCTGCGGAAAGTTATAGGTACGAATTCGCTCACTTCTGTCCCCCGTGCCGACCTGTGAACGTCTGTCGGCGGAAATTGCCGCATCATGCGCACGCCGCTCCCGTTCATATACACGGGCATACAGCACCTTTAACGCCTGCTCCTTGTTCTTGAGCTGCGATTTCTCATTCTGGCAGGAAACCACAATCCCCGTCGGGATATGCGTCATCCGCACCGCAGAATCCGTTGTATTGACACACTGACCGCCGTTGCCCGATGCACGGAACACATCCACGCGCACATCGTTCATATCAATATGCACATCGACCTCCTCCGCCTCCGGCAGCACTGCCACCGTCACCGTTGAGGTATGCACGCGTCCGCCGCTTTCCGTCACCGGCACACGCTGCACCCGATGCACGCCGCTTTCGTATTTCAGTCGGGAATATGCTCCCTCGCCCTTTATCATAAAGGAAATTTCCTTAAAGCCGCCAAGGTCACTCTCGCTCGTATTCATAATTTCTATCTTCCATTTTCTCCGCTCCGCATAGCGCGCATACATGCGGAATAAATCCCCTGCAAACAATGCTGCCTCATCTCCACCTGCGCCGCCGCGGATTTCCATGATAACATTTTTTTCATCATTGGGATCCTTCGGAATTAGTAAAAGCGTCAGTTCCTGCTTGAGCCGCTCCGCCTTTTCCTTGTTTTCTGCCAGTTCCTCCTTCAACAGCTCCCGAAAATCCTCCTCCTGCTTTTCCTCCAGCATGGCAAGGCTTTCGGCAATGCCCTCCTTCGCCTGCTTATACTCCCGATATTTCTCTACAATGGGAGTTATATCGCTGTATTCCTTCATCCGCTTGCGCCATTCTGTCTGATTGGCAATCACGTCGGGGTCGTTAATCTGTTCCGCCAAGTCCTCATATTTCGTTTCGATTTCCGCCAAACGGTCTAACATTTTTATGCCCCCTCCTTCTTTCCTGTATATCTCCCAAAGGCAACCCTGTCCAGTCCTGCCAAATCCTGCTTGATGCCGATTTCCGTATAGCCAAGGTCTGCCAAAAGCGTGTGCAGGGCTGCTCCCTGGTCATAGCCGATTTCAAAAAACAACCATCCGTCTGCCTTCAGCCAGGCTCGGCTTTCCGCTGCAATCGCGCGGTAAAAATCCAGACCGTCCGCACCGCCGTCCAGCGCATTGATGGGTTCAAAGTCCTTCACTTCCGTCATCAGCCCTGCGATATCCTCCTTGGGAATATAGGGCGGATTGGAAACAATCGCATCCAGCTGCCCTCTCCACTGCGCAGGTACATTTTGAAATAAATCGCTCTCATAAAACGAAATTTCCGCATGATTTGCCGCCGCGTTTTTCGTTGCATAGCCTAACGCCTTCCGGCTGATATCCACCGCCAGAACATGTTCAAATTTCCCGTAATGGGACAGGCTGACAGGAATGCAGCCGCTCCCCGTCCCGATATCCAGAACCGTCCGCAGCGGTTCTGTCTGCTGCTTCTCCAGAATGGTTTCCACCAGAATTTCCGTATCCCCTCTGGGAATCAGCACACCCTCGCCCACAGAAAAGGGAAGTCCCATAAACTCCCATGTACCGAGGATATACTGCGTCGGGCGACCGCTCTCCCGTTCCGCAAGAAAGCCTTCATACTGCATTGCAGCCTCCGCAGAAAGCGGCTCCTCTCCGCGCAAAAATAAAGCCGTTCGGTTCAGACCGACAGCTTTTTCGAGCAGCAGCTCCGCTTCAACGGCGTAGGCCTCCTTTCCTGCCCTCTGCAATCGCTTCTTTCCCTCGCGCAATGCCTCTGCAATGGTTTTATTCCTCAGGCTCATCTTCCAGAACCCCTTTCATTGCCGCAATGGCACATTCTATCTGGCTTGCATCCGGCTCTGCCGTTGTCAGCTTCTGCAGGCAAAGTCCCGGCGCACTGACGATTTTCACAAAGCTGCTTTCTGAATTGCCCGCCCAGCGGATCACCTCATAGGAAATCCCCGCAATAAACGGCACAAGGCAGATTCTTGTAATCAGCCGCAGCCAGAATACATCCGTCCGAACGAAGAAAAATACAATCATGGAAATCAGCATGACGAACAGCAGAAAGCTTGTGCCGCAGCGCTTATGCAGCCTTGTGCAGGGGCGTACGTTTTCCACCGTCAGCTCCTTGCCGCTTTCAAAGCATGCAATCGTCTTATGCTCTGCGCCATGGTATTGGAATACACGCTTAATCTCCTTCATACGAGAAATCAGCCAGAGATAGCCAAGGAAAATCGCAATACGAATCAAGCCTTCGATAATGCCCAGTGCCCACGTCGGCACAAGGGTTTTGAATAAATTCCCGATGGCAACGGGCAGCACAAAAAACAGCCCCATACCCAGAAGCAGGGAAATGAATACGCTGAAATAAATCAGAATATCGTTGATTTTATCCCCCAGCTTCTCCTTCAGCCATTGCTCAAAGGGGGAAAGCTCTTCCTCCTCCCAGCCCTCGCCTGCAATCTCCGCAGAACGCATCAGTATTTTCGTACCGGTAACAAGGGAATCCACAAACGCCGCCATACCGCGGAAAATAGGGTATCTGAACAGTCCCTTTTTCCCTAGGCCGCCGACAGGCTTCTTTTCCACAACAATTTCCCCTTCGGGATTTCTCACTGCCATTGCATATATCTTTTTCCCGCGCATCATAACGCCCTCAATGACCGCCTGACCGCCGATGTTATTTGTCTGTTGTTTGCCATTTGACACAGAATCATCTCCTTTAACAAATAACTTATTATACCATACGGGAGTAAATTTAGCAAAACGGTTTTTGTTATAGTCTGCTGCGCAATCGAAATTTGTATCATAGGAGGTAATAAAAATGAAGAAAATCGAAGGTTTATATCGCAGCTACTGCCACGAAAGAGAACTGGAAATGCAGGAGTATCACACAGGAGGGAGCAGGATGAAGGATTTGCAGGAATTTTTGAAAAGCAAACTCAATGCAGAAGATTATTTCACTGCGGAAGAATTGCTGAATGATTTGATTACCGAAACGGAAGAAAAAGGCTTTGCCGCAGGTGCCAAATACACCGCCGGTCTTGGGAAGGAATTGTTTGCAGAATAAAAAAATTTGCCCCCGAAAAGGGGGGGCTTTTAGTATTAAAATTCTATCCTTTTTAATACTGTCCCGGTGCTTCTTCCACTCAACTTATCAAAATTCAGTGTTTTGTGGCAAGTTACCGGCAAATCGCCAGCAAGTTAAAAAAAAGACCCCGGACCCGAAGGACACCGGAGTACGTTCAATACATTTTTATGCTCTATAATTCATTTGACGTTTTTCATGTAAATTATTCTTTCCGTCTGCTCAAAATCTGTCTAGTATCGTATATCAAATCACAAATATTGTCAAAATGGATTCTCTCGGACTTGAACCGAGGACCGTCCGGTTATGAGCCGGATGCTCTGACCAACTGAGCTAAGAATCCAGAGTGCCCCGGTTACCAGCCGGAGCGATTTGTATTGCCTATGTATGACTCTTTATGAAATCTTGAGCACTTTCATTATACCATTTTGTTGACCTCAACAAAACGATTATTTCGCCACCTTGAAGTTTTCCCATTTCTTATATGCGTCGATGTACATTTCCTGTTTATCTCCATTGTATGTACATTCATAATACATACCATCAAAAAGAGTTGTGGAAAGCAGTGCCTTATTGTTCTGCAACGTCTTGCAGCACCACACCATAAAAACATCATCAGAAGTAATCTTCTTATTATCGCTTTTGTCCAAGTGCTTGTTTGTGTACTCTGCAACCTCTTTTTTACACCATTCCAAAAAATCCTTTTCGTTCATACTTTTTCGCTCCTTTTGTTTTATTTAATCAAATTCTATTTATTTTCGCTTAAACTTTCAAAATTCTATAGAATTATTGCAAGTATACTTATCATTTCTTCGTCAACACCGCAACGCTGCCCTTACTGGTAACACTATACCCGATAGCATCCGCCACATCCCGAATTTTGATATAGTTAATGCCATCCTTCAAAATCCGTTCCACCGTATGCTCCTTCCCATTGATAATCATTTTGCATTTTTCTACCACTTCATCATCCCTCATTTCGTATTGAAATACATCCTCAACCAACAGCCAATGTGTGAATTTATTGCACCGCAGAGGGACTTCTCGCACACCGTAAGCCGAACCGTCAGCAGCTATGTAGTAGGGGTAGCCGTTCTTCATGCCAGTGTATACCCCGATATGCCCCTGCATCCAGACCAACGCTCCGATGGGTGCCTTTTCAATGGTGGAAATGGGGTTGATTTTGGTTGCCCTTGCTCGCCATTGGCCCGAACCCAGTGTAACGCCGCACGCCCAAGAAATCAGACCACTGCAATCCACGCAGACCTTCCCGATTTTATCCCTGTCGCTCAGCCAGACCATTTTCCCGTAGGTGTTTTTCAGAAATTTATAGTTCTGCTCCGTCATAACCTTGCCCTTCATGCCGTAAACATACGGCGTGCCGATTTTGGAGCGGCAGAAGGCTACCAATTCTTTTCCTGTCATTTTTTTCGCCATGTAATCACCCCTTCACAATTTCCTTGACCGCCTTATTTTCCTTCAGCATTTTTCGCATTTCCTCCAGTGCCTCATCCACCCACAGGGAGAAGGTATCGAAGGATACCGCCATAGCCAATGCAGGAAACCGCTGAATGAATAAATCATAGGTCTGGCGCAGCTTCAGCTTTCCTGTGCCGCTCCCCAATTCTGCCTCTGCCTGTGTGACCGCCCACAGCAACCACTCCTTGACTTTTTCCCTCTGTGCCGCCGTTGGCATTTTCAGAAACCGCCCGATAAACACACCGACCATTCCTGCAACCGCCATCAGCGCAACCACCAGATACCAATTTTCCATTAAAAACATTATTCAATCTCCTTCCCTTCCTCTCGCCGCGTCCCGCGTTCCTCCGCTCTGCGTTCTGCCTGCTCCACGCCTTTATCGTACAGCTTCATCAGACCACAGATGCCTAATTCTGTCCCAAATACACGATGCGTACTGTCAACCACAGCACTCACATCATGGCCAAATGCACCTAATACCATGCCTGCAATCGTGATTCCTGCGCAGAATACCAACGAATAAATCACAATGCTGGACATGGTATCATCATTTATCTTTGGTGGAAAACGAATTCGTCTGCGTTTTTTCATTAAAAACCGCCACCATTCAGCAGAAACCCAATCACCGCACCGACAACCACAGCGATAGCCTTATCAATCAGCCCATCCCAACGCTTTGCCGGCTTAGAGACCAGCTGCTTCACATCATCCTTGATTTCTCCGACATCCGTTTTGATGTGCTCCTGCTCGTTTTGCAGGACCGAAAACGCATTTGTCAGCTCCTCAAGGTTGTCCTGCCGCTTCTCCATGCGGTCAATGCGCTTGTGTGCGGATTTCGTGCTGTCCAGTGCCTCCTGCACCCTTTTTTCCATATCTTCCATTGTTCTTCCCCCTCCTTAACTCTGCACCTGTGCCGCTGTAACATGGTGCGGATTGTTAAAATCATTCAAATGCGCCTGCAATGCCGCCATAACCGCCGCTGTCCCGACTGCCGCAGAGGACGCAAGCGAACCGCTTTTCACGCCACTGGTAACGGATGCCGCAAGCGTGGGAATGAAATCCCCCAATTCCACATCGTTGTACTGCTCAAGCAAACAATCCCATTCATACGATATAACCTTCGCCTGTTTCCGAAAGCCCATTTTGGTATTGATAACCGTTACCATATCCCCCAAAAAGACTTCTTCCAGAACGGCATAATCACGATATTCCACCGTCTTTTCCAGTGCCACAAAATCCACCTTGATGTTGATGCTTGGAATGTCACAGCCTTCATCCAACAGCTTTTGTCCCTCTGCCTGCACCTCGGAAACGCTCTTATTTTCCTCTGTCAGCGTGTGGATTTTCGGATAGATATAATCATTGATATGTGGACTGTCAAGCGTTGCAGAGCCGTTCTTGCCATAGCAGACAATGCGTGTCTTGACCTCCGATTCATCCTCTGTGACCTCAAGCCCGACAAGGTTTTTCCCATAGCGGATGGAAACACCCCTGTCCTGCCCCAATGCCGCCCGAAGGGATACCTGAAAGCCATCCCGCAGCAGCTCGCCGCCGTAGCCCTTGACAAACGAGGTTGCTTCGTCATCGTCCGACAACAACGCCTGCACGGGATTCATACGCCCTGTTGTGAGCGTCCCTGCCAGCGAAATATCCGTATCAAAGGAAAAGGGCATGGGATAGGCAAACGCCGCCTGTAATGCCGTCAGTGCCGCTCCTGCCGTGCCGCTGTGGCTGATTGGTTCGCACTGGTTGTCCAGTAAATCATAAAAAATATGCCTTGCGTTGACCGTAATTTCCTTCATGGTTGGTTTGACGTAATAAATGCGGAACGGCTGCATCCCTTTGGGCGTGGATGCGTAGAGAATTCGCCCTCGTTCAATGCGTTTCCATTTGCCGCCATCGTCATAGGGGTGCTTCATCTCCAACTCATACGCCCCGTTCAATTCTTCCTCCACAACACAATGGCTGGGAACCAACGCCCCCAGCCCGAATGTGTCAAATGTCTTTGCCGTTTTTTCGTGAATGGTAATCATAACATCACTCCATCATACCGACCAATTCCTGATACTGCTCCTCTGTAATGCGGTTCGCCATGAGGAATACATCCAGCTTGTTCAGCATGTCCTCTTTGTCGTATGCACCTCTGCTAATCAGTTTTTTCAGTCTTGCGTATGTCATAACGATCTCTCCTTTCAAATTTCCAGTTCCTTCATGCAAACCAAATAGTCTACATTGATTGTTGTGTCTAAAATTGCCTGTTCGGTTTCGGATAGGGGCGGTTCGGGGATGGGTTCTGGTTCGGGCGGTGTGTATTCCAAAAATGTACCTGTTTCAGCATCATAAATCATGCCAAGGGTAACGGTATCGTCACAAGGAATAGCAGTCACAGGGTTGCCCGATGGGTCGGGTGGATAGTAGGGTTCTGTTTCTTGGTCTTTCAGAACGTCAATCACTCTGTTTTGTAAAATCATTGCGTAAGTTTTCATATTCTCACCTCACCATTCGATGATGACGATGCCATCGCCGCCAGCAGATGCACCAGTATAATTATAACTACCGCCGCCACCGCCACCACCATAACCTGGCGGAAATTGAGATGCCCCCTTTGAAGAATCAGCACCATTTCCTCCGCAGCCATAAGAACCGCCGCCGCCGCCACCATTTGGGGAACTTCTTACCGATCTATCCGCTACTGTACCTCCATTACCTCTAACTCCATCTAGTCCATATTCAGCCCCACGATTACTGGAGGAGTCTCTGTAATAGAATCCTCCTTCACCACCAACACCAGCACCAACAAGCCCTGTTGTAGTACCTCCACCTCGGAGTGTAACGAGGTTTCCGATAATTGTAGGTGTGCCATTTGAACCTGCACTACCACCGTTGCCAACAGTAATGCTTATTGTTTGTCCTGCTGAAACAGAATACGGCTCCCTTATGATGCACTCGCCACCATCGCCTCCTTTTCCGCCGTAATAATAAGAACCACTATTACTATATCTGGTGCCTCCCTGCCCACCTGCACAGGCAGTAATCCAAATTTTCGTTACGCCATCGGGAACGGTAAACGTGCCATTTTCGGTAAAGGTCTGCGTACCACTCTTTGCGGGGAGCATTTTATCCAACGACTGAAACCCACTTGTCCCAATCGTACTATTCAAATAGGCTTTAATCTTTTTCTCCAGTGCACTTTCCACATCCCCACGCCCTGCCAAGGTTTCCAGAATCCCCCAGAACGTATCCACGCCGTACTCTGCCGCCTTGTCCCCAGGCTCGCCGAATGCTGCGGCAATCTTGTGCATGGTATCCAGTGCATCTTGAATTTCCTGAAACAGCACCACCAGAACGCCGTATTCGTTTTCGCTTTCTACCGCATCCGTCCAAGGAATTGCCGCCGTCACATAAATTTCAAACACCTGCGTAGACAAAATCTGACCGCCTGCGTTCCAGACAGAAATCTGTGCCTCGACCGCCTTTGCCTCCGAAAGAATTTCATTCGTCAATGCAAACTGGCATCTGCCTGCGGTCGCATCCGTCACTTCCCCCTGATTAAAAAATGTGCTGCCATCCGCCTTTCTGAATGTGATACGCACCTGTTCGCCTGTCAGATTGATTGGCACGCCGTTTTCATACAGGCATACATCCAAATATCTGGATTTTGTATCATTCTGCACAGGGCGAATCCCGATGCTGTTCGGCTTTTTGTTCACATCAATTTCCAACCGATTATACGTTTTTGCCATTTTCCC
>OOBP01001060.1_pt1 | contig 14287 bp, 7 predicted proteins | sample 1671681 | NCBI WGS metagenome assembly OOBP01 (sample SAMN06348181, study PRJEB24527) | human gut metagenome
AGGAGCATAGGATTACAATGGCTGATTTTAACGAATACAAGGGCGTATGGGTCTTTTGCGAGCAGCGCCAGGGCGCACTGATGTCCACTGACTTCGAGCTGGTTAGCGAGGCCCGTAAGCTGGCCGACGAGCTGGGCTGCGAGGTCACCGGTCTGCTGCTGGGCGACAACGTGGAGGGCATTGCCAAGGAACTGGGCGGCTACGGTGCCGACAAGGTTCTGGTCTGCGACAGCCCCCTGCTGAAGGATTACACTACCGACGCATACGCTAAGGTCGTGTGCGATATGGTCAACGAGTACAAGCCTGAGGTGCTGCTGATCGGCGCTACCAACATTGGCCGCGACCTCGGCCCCCGCTGCGCAGCCCGTCTGCACACTGGCCTGACCGCCGACGCTACCCATCTGGATATCGACACTGCAAAGTACATCGACTTCCTGAAGGAGAGCTCCACCATCGACCTGTCCAAGCAGAAGTTCGATATGGAAGACCGCAACCTGAAGATGACCCGTCCCGCATTCGGCGGCCATCTGATGGCTACCATCATCTGCCCCCGCTTCCGTCCGCAGATGTCCACCGTGCGTCCCGGCGTTATGAAGAAGGCTCCCTTCGATCAGGCCAAGGCTGATGCCTGCCAGATCGTCAAGCCCGCCTTCAGCCTGACCGCTGAGGACATCAAGACCGAAGTGCTGAGCGTGGAGAAGGCCGCTGAGAAGCTGGTCGACCTGATCGGCGCAGATGTCATTGTCTCCGTTGGTCGTGGTATCAGCAAGGATGTCAACAAGGGCATCGAGCTGGCCGAGCAGCTGGCAGCCGCTCTGGGCGGCGGTGTCGTGGGCGCTTCCCGTGCCGTCACCGATGCAGGCTGGATGACCGCTGACCATCAGGTCGGTCAGACCGGCAAGACTGTGCACCCCAAGATCTATGTGGCTCTGGGTATCTCTGGTGCTATCCAGCACACCGCCGGTATGCAGGATTCTGAGTGCATCATCGCCGTCAACAAGAACGAGGGTGCTCCCATCTTCGGCGTTGCTGACTACGGCATCGTGGGCGATCTGTTCAAGGTCGTGCCTGAGCTGATCAAGCAGATCGAGGCAGCAAAGGCTGCTCTGTGATCGCCTGTTCCTGAGCATTGTTCAATAGCATAGCCTGAATTGTGAGAGGCCGTTGCACATTTTTGTGCAGCGGCCTCCTTTTTGTGCTTTTTATAAAGGAGCTGTTGTGCCGGCCACTGCACAGCAGCTCCGATTTGCTCCACAGGAAAGGAACGCAGAAGGGAACACAGCGAAGCGCCACAAAAACGTACACAGAAACCACGATATGCAAAGTGGTGCATATAAATACAGTGATATACAAAACGAAACGCACCGAAGTGTCCCAAAAAGTGTGCGGAAGCTGTTGCACTTGGCTTGTTTTGGCGAGAAGCGCAACACAACTGTAACGTTTTCGGACTCTTTGTTACGCTTGAGTTGCGATAAAAAGGCGAGAATTTTTTAAAAAATCTGTATTTTTTCTGCAAATCAAGCGCTAAACCTCTTGACGTCTGTATGGTTTTGTGATACTCTTGTTACATAAGAGTTGCGGATGTGATACGACAGAGTTGCAAACGAGTTGCAATATCCAAGATCACACTGCATAAGGCAACAGACCGGAGGCAATCTTATGAAGCGTGCAATGAGTACCGTGAAGAATATCGCAGCAGCTGCAATGACGCTGGCTGTGTTTTTTGGCTTTGCAGGCTTCAAGCCCGTCACCGCAAACGCTGCACAGGCTGCCATGCCTGCCACCGCTTCTGTGGAAGAAGAGAACTCCTACTTTGAGGAAGACGCTTACCAGCGCAGCTTCCTGACCCTGATCAATAACGAGCGTGCACAGGCTGGTCTGGCTCCTGTTGCTCTGGGCGACAGCAACCACAACGCCGCTGCAATGGAGCGTGCCGAAGAGCTGGCAGTTTCTTACTCCTACGTTCGTCCCAACGGTCAGCGCGATTTCACCGTTCTGGCAGAGAACGGCATCAGCGATGTCTCCATCGGCGAGAACTACATGGCCGGCTGCTCCACCCCCGATTCCGCAATGGATCAGTGGATGGCTACCGACTTCACCCGTGAGCGTATCCTGAACGCCGATGCTACCACCGTGAGCGTTGGCTACTATGAGGGCGGTGTTTACAATAACTATTGGGTGCTGATCTTCTCTTACCCCGAAAATTCTCACACCGAGGGTTACCGTCAGGAAGTTCTGAATCTGGTCAATGCCCAGCGCGCAAAGTACGGTCTGACTGCTCTGGAAATGGGCGATGACGCGCTGACCGCCGCTGCACAGACCCGCGCCGAGGAGATCTCCGTTGTGAACTCCCACGTCCGTCCCGATGGTTCCAAGTGCTTCACCGTCCTGAAGGACTACGGCGTCACCGATACCCCCACCGGCGAGAATGCCGCATGGGGCAGCGTCTCTCCTGAAGAGGTCGTCAACGCATGGATGAACTCCGAAGGCCATCGTGCCAATATCCTGAACCCTGAGGCTCGCAAGATGAGTGTTGGTTACTACTACAACAGCAACAGCACTTGGGGCCATCAGTGGATCCAGATCTTTACCAAGTGATTAACTGCTTTCTTCTTATAAAAAGACTGGCGGGGCCGCAAGGCTTCGTCAGTCTTTTTATTTGCGCCCGTTTGTGTTATACTTATTCTGAGTTATTATCAGGAGGATCTAACGTGGAGGATTACCGCACCGTCCGGGGCACGGCCACCGGTGAATACGAAGAGAAAAAAAGCCGCTTTATCGCACAGCTTTCCTTTGCTGACAGTGAGGAAGCTGCGGTGGCTTTTCTGGAGCAGGTGCGGGCGGCTAACCGCACCGCGCGGCACAACGTTTACGCTTACCGCCTGCGGGCGGGCAACCGCGAGCGCTATTCCGATGACGGCGAGCCGGCCAAGACTGCCGGTACGCCCGCGCTGGAAGTGCTGCAGCACAGCGGCCTGACAGACCTGATCGTGGTGGTCACCCGCTACTTTGGCGGGGTGCTGCTGGGCACCGGCGGCTTGGTGCGCGCTTACACTACCGCCACTGCCCGTGCGCTGGAAAACGCCGAGGTGGTCACTGTGCGCAGCGTGGTGGAATTACAAGTGACAGTGGACTACGCCCTTTACGAGCGTGCATCTCTGCTCATTGACGCCGCCGGGGCAAAGCAGGCACCGCCGGAGTTTACAGACCGGGTCACCCTGCGCTGGCAGATGCCGGAGCATACCGAAGCCCCGCTGCTGGAGCAGCTGAGAGAACTGACCCGGGGCAGCGCTCAGGTAACGGTGTCTGACCCGTTCTACGCACCATTTTAAAAAACAAAGTCTTTTTTGCAAACCGACACGGAACTTCCCCCTTCGACATGGCCGATGTGTTACAATTGCCGTAGCGCAGCAATTGGGATCGGCTGTGCGCAGAGGGGAGGGGAGAAGCCCGAAAAACAAAAGGAGGATCTGTATGGATGTGCGCCGGAGAACCGAGGAGATCGAACACCTTACCTTTGCACCGTGGGCGACCTTCAGCGATGCAAGCCGTGGCCGCGCCGTACCGGAGCCGCAGGACCCGCTGCGCCCGGTGTTCCAGCGGGATCGCGACCGGGTGCTGCACTGCAAGGCCTTCCGGCGTCTCAAGCAGAAAACGCAGGTGTTCCTCTCGCCGGAAGGCGATCTGTACCGTACCCGGTTGACCCATACGCTGGAAGTTTCGCAGATCGCCCGCACCATCGCACGCGGTCTGCGCCTGAACGAGGATCTGACCGAGGCCATCAGCCTTGCGCATGATCTGGGGCACACTCCCTTTGGACACGCAGGCGAAAAGGCACTGAACGCTCTCTGCCCGGACGGCTTCCACCATTATATGCAAAGCCTGCGTGTGGTAGACCGGCTGGAAAAGGACGGCGAGGGCCTTAACCTGACATGGGAGGTGCGCAACGGCATCGTTACCCACACCAAGGGCACATGGGCGGCTACCCCGGAAGGGCGCATCGTGCGCTTGGCAGATCAGATTGCCTTTGTCAACCACGATATCGAGGACGCCGTGCGCGCCGGTGTGCTGGACGCTGCCACCCTGCCCAAGGACTGCACGGCAGTGCTGGGGCAGACTAAGTCCGCCCGCATCACCACTATGATCAACAGCATCCTCACCCACAGCGAGGAAGATGTCCGCATGGGCACCGAGGAATACGAGGCTTTTCTCGCTTTGCGGGATTTCATGTACGCCACCGTGTATGTGGACAAGAACGCCAAGCGCGAAGAGCAGAAGGTGGACAAGCTTATTGCGGAGCTGTACGAGTACTACCTGACCCATGTGGATCAGATGTCCAACTTTTATGTGCAGCTGGCCTATCAGGAGGGACGGGAACGCGCCGTCACCGACTACATCAGCGGTATGAGCGACGAGTTTGCCATCCGCACCTTTGAAGAACTGTTCGTGCCCCAGAAATGGCACGTCCTTTAAAACTGGAGAGGTCGTTTAAAACAACATGATCCCACACGAATACATCGAGGAGCTCACCCGCCGCACCGACATTGTGGAGCTGGTGGGCAGCTATGTGCAGCTCAAGCGCAAGGGACGGCTATACGGCGGTCTGTGCCCCTTTCACAGCGAAAAAACGCCGTCCTTCTATGTATACCCTGACACTCAAAGCTTTTACTGCTTCGGCTGTCAGGCAGCCGGAGATGCCATCAGCTTTGTCAAAAAGATCAACAATATCAGCAGCGGCGAAGCTATCAAGATGCTGGCTTCCCGCGCCGGTATGCCGGAGCCGCAGGAGGACGACAAGACCGGACGTCTGCGCAGCCGGGTGCTTTCCATGAATAAGGAGGCCGCCCGCTTCTTCCACGCCTGCCTGAACTCTACCGTGGAGGAGGCACGGCAGGCGCGCGCTTACTGGCGGCGGCGCGGGCTGGACGATAAGACCATCGTCCGGTTCGGGCTGGGCTATGCCCCCAACGATGGGCAGGCACTGTACCAGTACCTGCGGGATAAGGGCTACAACCAGCAGGAACTGGACGCCAGCGGCTTGTTCAAACGCAGCCAGTCCGGGCGCATCTACTGCCTGTTCTGGAAGCGTGTCATGACCCCTATCTTTGACCTGCGCGGCAACATCATTGCCTTTGGCGGGCGCGTGATGGACGACTCCAAGCCCAAATACGTTAACAGCCCGGAAACGCTGGTCTACCACAAATCCGAGACGGTGTTTGCCATGCAGATCGCCAAGCGCAGCGCCTCCCGGCGGTTCGTGCTGTGCGAGGGCTACATGGATGTCATCAGTATGCAGCAGGCGGGCATCGATACCGCCGTCTGCGCCTGCGGCACCGCCCTGACCCCCGGACAGGTGCGCATCATCAGCGAATATGCCGATGAGGTCATTCTGAGCTATGACTCGGACGAGGCCGGCCAGAAGGCGACCCTGCGCTCGCTGGAACTGTTCCGCAACAGCCCGGTAAAGGTGGGCGTTTTGCAGATTCCCGGCGCAAAGGACCCAGACGAATACATCAAAAAATACGGCCCGGAGCGCTTTCAGGCACTTCTGGATGGGGTGGGCAATGCGCTGGACTTCCGGCTCAAGCGCCTGCGAGACCAGTATGATCTCTCGCAGGATGCGCAGCGGCTGCAATATGTAAAGGAAGCCGTGGAGATGCTGGCCGAGCGCTCCAACCCCACTGAGCAGGAGGTGTACGCCGGGCGGCTGGCAGAGGAGACCAACATCTCCAAAACTGCCATTTTGGCGCAGCTGGGCACCGCAGCAAAGCGGGCGGGCGGCAAGTACCGCCGGGAGAAAAACCGCGAGCTGCTGCGCTCCGGCGAGATGGATCAGATCAAGGTCCCGTACAGCGCAGGCGGCAGTCAGGCGCTGGGCATCGCCAGCGCCCAGCAGCGGTTGCTGGCAGCTATCCTGCGGGAGCCGCGCTATCTGGAACTGGCCAAGCAGCAGTTGACGGCGGAGCAATTCATCCAGCCGCAGCAGAAGGAACTATACGAAGCGATGCTCAATTGCAGCCGGGAGGGCGTGGAACTCAGCCTGACTGCACTGCGGGCATTTGTAAGCGAAGAAGCATTGAATGAACTGAGCCGGCTTGCGGCACAATACAGCGATGTGAACTGCACTCCGGACGATATCCGTCTGTATCTGGACAGGATCGCCCGGGGAATGCCGGTTGCTAGCAAAGCTGCTGCAATGTCCGGCGATGAGATCACACAGTATCTTCAGTCGATGCGCGAAAAAAAGCAGGGGACGCTGCCCGAACAAGACTGATCCCTGTTTTCCCTCCGGCTGGAGCTGGAGAGAAAAGGAGCAGGAATCATGCAGAAATTGTCGCAAACGGAAGAACTTGCCCGCAGCCTTGCCGCAAAGGCTCACCGTCACACCCTGACCATGGAGCAGATTAGCCGTGCCATGGAAGAAGCGGATTTTGATATTGCACAGCTGGACGAGCTTTACGCGGCGCTGGAGCAGCGGGGCGTTCATCTGGCAGAGGAACCTGCCGAGCTGCCTGTGCTGGATGATGCCCAGATCGGCAGGCTGGAGAATGAACTATCCTCTGAGGGCGTGGCACTGGATGACCCGGTCAAGACCTATTTAAAGGAGATCGGCCGGGTGCCGCTGCTGACCGCCGGACAGGAGATGGCGCTGGCAAAGGCTGCCCGGGCCGGGGATGCAGATGCCCGCCGCGCTTTGAGCGAGGCAAACCTGCGGCTGGTGGTATCGGTAGCCAAGCGCTACGCCGGGCGTGGACTGCCTTTTCTGGATCTCATTCAGGAGGGCAACCTCGGCCTGATGAAGGCTGCTGAAAAGTTTGAGCCGGAGCGGGGCTTCAAGTTCTCCACCTACGCAACCTGGTGGATCCGTCAGTCCATCACTCGCGCCATTGCGGATCAGGGGCGCACCATCCGCATCCCGGTGCATCTGGTAGAGAGCATCAACCGGGTCAAGAAAACGGCAGGCGATCTGCTGCACAAAAATGGGCGGGAGCCCACCGTGGAGGAGATCGCCGCCGCACTGGATATGGAGCCGGACAAGGTGCGGGAACTGTTGCAACTGTCGCAGGAACCCATCAGTCTGGAAACGCCGGTAGGGGAGGAAGAGGACGCCCATCTGGAGGACTTTATTCAGGACGAGGACGCCGGTGTCCCGGTGGATGAAGCTGGGCGCCAGCTGCTGCGGCGGGAGCTGCTGCACGTCCTTAAAAGCCTGACGCCCCGGGAGGAGAGGGTCATCACCCTGCGCTTTGGTCTGGAGGATGGCCGCGCCCGCACCTTGGAAGAACTGGGCAAGGAATTCAACGTGACCCGGGAGCGGGTGCGTCAGATCGAAGCAAAGGCGCTGCGCAAGCTGCGCCACCCCAGCCGCGCAAAGCTGCTGCGGGATTATCTGGACGAGTGAGCATTCTGTATAATAGGACAAGGCCGCTGCACGGCGTTCCGTGCGGCGGCCTCTTCTTTTGCGGCGGGGAAGTGGAAAAGTAATGCCTCCGGGCGCAAGAGCAAAGATAGACAAATTGCACAAGGGTGTTATGAACAGGAACGTGCAAAATAAAAAAATCAAGTACTTGGAAAGTAAACGGCTACACGCTACCGGGCGTTCGAAAACAAACCGAAAATAAAATTTATTTCGGCAAAAAACTGAAAAATGGCTTGACAACAGGGGTTTTGGGGTGTATACTGCATTAGTATCACATAATGGACTAGTGCGTCAAAAAGGGAGCTGTGATGGCTGCCACTTGAGGGGTCACCCCGAAAAGTTTGTGCAAAATGCCGGAAGGTTCCACAGGACGCGGGTCGAATTATGTGCGTCTGCTCAAATTTGACCCGCGTATACGACATCCCGTAGAATATAAAAGTAAGGAGTGGTTGATTTTATGATGAAAGTCAAGCCCGTAAAGCTCGGCAAAACCGAGCGCATGAGCTTCTCCCACATCGACGAAGTCATCAGTATGCCGAACCTGATCGAGGTCCAGAAGAACTCGTATCAGTGGTTCCTGGACGAAGGCCTGAAGGAGGTCTTCCACGACATCGGCACCATTGAGGACTACACCGGCAATCTGGCACTGAGCTTTGTGGACTTCCGGCTGGATAAGGAGCCGAAGTACAGCATCAAGGAGTGCAAGGAGCGCGACGTTACCTATGCAGCCCCCCTGCGCGTCACCGCCCGTCTGCTGAACAAGGAGACCGGCGAGGTGAAGGATCAGGAGATCTTCATGGGTGACTTCCCCCTGATGACCGACGCAGGCACCTTTGTCATCAACGGTGCTGAGCGTGCAATCGTCAGCCAGCTGGTCCGCTCTCCCGGTGTGTTCTACGGCCATGCTAAGGATAAGGTCGGTAACGACCTGTACAGCGCCACCATGAACCCCAACCGCGGTGCATGGCTGGAGTACGAGACCGATGCCGCCAACGTGTTCTATGTCCGTATCGATAAGAACCGTAAGCTGCCCGTCACCGTGCTGTGCCGTGCACTGGGCCTGTCCTCTAACGAGGATATCCTGAACTACTTCGGCGAGGACGAGCGCATTCTGGCCACGCTGGAAAAGGATACCACCAAGAACCGCGAGGAGGGCCTGCTGGAGGTCTACCGCAAGCTGCGCCCCGGCGAGCCCCCCACGGTGGAGTCCGCTACCAGCCAGATCGATATGCTGTTCTTCGATCCGCGCCGGTACGACCTGTCCCGCTTCGGCCGCTATAAGATGAATAAGAAGCTGTCTCTGGCACGCCGCATCATGGATCATGTGGCCGCAGAGAACGTGGTGGATCCCTTCACCGGCGAGATCCTTGTCGAGGCCGACAAGAAGATCGACCGCAAGCTGGCTGAGCAGATCGATGCTGCCGGCGTGAATCTGGTCGTGCTGAAGATCGATGATCCCATGAAGGATCAGCCCCACAAGGTCAAGGTCATCACCAACGGCTGCGTGGACGCACAGGCCATCATCGACAGCTACTACCCCGCATTCAAGGGTGTGGATGTCAAGGAGTGCGGCATCAACGAGCGCTGCTGCCTCAAGGAGCTGCGCAAGATCCTTGATAACGCCTCCAGCGCCGAGGAGGTCATGGAGAGCCTGAAGAAGGATCACGACCTGCTCATCGGCCGTACCGTCACCATCGACGATATCCTGTCCTCCATCAACTACCTGAACGGTCTGGGCTACGGCATCGGCACCACCGATGATATCGACCATCTGGGCAACCGCCGTATCCGCAGCGTGGGCGAGCTGCTGCAGAACCAGTTCCGCATCGGTTTCTCCCGTATGGAGCGCGTCATCCGTGAGCGTATGACCCTGCAGAGTCAGGATCAGAGCGTCATCACTCCGCAGGCACTGATCAACATCCGTCCTGTGGTGGCAGCCATCAAGGAGTTCTTCGGCTCCTCTCCGCTGTCTCAGTTCATGGATCAGAACAACCCTCTGGCTGAGCTGACCCACAAGCGCCGTCTGTCTGCTCTGGGCCCCGGCGGTCTGAGCCGTGACCGCGCAGGCTTCGAAGTCCGCGACGTCCACTACAGCCACTATGGCCGTATGTGCCCCATCGAGACTCCTGAAGGCCCCAACATCGGTCTGATCTCCTATCTGGCATCCTACGCCAAGATCAACGAGTACGGCTTCGTGGAAGCTCCGTACCGCAAGGTCAAGAAGATCTATGACGAGAACGGCAACCTGAAGGAACAGGTCGTCACCGACGAGGTCGAGTATATGACCGCTGACGTCGAGGACGAGTACGTTGTGGCACAGGCCAACGAGCCGCTGGACGAGGGCAAGCACTTCGTGCGTCCCCGCGTTTCTGCCCGCCGCCGCGATGAGATCCTGGAAATCGACGCCGAGAAGGTCGATTACATGGACGTCTCGCCCCGAATGATGGTTTCTGTCGCAACCGCCTGCATCCCCTTCCTGGAGAACGATGACTGTAACCGTGCTCTGATGGGTTCCAACATGCAGCGTCAGGCAGTGCCTCTGATGGTCACCCAGCAGCCCATCGTTGCTACCGGTATGGAGTACAAGGCTGCTACCGACTCCGGCACCGCTGTTCTGGCAAAGAACGACGGCATCGTTGAGAAGGTGGACGCTGACCATGTTGAGGTGCGCAACGCTCAGGGCGTCGTGGACAACTATTCTCTGGTCAAGTTTGCCCGCTCCAACGCAGGCACCTGCATCAACCAGCGCCCCATCGTGGAAGTGGGCGAGAGCGTCAAGGCCGGTCAGGTGCTGGCCGACGGCCCTGCCATGCGCAACGGCGAGATCTCTCTGGGCAAGAACGCCCTGATCGGCTTCATGACCTGGGAAGGCTACAACTACGAGGACGCCGTCCTGCTGAACGAGAAGATCGTGCGCGAGGACGTGTACACCTCCATTCATATTGAGGAGTACGAGACGGAGTCCCGCGACACCAAGCTGGGACCCGAGGAGATCACCCGTGATATCCCCAACGTCTCGGAGGACGCTCTGAAGGATCTGGACGAGCGCGGCATCATCCGCATCGGTGCCGAGGTCAAGAGCGGCGATATTCTGGTCGGTAAGGTCACCCCGAAGGGCGAGACTGAGCTGACCGCTGAGGAGCGCCTGCTGCGCGCCATCTTCGGCGAGAAGGCCCGCGAGGTGCGCGACACCTCTCTGCGTGTGCCTCACGGCGCATACGGCATCATTGTGGATGTCAAGGTCTTTACCCCGGAGAACAGCGATGAGCTGCAGCCCGGTGTGCGCGAGGTCGTCCGCTGCTATATCGCTCAGAAGCGTAAGATCAGCGTCGGCGATAAGATGGCAGGCCGTCACGGCAACAAGGGTGTCGTTTCCCGCATCCTGCCGCAGGAGGATATGCCCTACCTGCCCGACGGCACTCCGCTGGACATCGTGCTGAACCCGCTGGGCGTGCCTTCCCGTATGAACATCGGTCAGGTGCTGGAAGTCAACCTTGGCTACGCTGCCAAGGCCTGCGGCATCAAGGTCATGACCCCTGTCTTTGACTCTGCCCGCGAGAACGACATCGGCGATACTTTTGATACCGCCCGCGAGATGTGGCACGGTGAGAATGCTCCCGCATATCCCACCAAGCTCCCCAAGATCATGGGCGAGAAGGGCCACATCATCGACTTCTCCAAGATCGAGCTGGATCGTGACGGCAAGACTACCGTTTACGATGGCCGTACCGGTGAAAAGTTTGATAACCGCGTTACCGTTGGTTATATGTACTACCTCAAGCTGCATCATCTGGTCGACGATAAGATCCACGCCCGTTCCACCGGCCCCTACTCTCTGGTCACTCAGCAGCCTCTGGGCGGCAAGGCTCAGTTCGGCGGTCAGCGCTTCGGCGAGATGGAGGTCTGGGCACTGGAAGCTTACGGCGCTGCTTACACCCTGCAGGAGATCCTGACTGTCAAGTCCGATGATGTGGAGGGTCGTGTCAAGACCTACGAAGCCATCGTCAAGGGCGAGCCCATCCCGCAGCCCGGCATCCCCGAGTCCTTCCGCGTTATGCTGAAGGAACTGCAGTCTCTGGGTATGGACGTGATCGTGCAGGATAAGGACGGCAACGAGATCGATATGCGCCAGAACTTCGACGATGAAGAGACCGGCTTTGATATGCGTGACGTTGCCGGTACCGAGACTGTGGTGCAGGAGAGCGAACTGACTGATTACAACATCAAGGACGCCGATGCAGGTTTCGATGATCCTTCTGTGCTGGAGGACGATAACTCCGGTGCCGAGGCTCCGGCTGCTTCTGACGAAGTAGATTTCTGATTTGGATACACAACACAGCCTTCCCCTTTGGCCGCGTGCTGCGGCAGGGGAGAAGCGCCTGTGATCCTATAACAGAAAAGCCGCCTGTATCATCGAAACAACTAGAGATTAAGAAAGGGTTCGTTTCATGGAAAACAACGTTTTCGATTCCATTAAAATCGGCCTTGCCTCCCCGGAGCAGATCCGCGCTTGGAGCTACGGCGAGGTCAAAAAGCCCGAAACCATCAACTACCGCACCCTGAAGCCGGAGCGTGACGGCCTGTACTGCGAGCGCATTTTTGGACCTACCAAGGACTGGGAGTGCCACTGCGGCAAGTACAAGCGCATCCGCTACAAGGGCAAGATCTGCGACCGCTGCGGCGTTGAGGTCACCAAGGCCAAGGTCCGCCGTGAGCGTATGGGCCACATCGAGCTGGCCGCTCCTGTGAGCCACATCTGGTACTTCAAGGGCATCCCCAGCCGCATCGGCCTGATGCTGGACATCAGCCCCCGCCTGCTGGAAAAGGTGCTGTACTTTGCAAGCTATATCGTCACCGATCCCGGTCTGACCCCGCTGGACAAGAAGCAGCTGCTGACCGAGAAGGAATACCGCGAAATGCGCGATCGCTACGGCGACGAGTTCGAGGCTGCCATGGGCGCCGAGGCTGTCCAGACCCTGCTGAAGGAGATCGACCTGGATCAGCTGAGTGCTGAGCTGACCGCCGAGGTGGAAAAGTCCTCCGGCCAGAAGCGTGTGCGCATCCTCAAGCGTCTGGAGGTCGTGGAGGCTTTCCGCATCTCCGGCAACCGCCCCGAGTGGATGGTCATGGACGTGCTGCCCGTGCTGCCGCCTGACCTGCGCCCCATGGTCCAGCTGGACGGCGGCCGCTTCGCCACCTCCGACCTGAATGACCTGTACCGCCGCGTCATCAACCGCAACAACCGTCTGCGCCGCCTGCTGGAGCTGGGCGCTCCTGACATCATCGTGCGCAACGAGAAGCGTATGCTGCAGGAGGCTGTGGACAGCCTGATCGACAACGGCCGCCGCGGCCGTCCGGTCACCGGCCCCAACAACCGTGCTCTGAAGAGCCTGTCCGATATGCTGAAGGGCAAGCAGGGCCGCTTCCGTCAGAACCTGCTGGGCAAGCGTGTTGACTACTCCGGCCGTTCCGTTATCGTCGTCGGCCCTGAGCTGAAGATGGACCAGTGCGGTCTGCCCAAGGAGATGGCTCTGGAGCTGTTCAAGCCCTTTGTCATGAAGGATCTGGTGGAGAAGGGCATTGCCAACAACATCAAGTCCGCCCGCAAGATGGTCGAGCGTGCAAAACCCGAAGTGTGGGACAGCCTGGAGACCGTCATCAAGGGCCACCCCGTCCTGCTGAACCGTGCACCTACCCTGCACCGTCTGGGCATCCAGGCCTTCAATCCTGTGCTGGTCGAGGGCCGTGCCATCAAGCTGCACCCGCTGGCCTGTACCGCATTCAACGCCGACTTCGACGGCGACCAGATGGCAGTCCATCTGCCCCTGAGCGAGGATGCCTGCCGTGAGGCCAAGATGCTGATGCTGGCTTCCGGCAACCTGCTGAAGCCCTCTGACGGCGCACCTGTTACCGTGCCTACGCAGGATATGATCCTGGGCAGCTACTACCTGACCACCGTTCGTGAAAATGACGAGGGCGCAGGCAAGGTGTTCCGCGATGAGAACGAAGCCCTGATGGCTTATGCAGAGCACATCGTTACCCTGCACGCACCCATCAAGGTGCGCCGCACCATGACCATTGACGGCGTGGAGCGCACCGGTCTGGTGGATGCCACCGCCGGCCGCATCATCTTCAACAATCCCATTCCCCAGAACCTGGGCTATGTGGATCGTACCGATCCCGAGCACTGGCTGGAGTACGAGGTCAGCTTCCGCGTGACCAAAAAGACCCTGCCCGAGATCATCTCCCGCTGCATGACCCGCAACGGCACCCGCAAGTGTGCTAAGATGCTGGATGCCATCAAGGCACAGGGCTATAAGTACTCCACCCTGTCCGCTATCTCCGTGGCTGTGTGCGACGCTGTGATCCCGCCCCAGAAGCAGGAGCTGATCGCCGAGGCCGATAAGGAGATCGCTAAGGTCGGCAAGCTGTTCAACCGTGGTCTGATCTCGGATAACGAGCGTTACAACAAGACCATCGATATCTGGCAGAAGACCACCGATAAGGTCTCCAAGGCTCTGGCAGACAACCTGCCCAAGGACAACGAGATCTATATGATGGCAGACTCCGGTGCTCGTGGTTCTATGAACCAGATCAAGCAGCTGGCTGGTATGCGCGGCCTGCTGGCAAACACCGCCGGTCACACCATCGAGATGCCCATTCGTGCAAACTACCGCGAAGGTCTGAACATTCTGGAATATTTCGTTTCTGCCCGTGGTGCTCGTAAGGGTCTGGCTGATACCGCTCTGCGTACCGCTGACTCCGGTTACCTGACCCGCCGCATGGTCGATGTTTCTCAGGACGTCATCGTCCGCGAGATCGACTGCGGCACCACCGATGGCCTGTGGGTCTCTGAGATCCACGAGG
>OOBP01001067.1_pt1 | contig 14184 bp, 15 predicted proteins | sample 1671681 | NCBI WGS metagenome assembly OOBP01 (sample SAMN06348181, study PRJEB24527) | human gut metagenome
GAGAAGAACGAAAAAAGATCAAAGGAGTATTTCGCATGAAACTCAAGAATGTTGCAATCGTTGCTGCCGCTCTGGCACTGGCTGTGGGCATGACCGCCTGCGGCAGCTCCTCTTCCACCGCTGCTTCCTCTTCTGTGGCATCCTCTGCCGCATCCAGCGAGGCTGCAAGCTCTGAGGCCGCTTCCAGCGAGGCCGCTGAGCCCACCACTGCCGAGTACACCGTGTACAACACCACCGGTTCCACTGTCACCGACCTGTACCTGTACGAAGTCGGCGCCGAGGACAAGGGCGACAACCTGGCCGGTGAGGGCCTGGCTGACGGCGACAGCGTGGTCATCACCCGCGACGTGGAGGCCGACAAGCAGGCTGACGTGACCTATGTGCTGGAGTTTACCACCGAGGACGGCCAGACCCAGACCTTCGAGACCCTGCACTACGAGACCACTCCCCTCTCCCTGAAGAGCGTGGACGCCGCTGCAGGCGCTACCCCCATCGCCTTCGCTGCACCGGAGAACTAAGTCTCAACCAACTTGCATCGAAAAAGGGCTGCTGCACAAATGCTGTGCAGCAGCCCTTTTGTTTTAAATCGGAAACGCTCAGGCCCTTGCCGCCTGCTGCGCATCGGCCTGTTTTTCGTTCTGCAGGCGCTTGCGCACCACGATGTAGGCCGGGATGAGGAAGAAGCAGGCAAAGAGCCAGGCCACCGGGCTTGCGATGCAGGCCGCAAAGTAGCCCCACAGCGGCACGAACCAGAAGCCCACCATGGCGCGGGCGATCATCTCGGCCACACCGGCAAACATGGCAAGGCCGGAGAAGCCCAGACCCTGAATGGTGTAGCGGTAGATAATGAGCACCGCCAGCGGGATGTAGAACACGCTGTTCCAGAAGATGAAGCTCTGGGCGTTGGCCATGATGGCAGTCTCCTTGGCTTCCAGGAACAGGCCGATGAGCAGCTTATCCGTGAACCGCAGGATGAGGAAGGACGCCACACTGTACACGCAGCCGATGCCCAGCGCCGTGTACAAGCCGCGGTCCACCCGCTTGAGGTCGTGGGCACCCATGTTCTGGCTGGCGTAGGTGGTCATGGCGGTGCCGATGCTCTCCAGCGGCACGCTGAGGAACTGCGCCGCTTTGCTGCCGGCGGTCTGTGCGGCCACGATGTCGCTGCCCAGACCGTTGACGGCACCCTGCAGCACCACGCTGCCAATGGCCGTGATGCTGCACTGCAGGCCCATGGGGATGCCCATGCTGCACAGCTTTGCACAGTGGGGCAGGCTGAACGCGCCTTCGTCCTTGCTCCAGCGCAGCTCATGGTAGTGGCGCAGGATGTACAGCAGGCTGCCCACACCGGCCACGCCCTGACTGAACACGGTGGCAAAGGCCGCGCCGAACACGCCCATGTCAAACACGATGATGCAGGCAAGGTCCAGCCCGATGTTCAGAAAGCTGGCCACCAGCAGGAAGAACAGCGGGCGCTTGCTGTCGCCCAGCGCGCGCATCAGGGCACTGGTGACATTGTATAATAAGGTGAGGGGGATGCCCGCAAAAATGGTGCGAATGTAGACATCGGCCAGGTCGATGATGTTGGCAGGGGTGTTGGTCCACACCAGCACGGCGCGGGTGAGCGCCACGGTGACCACCGTAAGCACCACCGCAAACAGCAGCGACAGCCACACGGTGTTGGCCGTGTACCGGCGCATCTCTTTATAGTCCTTGGCACCGAAGGTCCAGGAGATGGGGATGGAAAAGCCGCAGGCAATGCCGTTGACAAAGCCCAGCACCAGATAGTTCAGGCCGCCCACGCTGCCCACGGCCGCCAGCGCTTCCACGCCCACAAAGCGGCCCACGATGATGGTGTCGGCCAGGTTGTAGAACTGCTGGAACAGGCTGCCCAGCATCAGCGGCACTGCAAAGGCAAGGATCAGCTTCAGCGGGCTGCCCTGCGTCATATCCTTGGTCATAGTTTTCCTCCCATCCATGCAAAAAAGAGCCGTTGCTCTGCATTTTTGCCGTGAAAAACGCCCTGCCGGAAAGAGGCAGGACGTTGTGTACATACATGAATGGTATTATAGCCGAGGCAAGCGCATTTTACAAGATTTGCATTGCATCAACATTTCCAGTTTTTTGCCGGAAGAATTGGTTATTCTGCGCACAGCACCACCGCGTTGCCCACGCTCTGCTTTGCGCGGTGCCCTTCGTCCTGCCCAAGGCTGATGCTGACGAAGGCACAGCAGCCGTCACCGATCATGACCGCGATGGCCAGCGCCACCACATCGTGTCAATGGGTTTTGCGCGCAGACCGCCGCCTGTACCGTGCATTATAAAAAGGAAGGAAAGTGTGTCAGAACTGTAAAAGATAAATTATTTTAGTTATTTTTGTTGACTTATCCAACGATTCGGCTATAATGGTCGTGTTCCGAATTACTCAAACATTTTAGCTAATTCATTCATACAACCAGAACAAAGGAGAACACTACCATGACGTTTGAAGAAATGAAGAAGATCGTTGTCGATACCCTGAACTGCGACGAGGACAAGGTGACTATGGAGGCCAGCCTGACCGAGGATCTGGAGGCCGACAGCCTGGATGCCGTGGAGCTGAACATGGCCCTGGAGGATGCCTGCGGCGTGTCCGTGCCCGACGAGGAGCTGGCAAAGCTCAAGACCGTGGGTGACATCTACAACTACATCACCGCACACGTCTGAGGCAGAACACCATGAACGAGATCCGAGACCTGTTCCCCGGCCGGATGCGGGAACGCACCTTTCAGCTGAAAGCCCGGCGGGATGCCGGGGCCGTCTGGCACGAACCACAGTTCGTGGAGTGCAAGCAGTGCGGCCGCCGCGCCACCCGCACCATCTGGACCCGCAGCCTTTACGTCTGCCCCAACTGCGGCTATCACATGCCCATCGGCGGCTACTACCGGCTCAGTCTGGTGCTGGACCACGGCAGCTTCCGGGAGCTGGACGCTGACCTGCCCCCGCAGGATGTGCTCCGGTTCCCCGGCTACCCGGAAAAGCTGACCGCCGCCCAGAACAAGACCGGCCTGCGCGAAGCCGCCGTCACGGCGACCGGCCGCATCGGCGGGGTGGCCTGTGTGGCTGCCGTGCTGGACAGCCGGTTTTTCATGGGCAGCATGAGCACCGCCGTGGGCGAAAAGATCACCCGCGCGGTGGAGTACGCCGCAGCCAAACGCCTGCCGCTGGTCATCTTCTCGGCCAGCGGCGGTGCCCGCATGCAGGAGGGCATTTTCAGCCTGATGCAGATGGCCAAGACCAGCGCCGCCATCCAGCGCTTTTCCGCCAGAGGCGGGCTGTACGTCAGCGTGCTCACCCACCCCACCACCGGCGGCGTGACCGCCAGCTTTGCAAGCCTGGGCGACATCATGCTGGCCGAGCCGGGGGCGCTGATCGGCTTTGCCGGGCCCCGCGTCATTGAGCAGACCATCGGCGAAAAGCTGCCCGCCGGGTTCCAGCGCAGCGAGTTCCAGTTGGAGCACGGCTTTGTGGATCAGGTGGTGCCCCGCGACCAGCTGCGCGACACCCTGATCCGGGTGCTGCAGCTTCATGTGGGAGGAAAACACGAATGATCAAGGAAATTCTGGAGCAGCTGGCTCCGCTGGATGCGCAGATCACCGCCCTGAAGGGCAGCGGCGACGACATGGACGCCATCACGGCCCACGCCGCCGAGCTGGCAGAGCTTGCCGTAGAGGAGGACGAGATCCTGCGTGCCTGCGGCCCGCTGACCGCCGAGGACCGGGTCTTTCTGGCCCGGCACCCGGACCGCCCCCACATTGACGAGACCATCTCCGCCCTGTTCACCGACTTCTTTGAGCAGCGGGGCGACCGCCAGTGCAGGGAGGACCCCGCCATTCTGGGCGGTGTGGCCCGCTTCCACGGCATGCCGGTGACCGTCATCGGTCACCGCAAGGGCTCCTCGCTGGAGGAGAATCTGGCCTGCAACTTCGGCATGCCGGGGCCGGAGGGCTACCGCAAGGCCCTGCGCCTGATGAAGCAGGCCGAGAAGTTCGGTCGGCCCATCATCACGTTCATCGACACGCCGGGCGCTTACCCCGGCAAGGACGCCGAGGAGCGCGGCCAGGGCGAGGCCATCGCCCGCAACCTGATGGAGATGAGCGGCCTGACCGTGCCGGTCGTTGCCGTGGTCACCGGCGAGGGTTCCTCCGGCGGTGCGCTGGCGCTGGGTGTGGCAAACCACATCCTCATGCTGGAAAACGCCGTCTATTCGGTGCTGAGCCCCGAGGGCTTTGCCAGCATCCTGTGGAAAGATCCTTCCCGCAGCGGCGAAGCCTGCGAGATGATGAAGCTGACCGCGCAGGACCTGTACCGGGACGGCATCGTGGAAGAAGTGATCCCGGAGCCGGTGGGCGGTGCCCAGCGCGGCCACACGGTGCTGTTTGAGCAGCTGGACGCTGTCCTGTGGGCACACCTGAAAACGCTGTGCCGCATGAACGGCAGGGCCCTGGCCGACCAGCGCTACAAGAAATACCGCCAGATCGGAGAAATGAGGAACGCATGAAGGGCTTCCAGCTGATAGCCACCGGCGGGGCGCTGCCCGGCCGGACGGTCACGAACGAAGAGCTCAGCCGCACCGTGGACACCAGTGACGCGTGGATCACCTCCCGCACCGGCATCCGCACCCGGCACTGGTGCACCGCGGACGAATCCGCCGCCACGCTGGCCATTGCCGCCGCAAAACAGGCGCTGCAGCGCAGCGGCCTTGCCCCGGCAGACATCGCCTGCTGCGTGTGTGCCACCCTGTCGGCCCCGGACGCCACCCCCAGTGTGGCCTGTCAGGTACAGGCGGCGCTGGGCCTGCCGGAAAACCGGCCCGCGCTGGACGTCAACGCGGCCTGTTCCGGCTTTCTGTACGGCACTGCTGTGGCGCGGGGCCTGCTGGCCACGCTGGGCGGGCAGTACGCCCTGGTCATCGGGTGCGAAGCCCTTTCCCGCCTGATGGACCCCGCCGACCGCTCCACCTGCGTCCTCTTCGGGGACGGAGCCGGCGCGGCCATCTTCCGGCTGGCCGACACCCCCTTTGCCCTCACGCTGGGGGCCCGGGGCAGCGACGTCCTGCACGCCGGCGGGCCAAACCGGAACGGTTCTGCCCCCATCACCATGGACGGCAAAGCAGTGTTCCGCTTTGCGGTGGATGCCCTGCCCCGCTGCCTGCACACGGTGCTGGACGAGACCGGTAAGACGCTGGACGAGGTAGACTGGGTGGTCTGTCATCAGGCCAACAGCCGCATCATCGACCACTGTGTGCGGGCTCTGCACGCCGACCCGGCCAAATTCTACAAGAACATGGACCGCCACGGCAACACCAGCGCCGCCAGCATCCCGGTAGCCCTGAACGAGCTGGCCGAGACCGGGCAGCTGCAGCCGGGGCAGACGATCGCCTGCATCGGCTTTGGCGGCGGCCTGACCTGGGGCGGCATGATCGTGGAGTATAAGAAATAAAGGCTTCCCCCGAGGGGGAAGCCTTTCGCAGGAAAACTTTATGAAACTTTTAAATGAAATTTTAGGGACCAGATATCCCATCATCCAGGGCGGCATGGCCAACATCGCCACCGGCGAGTTTGCCGCCGCCTGCTCCAACGCGGGAGCGCTGGGCATCATCGGCGCGGGCGGCATGAACGCCGACACTCTGCGCGAGAACATCCGCCGCTGCAAGCAATTGACGGCCAAGCCCTTCGGCGTGAACATCATGCTGATGCACCCGCAGGCCGACGAGTTTGCCAAGATCGTGGTGGAAGAAGGCGTGCAGGTGGTCACAACCGGCGCGGGCAACCCCGGCAAGTATGTTCCCATGTGGAAAGCCGCCGGCATCAAGGTCATTCCCGTGGTGGCAGCGGCCGTGCTGGCAAAGCATCTGGAGCCGCTGGGCATCGACGCCGTCATTGCCGAGGGCACCGAGAGCGGCGGCCATGTGGGCGAAATGACCACCATGGCGCTGGTGCCGCAGGTGGTGGATGCGGTGAGCGTGCCCGTCATTGCGGCGGGCGGCATCGCCGACGGCCGCCAGCTGGCTGCTGCGCTGGCCCTGGGCGCCTGCGGCGTACAGGTGGGCACCTGCCTGCTGGCAAGCGAGGAGTGCCCCATCCATGAGAACTATAAAGCCGCCCTGCTCAAGGCCAAGGACAGTGACACCATCGTCACCGGCCGCAGCGTCGGCGCACCGGTGCGTGTGCTGAAAAACCGCATGAGCCGCGAGTACGTCCGGCAGGAAAAGGCCGGGGCCGACAAGATGGAACTGGAAAAATACACCCTCGGCAGCCTGCGCCGGGCCGTGTTTGAGGGCGACACCACCACCGGCAGCCTGATGGCCGGTCAGGTGGCCGGGATGCTCCACGAGGTGCGCCCCGTGGCCGACATCCTGAACGACCTGTGGGAAGGCGGGAGGCAGCGCATCGCGGCGCTGAACGAGCTATGCTGACCCTTGCCGGAAAAGCCCTGCCCGTGCCCATCCTGCAGGGCGGCATGGGCGTGGGTGTGTCCCTCGGCGGGCTGGCCGGGGCCGTGGCGGCCTGCGGCGGCATGGGGTGCATCTCCACCGCCGATGCGGGCTACCGGGAGCCGGATTTTGCCCGCGACCCGGCAAGCGCCAACCACCGCGCCCTGACCGCTGAGATCCAGAAAGCCAAAGCCCTTGCCAAAGGCGCCGGACTGGTGGCCATCAATGCGATGGTGGCCACCCAGGACTATGCCGCCGCCATCCGCACCGCGGTAGAAGCGGGCGTGGACGCGGTGGTGTCCGGCGCGGGCCTGCCGCTGGAGCTGCCCGGCCTTGTGGGCACGCAGGAGGTGGCCATTGCGCCCATCGTGTCCAGCGCACGGGCCGCTAAGCTCATCCTGCGCCGCTGGGCCAAGGAGTTTGCCCGCACCGCCGACTTTGTGGTCATCGAGGGCTGCAAGGCAGGCGGGCATCTGGGCTTTGCCGAGGCCGACCTGCTGGCAGACCACTGCCAGTCTCTGGACGAAATTCTGCCGGAAGTGCTGGCCGAGGTACAGCCCTATGAGGCGCAGTTCGGCCATGCCATCCCGGTATTCGTGGCGGGCGGCATCTACACCGGGGCCGACATGGCCCACTATACAAAGCTGGGGGCCGCCGGGGTGCAGCTGGCCACCCGGTTCATCCCCACCTACGAGTGCGATGCCAGCCAGACCTACAAGGACGTGCTCCTGGCCGCAAAGCCGGAGGATGTGCGCATCATCCACAGCCCGGTGGGCATGCCGGGCCGGGCGCTGAACACCCCGCTGGTGCAGGCGCTGGCCAAGGGCAAACGCTTTGCGCCCCGGCACTGCGCCCGCTGTTTAAAGACCTGCGACCCCGCAAAGGTGCCCTACTGCATCACCCACGCCCTCATCGAAGCGGTAAAGGGCAATGTGGAAGAGGGGCTGTTCTTCTGCGGGGCCAACGTGGGCCGACTGGACCGGATGTACACCGTCCGGGAACTGATGGACGAATTGACCGCCGAATGGAGGCATGACCTATGAAACTTGCTGTTCTGTATGCCGGTCAGGGTGCCCAGCACCCCGGCATGGGCAAAGAATTTTACGAAAGCTCCCCCGCCTTCCGGGCCGCATTCGACAGCGCGGCGCTGGATTTTGACCTGCACCGCGTCTGCTTTGAGGACCCGGACGGCGTTCTGAATCAGACCGAATACACCCAGCCCTGCATGGTGGCCTTTGCCTGCGGCGTCACCGCCGTGCTGGCCGAGCATGGCGTGCAGCCCGCTTACGCTGCCGGGCTTTCGCTGGGCGAATACTCCGCGCTGGAAGCTGCCGGGGTGTTCACCGCCAAGCAGGCCATTGAGCTGGCCGCCTACCGGGGCAAAGCCATGGCCGATGCGGCCAAGGGCATCGACTGCGGCATGACCGCCGTGCTGGGCCTGGACCGCACTGCGCTTTCCGCCTGCTGCGAAGAGGCTGCGGCGCTGGGCTGTGTGCAGATCTGCAACTACAACTGCCCCGGCCAGCTGGTCATCGGCGGCGAGAAGGCCGCTGTGGACAAAGCTGCCGAACTGGCCAAAGCCGCCGGTGCCCGCCGCTGCCTTCCGCTGAAGGTGAGCGGCCCCTTCCACACCCGGCTGATGGCCCCCGCCGGGGACGCCCTTGCCGAGCGGTTCAAGACCGAGCGGTTCCGTGAGATGCAGATCCCGGTGCTGTTCAACTGTCTGGGCCGCGAAAAGGCCGACGCGGACACCATCCCGGACCTGCTGGTGAAGCAGGTGCAGAGCAGCGTGTATATGGAGGACACCCTCCGCCGCCTGGGCGCACTGGGTGTGGACCACATTCTGGAAGTCGGCCCCGGCAGTGCCCTGTCCGGCTTTGTGAAAAAGACCCTGCCCGGCGTGCCGTGCGCTTCGGTGGAGACACCGGAGCAGCTGGACGCCGCGCTGGCCGCATGGAGGGACGAAGCATGAGCGAAGAGACTGTGACCCGCGCGGCGGTGGTCACCGGCGGCAGCCGGGGGATCGGCCGGGCGGTGTGTGTGGCACTGGCAAAGCAGGGCTGCAACGTGGTGGTCAACTACTGCCACGGCGCAGAGCCTGCGGAGCAGACGGCAGCGCTCTGCCGCGCCGAGGGCGTGGACGCCGTGGCCGTACAGGCGGATGTTTCCACCGCTGAGGGCTGCAAAACGCTGTTTGACGCGGCGGTCAACGCCTTTGGCCGGGTGGATGTGCTGGTGAACAACGCAGGCATCACCCGTGACGGCCTGCTCCTGCGCATGTCTGAGGCCGATTTTGACGCCGTGCTGGACGCAAACCTCAAGGGCGCGTTCCTCTGCTGCAAGGAGGCCGCCCGCCGCATGGTGCGCCAGCGCTGGGGCCGCATCATCAACCTGTCCAGCGTGGTGGCCCTGCGGGGCAACGCCGGTCAGGCCAACTACGCCGCCAGCAAGGCGGGGCTCATCGGCCTGACCAAGAGCCTGGCCAAGGAGCTGGCAGGCCGGAACATCACGGTGAATGCCGTGGCCCCCGGCCTGATCGAGACCGATATGACCGCCGCCCTGCCGGAAGCCGTCCGCACCGGAATGCTGCACAGCATCCCGGCGGGCCGGGCCGGAAAGCCGGAGGACGTGGCAAACGCCGCGGCATTTTTTGCCGCAGAACAAAGCAGCTATCTCACCGGGCAGGTGCTCTGTGTGGACGGCGGCATGGCAATGTAAAGGAGAACGTTTTCATGGAAAAACGCAGAGTGGTCGTTACCGGTCTGGGCACTGTGAACCCGCTGGGCAACACCGTGGCCGAGAGCTGGGCCGCCGCAAAGGCCGGACAGTGCGGCATTGCCCCCATCACCCAGTTCGATACCGCTGGGTTCAAGTGCAAACTGGCGGCTGAGGTGAAGGGCTTTGACCCGGAAGCGATCGTGGACAAAAAAGAGGCCCGCAAGATGGCCCGCTTTACCCTGCTGGCACTGGCTGCCGCAACCGAAGCCATCCAGGACAGCGGCCTTGATCCCGAAGCCAACGCCAAAACCACCGGCGTCATCCTGTCCAGCGGCATCGGCGGGCTGCCCACCATCGAGGAGCAGCACACCCGCGGCGAGGAAAAAGGCATGGAGAAGGTCAGCCCCTACTTCGTGCCCATGTCCATTGCCAACATGGCGGCGGCCCAGGTGGCCATCCGCTTTGGCCTGAAGGGCATGTGCACCTGCCCGGTCACGGCCTGCGCCGGCGGCACCAACGCCGTGGGCGATGCCTTCCACCGCATCCGCGACGGCTACGAGGACGCCATGGTCTGCGGCGGTGCCGAGAGCTGCATCAGCCCGCTGGGCATCGGCGGCTTTACCAGCATGAAGGCCCTTTCCACCGCCACCGACCCGGATGCGGCCAGCCTGCCCTTTGACGCACGGCGCGGCGGCTTCGTGATGGGCGAAGGCAGCGGCGTGCTGGTGCTGGAAGAGCTGGAGCACGCCAGAGCCCGGGGCGCACACATCTACGCCGAGGTGGTGGGCTACGGTGCCAACTGCGACGCCTACCACTTCACCGCCCCGGCTCCCGGCGGCGCGGGTGCCATCGACTGCATGAAGCAGACCCTGGCCGACGCCGGCATCGCCCCGGAACAGGTGGACCACATCAACGCCCACGGCACCGGCACCCATATGAACGACTCCTGCGAGACCGCTGCCATCCACGCGGTGTTCGGGGAGCACGCCAAGGAGCTGACCGTCGTGAGCACCAAGAGCATGACCGGCCACCTGCTGGGCGGCGCGGGCGGCGTGGAAGCCGTGTTCACGGCACTGGCCCTGCGGGACCAGTTTGCCCCGCCCACCATCCATTACGAGCAGCCCGACCCGGAGTGCGACCTGGACTATGTGCCGAACGTGGGCCGCGCCCAGAACATGACCTACGCACTGAGCAACAGTCTGGGCTTTGGCGGGCACAATGCCTGCATCGCCCTGCGCAGATGGGAGGAGTGAGCCATGGCCGAACCCCGTACCGTGCGCGAAACGCCCAACGCCCTGACCAGCGAACAGATCGCCACCATCCTGCCCCACCGCTACCCCTTTGCCCTCGTGGACCGCATCCTGGACTACGAGCCGGGCCAGTGGGCCATCGGCCGCAAGTGCGTGAGCCGCAATGAGGAATTTTTCTGCGGGCACTTCCCCGGCCAGCCGGTGATGCCCGGCGTGCTCATTCTGGAAGCGCTGGCCCAGACCGGGGCCGTGGCCGCCCTCAGCCTGCCCGAAAACAAGGGCAAGCTGGCCCTGTTCGGCGGCATCAAAAATGCCCGCTTCCGCAAGCAGGTCACCCCCGGCGACGTGCTCACCCTGCACTGCGAGCTGGTGGAACAGCGCGGCCCGGTGGGCGTGGGCAAGGCCTCGGCCTATGTGGACGGCAAATGTGCCGCCACTGCAGAGCTGACCTTCGTGCTGACCGAAGCACCGTAAATCAAAACAAAAAAGGCTCCCCCTTGCGGAGGAGCCGGGACGCAGGCCTGCGGTGCGGGTCTGCGCTTTTTTATTCGGAATAGTGAGCCAGGAAGCGGCGGGTGCGCTCTTCCTGCGGGTGCTCGATGAGCTGCCGGGCCGGGCCCTGCTCCACCACCACGCCGCCGTCCATGAACAGGATGCGGTCGGCCACGTCACGGGCAAAGTTCATCTCGTGGGTCACGATGATCATGGTGGTCTTGCGGTCGGCAAGGTCCCGCAGAACGCGCAGCACCTCGCCGGTCAGCTCCGGGTCCAGCGCGCTGGTAGGCTCGTCGAAACAGAGGATATCCGGGTGCAGGGCCAGGGCCCGGGCAATGGCCACCCGCTGCTGCTGGCCGCCGGACAGCTGATGCGGGTAGTGGCCCGCCCGCTCCGACAGGCCCATCTGGGCCAGAAGCTCCTTCGCCTGCTGCTCCAGCTGGGCGTGGATGGCCTTTTTGTTGGCCTTGTAGTCCGGGCGCTCCTTGGCCAGCAGCTCCCCGGCCAGCATCACGTTCTGCAATGCCGTATACTGCGGGAACAGGTTGAAGTTCTGGAACACCAGACCGAAGTGCAGCCGCTTTTTGCGCACCTCGCTCTCCCGCTGGGTGGCGGGGTCGGCGGCGTCCCACATGGTCTCGCCGTTCACCTTGATGACACCGGTGTCCGGCCGCTCCAGAAAGTTCAGGCAGCGCAGCAGGGTGGTCTTGCCGGAACCGGACGAACCGATGATGGCCAGCGCCTCGCCCTGTTCCAGGGTCAGCGAGATATCCTTTAAAACGTGTGTCTCTCCGAAATCCTTCCCGATGCCGGAGGCTTCCAGTAATGCCATGATTCAAAACCTCCTCAGCAGCGGAAATAGTCCAGCTTTTTCTCAAGCCAGCCAAACAGCAGGGTGAGTGCCCCCACGAACACCAGGAAGAAGATCGCCGTGGAGAACAGCGGCCAGATCAGGCCCTTTGCGCTGTACTCCTTGGCCATCATGATGATCTCCTTGTTGGCGATGGTGTTGGCCAGCGAGGTGTCCTTGACCAGGGTGATGATCTCGTTGCCCATGGGCGGCAGGATGCGCTTGATCACCTGCAGCAGCGTCACCTTAAAAAAGATCTGGGGCCTAGTCATGCCCAGCACCTGCCCGGCCTCGGTCTGGCCCTTGGGCACTGCCTCGATGCCGCCGCGGTAGATCTCGGAGAAGTAGCAGGCATAGTTGATGGCAAAGGCCACCACCGCCGCCACCATGCGGCCGCCGGAGCCGGAGGGCCAGGGGTTCGCCATGCCCAGCAGGCCGGGGCCCAGATAGATGACGATGATCTGCAGCATGAGCGGCGTGCCGCGGATGACCCACACAAAGGTCTTGACCGCGCCGGACAGCACCCTGCAGCGGCTCATGGAGCCAAAGGCCACCACAAGCCCCAGCGGCAGCGCAAACAGCAGGGTCAGGGCAAACAGCTCACAGTTGAGCAGGAACGCGCCGGAAAGGCGCCCAAGGATCACAGACACAACAACACACCCATTCCATCAGATCTTGCGGTTTCACTCCGCCAGGGCCAGATCGTACTTGTCGGCCAGGGCCTGCATGGTGCCGTCCGCCTTCAGCTCGTCAAAGGCGGCATCCACGGCGGCGGCCGCGTCGCTGCCCTTGCGGAAGGCCACGCCGTACTCTTCGGCGTTCAGCTCGTCCACGATCTTCAGGCTGGCGTAGTCGGTGCCCTCGCCGATCATGGCATTGGCCAGGGTCAGATCCAGCACAGCGGCATCGGCGGTGCCGGCGGCCACTTCCATCAGGCAGTCGGTCTGTACGCTCTTGGAGACGTAGTCGGCCTTGGACAGGTTCTCGTCGCCCTGAATGGCGGCTTCACCGGCGGAACCGGCCTCGGCCACCACGGTCTTGTCCGCCAGATCGGCGGTGGAGGTGTAGTCGGTGCCGTCCTTCACCACAACGACCTGCGCGTTCTTGGCGTAGGCCTTGGTGGTAGCAGTGTTGGCCATGATGTCCTCGGTGAGGGTCATGCCGTTCCAGATGCAGTCGATGCTCTTGGCGTCCAGCTCCACCACCTTGGTGTCCCAGTTGATCTCCACGAACTCCGGCTCCACGCCCAGCTTCTCGCACACGGCGGTGGCAAGCTCGGTGTCAAACCCGGTAAAGCTGCCGTCGGCGTCGGTGTAGTTCATGGGCTCGTAGACGGTGTAGCCAATGACCATCTTGCCCTTGCCCTTGATCTCGTCCAGGTCGCTCTGTGCTGCGGCGGTGCTGCCGGACGCGGCAGAAGATACAGAAGCGGCGGTGGAAGCGGATGCGGCACCGCCACAGGCGGCAAGACCCAGAGCGGCCACGCCGAGACCGGCGGCCATCAGAAAGCTGCGACGAGAAATGCGTTTCATATACAGGTTCCTCCCTCAATGTTCCACCGGGCTGTGCTCCGGCGGCTCCCTCTCATTTATCACTTTGCAGTGCTAAAGCGTTAAACTGTGGCTATAGAATACCTCATTCCGGGCCGTTTGGCAAGAGGAAATGCACAATTTTTGCAATCTGACGGTTCCGTCCGCCTGCAGAAGGGTGTTTTTGGCAGTTCTGTGCAAAAAAGAAACGCAAAAAAGCCATCGTCTTTGCATTTCTGCATCAACGATGGCTTCATGTTGGAGCGGCCGACGAGGCTCGAACTCGCTACCTCCACCTTGGCAAGGTGGCGCTCTACCAGATGAGCTACGGCCGCATACTGATAACGCGTTTTTGCGTTATCGGGGCCCCCGCAAAGATTTGCGAAGCAAAGGTTTGTGGGGAGAAGGAGAAAATCTGGTATTCATCACAGAAGTCTTGCTTGCAAGACTTCCCGATGAATGACAGGATTTTCGACGTGGTGCCTCCGATCGGAATCGAACCAATGACACGGGGATTTTCAGTCCCCTGCTCTACCGACTGAGCTACAGAGGCATAACCGGTGCATTTGTCCCTGCACCCTCCCGAATTCTCATGAATCGGGGCCCCCGCAAAGATCTGCGAAGCAGAGGTTTGTGGGGAAGAGGAGGAATTTCAGCGTTTGCTGCGGCGGTCCTGCGTGCAGGACTGCCAGGCAAACCGCTGACATTCCGACGAAGCGACCCGGATCGGGCTCGAACCGACGACCCCCAGCGTGACAGGCTGGTGCTCTAACCAACTGAGCTACCGGGCCATATGGTGGAAGTTAACGGGCTCGAACCGCTGACCCTCTGCTTGTAAGGCAGATGCTCTCCCAGCTGAGCTAAACT
>OOBP01001079.1_pt1 | contig 14089 bp, 9 predicted proteins | sample 1671681 | NCBI WGS metagenome assembly OOBP01 (sample SAMN06348181, study PRJEB24527) | human gut metagenome
AGCAGCGACTGACAGCTTGCTGGCAGGTTTATGAATGTAAGAAATGAAAGGCTGAACTGTTACTATGTGTCTGCGTGGATTGTGAATATCCTTGACATTTTTTTTAGAGGGTATATTTGTATGAAGAAAAATATGCATAAAGAAAAGAAAAAGCATAAAAAAAACAGCAAAAAGAGAAAACAGGTAGGAATTTTGTTTGTGCTTATCGGAGTTTTGCTTATTTTGGTATTTGGATTTGGTGAGTACCAGAGTTATAAAAGTGCTATTGAGATTAGAAAACTTCAGCAGCTAAAAGAAGCTTCGAGTGACAATGGAAACGGGATTGATACATCAAAAATACTTCCGGAGTACAGAAATCTGTATAAGACAAACTCAGACCTTGTCGGATGGCTTGTGGTGAATGGCACACAGATAAATTATCCGGTGGTTCAAAGTACCGTATATCAGGAGTTTTATCTTGACCATAATTTTGACGGTGAGAATGACGAGTCGGGAGCAGTTTTTGCCGATGCCCGCAATGATGTTTTTAAACCGGATGACAATGTTATATTGTATGGACATAATATGAAAAACGGTTCTATTTTTGGAACGCTCCAATATTATCTCGATAAGTCATATTATGAGAAACACAAGACTATGTCATTTGATACTTTGTATAAAAGATATGATTATCAGATTGTGGCTGTAGGGCTTTCCAAGATAACGGATGAGTCTGCTGATACTTTTAAATATTATGATTTTCTTAATGCAGCCAGTGAGAAGGAATTTGACAACTTTAAAGAAAAGATTAAAAGTCTGGAAGTTTATGATACAGGGGTTAAAATGAAATATGGGGATAAGCTTATAACTTTGTCTACTTGTAACAGCGTAGAAAAAAACGGAAGACTTTTTGTTATTGCAAAAAGAAATTGAGATTAATGTGAAAAAATTTAACTCACAAGATTTGTGTCTGTGCACATTTGACACAAACTTAACGGATATAAAAAGTGTGCAGAAATGAGGATAGTATGAAATTGATAAAAAAGGTAATGGTTTTTGTTGTCGTTATGGCATTATGTATGTACGGAGCAGGTTTTGCATCTGCTGATGAAAATGATACATATTCAGTTACATATAATCTCACGGGGCTTACGGCATCATCACAGGAAACAACTGTAAATCAGGGAAGTTCAATGAGCATCACGCTTACTCCTCAGGATGGATATACACTTCCTGACAGTGTTACGGTTACGATGAACGGTGCAACGCTTACTGATGGATATACATATGAAAACGGTGTTCTTACCATAGATGAAGTTTATGGAAATACTGTTATCACAGCTAAGGGTAAAGGCGGTTCGAGTGGAGAATCCACATATAAGGTTTCGTATGACTTTTATGGTGTTACGGCGAGCAAGGGTGAAAGCAATGTAAAGGCAGGAACATCTTTTTCTGTCAAGCTTACTGCAAATGACGGATATAAACTTAAAAGTTCAAAAGTTTCAGTTGCCGTAGACGGAAAGAAAGTTTCAGGCGGATATTCATACGACAGTGGAGTATTGACAATAGACTCGGTTTCGGGGGATACTACTATTATAGCGATAGCTGACAAATCGGGTTCAAGTGACAGCAAATCAAAGAAGAAAAAGACGACTGCAAAAAAAACTACGAACAAGAAAAAGTCAACAGGCAATAAGAGTAAAAGCGGCAGTGGTACGAGCGGTACTAAGTCAGGAAGTTCAAAGTCTGTACAGGCTCTTAAAAGGTCGGGAAAAGCACCGGTTAATTATCATACAGGCAGCTATAAAGCTCCGAAAACAGGACAGGATTTTGATACAAGATATGCCGGAGCAGCAGGAATTGTGTTTATCGGTGTTGGACTTGTATTGTTAAAGAGAAGAAAAATTGTATAAATGATATTAATATGCAGGGGTCAAAATGTTTTTTGCACCCTGCATAATATTTTGAAAATAAAGTTAAATTGAAAAACGCCCGTTGTGGCGTTTTTTTTGATATGACATAATAATAGTGGGATGGTTTTTATATGGTGTTATTTTATGATGTTTTTTGCTCCTGGTGCCCCACTGCTTTACGAGCATTTTCCTATACAATAAAAAAGATTCCACTTTCGTGGAACCTAAGAAATAGAATATGTTGCAATGCGCCTCCAGGGGTTCGAACCCTGGACACCCTGATTAAGAGTCAGGTGCTCTGCCAACTGAGCTAGAAGCGCATATATTGTCTTTTTTCAACTCGAACTCGACAACAATCAGATTATATCAGAATGTTTATGCAAATGCAAGCACTTTTTTTGAAAAAATACTGATTTTATTTTGTAGTAATTTGTAAATTTATATGATAGAACAAATTCGTTGCCATCTCCTATACCGGCAAGGAAAGGAGGTGTTTGCTATGGAGCGCATAACTTCCATATTTGTTACTGTCATGGGTGGTGTGATTTGTCATTACATTATCAAATGGTTAGATGGTGACAAATAATTGGTAACTAGCCTGTGGTATTAAGCCTTCCACGCAAAAAATAGGAATAAAAACCCCCGATGTAGCAGCATCGGGGGTTTTGTTTTGTGTTCGCTATGGAACATAACTTCCTTTTGTCTAACGACATTATAGCATATGTAAAAATGATTTGCAATATGCATATTATGAGAATTATTTTCGCTGTGTCTATTCTTGTATTTGGGGTATCGTCAAACAGCGTAACAGTTCAGCCTTGCATTTCTTACATTCATAAACCTGCCAGCGAGCTGTCAGTCGCTGCTTTGCAGCTTATGTTTACTCATTTCAGAAATGAAAGGCTATTCTACCATAAAAAGGTACTTAACAATACAATGAACAAGCTCATTGTATTGCCAATTATCTTTTTATGGCTGAACTGTTACCAAACAGCAAAATCTATTACAAAAAAATCTAGCATATGCCATATAAGAGTGCTATACTTAGAGGGAAGTGTGTTATTGTTCACTCGCAAACACATTAGTTTTCAGCCTATGAATTTATGAGTGGATTTTACATTGGTCTAAATGCAGTTAAGTATAGAAATGAGGTTTGAAATGATAGCAAAAAAGATGGTTAAATATGTTGAAGGAAGTTCCGTAATCCGTGCCATGTTTGAGGAAGGAAAGAAAATGGCGGCAAAATACGGAGCAGAAAATGTATATGATTTCAGTTTGGGTAATCCGAGCACACTTCCGCCTAAAGAAGTGAATGAAGCAATTATTGATATTGCATCTAACGAGGATCCAAACCGTTTACATGGATATATGAATAATTCTGGTTTTGAGGATGTAAGAGAAGCTATAGCACAGTCACTTAATAAAAGGTTTGACACACATTTTTCCCAGAAAAATATTTTGATGACGGTAGGTGCGGCAGGAGGTCTTAATGTTATTCTTAAGTCTATAATAGACCCGGAGGATGAGGTTATCGCATTTGCACCGTATTTTGGAGAGTACAATAATTATGTGGCAAACTTTGATGGAAAGATAGTTGCGGTTTCTCCTAATCCACCATCATTTCAGCCAAATATAAAAGAATTTGCGGAAAAGATAACACCTAAGACAAAGGCGGTTATCATAAACAATCCAAATAATCCTACGGGAGTTGTATATTCGGAGAAGACGATAAAGGAGCTTGCAAAAGTCCTTGAGGATAAGCAGAAAGAATACGGAACGGCGATTTATCTTATAGCTGACGAGCCTTACAGAGAGCTTGCATACGATGGGGTCGAAGTTCCATATCTTACAAAATATTATGATAATGCTATTGTTGGGTATTCATACAGTAAGTCATTGTCACTTCCGGGAGAGCGTATCGGTTATCTTGTTATTCCTGATGAAGCAGACGATTTTGAAAATCTTATTGCGGCGGCAAATGTTGCAAACAGGATTTTAGGATTTGTAAATGCACCGTCACTTCAGCAGCTTGTTATAAAGAAATGCCTTGATGCGAGCACTGATATTTCAATTTACGACACAAATCGTACACTTTTGTATGATAAACTTACGTCACTTGGCTTTGAGTGTGTAAAGCCACAGGGTGCTTTCTATCTCTGGATGAAAACGGCAGAGCCTGATGATGTGGCATTTGCGGCAAAGGCAAAAGAGTTTAATCTTTTGATAGTTCCGGGAAGTTCATTTATGTGTCCGGGATATGTAAGGATTGCTTACTGTGTGGAAAAGGCGATGATAGAAAGGTCGTTTGCGGCATTTGAGAAGCTTGCACAGAGTTATGGATTGAAATAAACAAGCCGCTGAAAAATAAAAACACAGCTAAATTTTTCACTAAAAAATAAATGGTTAAAAAGTAAAAAAATAAACAAATAATCATATAAAAACAGAATGAGCGGCTGAAAAATAAAAATTTAAATAAAATTTTCTATAAAAACGGCGGAAAAGCCGATAAGACAATAAATCAGACGGAGGATTACCATGAGCAGTTGGAAAGATAATTTAAGAACTATAGACCCATATGTACCGGGAGAGCAGCCACAGCTTAGTGATATGATAAAGTTAAACACTAACGAAAATCCATATCCACCATCACCGAAGGCAAGGGATGTGCTGACAAATTTCGCACTTGATACACTCAGGCTTTATCCGGATCCTGATTCGTCACTTCTCGTAAATGCGATAGCAAAAAGATATGAGGTTGGAGCGGACCAGGTGTTTGTCGGTGTGGGTTCTGATGATGTGCTTGCGATAGCGTTTATGACATTTTTTAACAGCAAAAAACCGATACTTTTCCCGGATATAACATATTCATTTTATGATGTGTGGGCAACACTTTTTAATATTCCGTTTGAAAGACCGGCTTTGGATGATGATTTCAATCTTGTGGCAGCAGATTATTATAAGGAAAACGGCGGAGTTGTTATTGCAAATCCAAATGCACCAACAGGTATCGTGCAGAATGAGAGTTTTCTGAGAGATGTTATAGAACATAATCGTGATGTTGTTGTTATAATAGATGAAGCTTATGTTGATTTTTGCGGAGAGTCTGCCTTATATTTGACAAAAGAGTACGATAATGTGCTTATTGTTCAGACTTTTTCAAAATCCCGTTCAATGGCAGGTATGAGAATAGGCTATGCCATGGGCAATCCTGAACTTATCAAGGCCATGAATGATGTGAGATTTTCATATAACAGTTATCCAATGACAAGACTTTCAGTTGCTTTAGGTGTTGCGGCTATTGAGGATGAGGATTATTTCCAGGCAACCAAAAATCAGATAATCGAGACAAGGGAGTGGACTAAAAGAGAGCTTAAAGCACTCGGTTTTACTTTTGGTGACTCAAAGACAAACTTTATCTTTGCAAAACACAGTACGGTGGATGCGGAAGTGATTTTTGATAAACTTCGTGAAAAACATATTTTTGTAAGACATTTTTCGGGTGAACGCATAAGAAACTATCTTCGTATATCAATAGGAACGATGGCTGAGATGGAAAAATTCATTGACGAGTTAAAGAAAATAGTATAGTATAAAAAAATATGGATGTTTTACAACTGTATCATACTGGAGGGTAAAGATGAAAAAAGTAATAACTTACGGAACATTTGACCTGCTTCATGTAGGGCATATAAACATATTAAGAAGAGCGAAAGAACTTGGTGATTATCTTATAGTTGTACTTTCAACAGATGAGTTCAATGCCATAAAGAATAAGAAGGCATATTACTCATCTGAAAATACATGGGAACAGAAAATTTCAGATGTTGTAGATAATGATATAGATGTGTTTGTTATGGGACATGACTGGGAAGGCAAGTTTGACTTCCTTAAAGATTATTGTGAGGTTGTGTATCTGCCACGAACAGAGGGAATTTCTACATCAAAGATAAAAAAAGATTTAGGTATTAATGGTCAGAAAAAAGAGGACTGATAAACCTAAATATTTTAACACTAGCAGCTAGTAGTGTTATGAGCAGACAGCAGAGCGGATTGCGAATATCCGCCTGAATTAAAAGGTGGGACTGTTGGTGACGACAGTCCCTTACAAGTGTTTAGAAAGGATTTTTAAGATGTTTATAAATAAGGCGAGGGCAAAAATGGTAAGCGGTTACCATGTGTTGAAAAACAATGCCAGAAGAATACTGAAAAGAGCACCAAAAATGAAGTTTTTTTATGGCAGCTATTATAAGCACTGTCCTGTTGTGGAGAACAGGATATTGTTTGAGTCGTTTCATGGTTCGACAATCTCAGATTCTCCGTTTTATATTTTAAAGGAACTTTTATCGAGAGAAGATGCGGACAAATATGAGATTTATTATAGTACAAATCCACAGGACTATGAGACACACAAGAAATTTATTGAAGCAAATAACATTCCGGTTAAGCTTGTAAGTATTACTTCTTATAAATATTTAAAGGTACTTGCAACAGCAAAATATCTTATTAATAACAGTTCGTTTCCGGTGTATTTTATAAAAAAGGATGAGCAGGTTTATCTTCAGACCTGGCACGGAACACCGTTAAAGACTCTTGGAAAGCAGATGCGTAAGGGTATCGAGTCAATGTATAATGTTCAGCATAACTTCTTGCAGGCTACTTATCTTATGCATCCAAATGAGTTCACCAAAAATGCGATTATGGAGGATTACAATCTCAATCCTTTATATACGGGAAAAGTTGCACTCAGCGGTTATCCGAGAAACAGTATCTTTATGGATAAGGAAAAGGCGAAAGAGGTTAGAAAGCAGCTTGGTCTTGAGGACAAGGTCGTATATGCATATATGCCTACATGGCGCGGTACGAGCAATCATTCAGTAAATCAGAATGCTTACGGCAGAGAAGTAACGAAGATGATGCAGTACCTTGATAAAAACCTCAAGGATAATCAGGTTTTATATGTAAACTTCCATCCGATACTTAAAAACAGCATACAGCTTGGAGATTATAAACATATTAAGAGCTTTCCGGCTGAGGTCGATAAATACGAATTTTTAAATAGTGTTGATGCACTTATAACGGATTATTCGAGTGTATTCTTTGATTTTTCAGTTACGAGAAAGCCTATTATCCTCTATATGTATGACTATGATAAATATATGTCAGACAGAGGAACTTATTTTGATATAAAAGAACTTCCTTTTGTAAAACTTTATGAACTCGAAGATTTAAAGGAATGGCTTGTATCTGAAAAGATACTCGGTGCAAGCTATGATGATGGAGATTATTGCGAGAAGTTCATCAAATATGATTCGCTCGATGCACCTGCTAAAATGCTCGACCTTGTATTATACGGCAAGGAAGAAGGTATGATAGTTGAGGATTATTCAGAAAATAGACAGAAACCCAGAAGAATCATACATCCTCAGAAAGCATCGACAAAAGGTGACTTTGAAGTTATCAAACAGTTTTCAAAGGATAACGATATTGTACAGTTTGAGAAGAAGTGGTTTAGAAAAAAGGTTAGTTGCATACTGTATGATGATTACAATTATGACTTTGATTATGTCATAATCACAAATACAACACCGAGAACCTACTGGGAAGAGTTTTTGTATAAGCTTGGTGTTAAATCTGTCATTGCAAGACTGCAGGAGAGAGAACTTAAGAGAACTTTCCCTAACTTAAAGGTTCAGACACCGTATCTCAGAGAGTTTTATATTGCAGCGGAGGGTTGTGGTACAAGAAATACTGAGAGAATACCGGTTGAGTCAGATATAGAAAGCGGTGAAAATGGGATTACATTAACCGTAAGAAATAAAGAGCGTTTTGTACCACTCAGCTTTATGCTTCTTGAGAAAGATTATTCTATCTTGTGTATGAGAGAACTTTCAGACGAAGAGAGAAAGAGCGGAGTTATCCACGAAGATTTCAAAAAATGGAATGAAAAAATGTCGCCGGTCGGAAGATACCAGCTTGCAGCCGAATTTGTGGATATGGAGTCCGAAGAAAAATTTATCGGAACATTCTATTGTCCTGAAATTGCTAAAAAAGCAGATGCAGGGGCAGAAAAGTATGATAAGCCGGATGCATATCTTGCTCCGTGCATAATAGAAAAAGTCGGAGATCCGGACAGCATACGCTTCTATGAAGAGGGAAAAGTGGCTGTTATTCCATATTCAAGAAACGGAGACAGAACGATTTCAATCACGCTCCGCATACCGGAGAAGATTGTTGATGAGTACACACAGGCGAAGATTAAAAAGATTAAGTCCAGCAAAAACACCTGTATCGTATATATGAAGATGAGGAAGCAGGACGGTCTTAAGATTAAGGATGTTGTGCTAAGATACAGAAGTGCACTTACTTATGATATTCCGGTCAAATACGATATAAGGGAAAATGATGTTCATTATTTCATTACCGCATACATCAATTTTGATGAGATGAACTTAAGAGAGCTTTATTGGGATTTAAGAATACTTGCAGACAAACATGGCTTTGAAAATGAGATAAGGGCAAGATTTGTAAATAATTACTGGAAAGATAAATTTTATATTACAAACAGACAGTATTCAGCAGGCGAGGGGCATATGACATTCCCTTATTATACAAAGGGAGGCTGTCTTGCATTCCTCTATCGTCAGGATTCAGAATATGATGCGTATTCGACGAAAGTTAAAGAGATAGTTGCGAGCGGAATATATGTATTGTTTAAGCCTTTATTAAAGAGAAAGAAGATATGGCTTGTATATGAGAAATTCTGTTCGATGGCACAGGACAACGGATATTATTTCTTTAAATATTGTATGGAAAATCTCTCGGATGAGGAGAAGAAAAATATTTATTATGTAATAGATAAGAAAGCTCCTGATTATGAGAAGATTAAAGAATATGATGACCATATAATACAGTTTATGAGCTTGAAACATGTTTTATATGTACTTGCCGCCGTATTGTATGTTGCATCGGACTCCAGAACGCATCTTTACGCATGGAGATGCAAGACGAGCCTTATCAGGTCAAAGATTGACAAACGACCTATATTCTTTCTCCAGCATGGAGTTACGGCTCTTAAACAGGTCGGACCACTGTTTGGAAGAAAGGGAAGCAGTCCTATGACCTATTTTGCGACAACTTCACAGTTTGAGCAGGATATAGTAGTAAAATATCTTGATTATTCCGAGGCAAAATCGCCTATTACGGGATTTACAAGATGGGATGTTCTTGAGGATACTTCGACAAAAGATGATAAACTTATACTTCTTATGCCGACATGGCGTTCATGGCTTGAGGAGGTAAGTGATGAAGATTTCTTGAAGAGTGAATATTACAAGAATTATTCAAGTCTTCTTCAGAGCGAGCGACTTGACGCTATATTGGAGAAGAATGATGCAAGGATGATATTCTACATTCATCCAAAGTTTGCAGGATACCTTAAGAACTTCAAAAAAACGGGTGAGAGAATAACATTGGTTCCATTTGGACAGGAGCCATTAAATGAGATTATGAAAAAATGTCATTTACTTATAACAGATTATTCAAGTGTATGCTGGGATGTTTATTATCAAAAGAAACCGGTAATCTTCTATCAGTTCGACCTTGACCATTATAATAATGCTCATGGAAGCTATATTGATATGGAAAATGAATTGTTTGGACGACACGCATATGAGAAAGAGGAACTTATAGATAATATAGAAGACTGCATAAATAAAGATTTTGCACTTTTGCCGGATGATGAGAAAAATCACAATCATTACTTTGAGTATATAGATGATAAGAACAGTGAGCGTACTTATATCTATCTTAAGAGTAAAGGATATTAATATTGTTAAAATATTCGCAGCGCCCGTAGTTGTTATACCGGACGCTGCGAATTTAGGTTTAATAATGGTGTGACTGCCGGAAGTTTGGGCCAATCCGGGAATATATGGTAACACACTATTAACACAAATTTGCGGTAATATAGAAAAATAGGGTGAAAACAGGATAAGAAAGAGGTAATTTATGAGGTTGAGAAAACAAATAAGCTTATTTTTAAGTTTTGCAATTTCAATAACATCAATGAATGTTACAGCTTTAAGTAACAGTATATCGGGAATGACAAAGAAAGCAAAGGCTGCTGATATAGTTCTGACAAGCAGTCCGGAGCCGACAAACAATGCATCTGCTGCAGCTATGGATGCGGATATGAGAGTTATATTTACTACAGACATTCATGGTCAGGTGGTCAATTATGATTATCAGTCGGCGAAAGAAGTGAACAGAGGTCTTAATAAGGCATATACGCTTGTTAAAAAGGCGAGAAATGAGGTTGGAACAGGAAATTATCTTACATTTGACCTTGGTGACAGTGTGTATGATTTTACTACAGATTACATATATAATCATGAGCCTGAGGCATTGCAGCCGGTTTATAATGCTATGACAATGATAGGTTATGATGCTATCACACTTGGAAACCATGACTTTGATTATGGATATGATTATCTGGTAAATCAGCTTGAAACATCAGGTCTTGAACAATCCTGTGTGTTATCAAATGTTTATAGTGCTGCGGATAATAAGAGTATATTTGGTGTTGAGAATAAGATAATCGAAAAAAACATTACTAATGATGAAGGTCAGGTAATGACTGTAAAAGTTGGTATATTGGGTGAAACGGTACCATCGCTTTCGAGCAAGACAGAGAAATATAAAGGAAAACTCGTGACGGAAGATATCCTTGAGAATGCCAAGAAGCAGGCGGCTGCACTTAAGAAAAAAGGGGCAGATATAGTAATTGCACTGGCTCATTCCGGTTTTGGAACAGACAATCCGAAGAAAAAAGCCGGGGATATGGCTTATATGCTCACAACGGTAAGTGATATAGATTTAGTGCTTGCAGGACATGAACATATAGATTTTCCAACCGGATCTTCAAGTGATGCACATTACTCGCTGCCAAATGTTGACCTTAAGACAGGTCTTGTAAATGGAAAAAGACTTATCATGGTTCAGGACAGTTGTCGTGGCATCGGAGTTGTTGATTTAAATCTCAAGAGAGATGAGACAGGAAAGATAGTAGTCGGTGACTCTAAGTATGAGATAAGAAAAACAAAGAAAGACACTTCTTGTGATGAAGCTATTACCGGGACTATGTCAAAATGGGATAGTGTTCTTAAGACATATTGTAATACGGAGATAGGAACTATTGCAAACGGAGACAGATGGAATAATTATTCAGCATTGCTTGAGAGCAATGAGATAATCCAGACGGTTCACGAGGCACAGCTTGACTATGCGGCACGGTTTGTTGAAGCCAATAAATCAAAGTACGGAAACTGGCCAATAGTCTCGTTGGCGAGATACACGAAGTATGGTGGAGAAAGTGGAGGAGATTATGCTGATATTTCAGGCAAACTGATGGAGGGTAATCTTGATACTATTGCGAACTACCACAGGTATGTATATATATATTCAATGACCGGAAAACAGCTTAAAGAATGGCTGGAGTGGGCAGCATCTATATATCAGACTACGGGAACTTCAAAGGATACTAAGTGGAACAATATCATATTGTCAGATTATATAAATAAAACCGGTGGAAATTCGTTGGTACAGGAACCTTATCTTGGCGACTGGAGTGAGTTTTTTCAGTGCAGCGGTATAGAATATACGATTGATCCAAGTGCTGCACCGAGATATGATGTGAACGGAAGTTATTTAAATGACACAAACAGGATTACTTCGATGACCTACAATGGCAATCCTATAAGTGATGACCAGAATATCGTGCTTGTGACGGACAAGATTACACCACATATGCAGTGTGATGCAAATGCAGGCGTAAATGACAATATACTTCAGAGTTCACATGACAATCTTCAGGATGTTATAGAGGAGTACATGAAGGAAAAGGCACAGATAAGTGATCTTAAATTAAATATTTCACAGAACTGGCAGCTTAATCTTCCGGACAATTATAAATTCCTTATGGAAAGTGGAAAGTCAGGTGAGAGTCTGCTGCTTGCAAAGAACTGGTGTAAAGGTGTTTATGATACAATAGGTTATTTCAATTATTATAATTGTAATACAGGTGTACAAAATAAACAGGATGATATGATACCGTCAGTTGTCGTATCGGAGACAAGCAAGGCAGATACAAAGAGCAGTGTTCCGGTAAGAGTTGTGGCAAATGCAAAATCAGGAATAACCGTCAAAAAGTATGTTAAAGGGGACTATGATAAGGACTCTGAGGTATGGAATCTGACACCGGCAAGTGGTGGTGCTATAACAATGGATTCAGATACTTTCAGTGTGTCAGAAAACGGTGTCTATTCAGTTTATGTTGAGAGCGGAAACGGAAAATCAGTAATTGAGAAAGTTGCGATTACCAATATTTATCCGACTTCGCTTATAGCACCGGTAGTAGGAACAGTTACAAATATTGATGATGAGGTTACAGGTACTGCGTATCCAAACCTTACGGTAAATGTTAAGATTGGTTCTAAAGTTTATAAGGCATCAGTAAATGTCAAAGGAAAGTTTACTGTTAAGATACCGGTTCAAAATGCAGGGAAAAAGATTACGGTATATGTTTCCGATAAGAGTGGTGACAAGAGCAAGAGCACGAGTGTTACCGTCAAGAGAAATGGACCAAACAGCCCTAAGATTACATCTGTTAAAAATAACGGTTATGAGATAAAAGGAAATACAAATGACAGCAATGTCAAGGTTTATGCGGTTATTGGCAAAAATGTGTATGTTTCAAAGGCAATAGGTTCTTCTTATTATAAGAAGTGTAACGGTTACGATAAGAAACTTAAGATAAAGAAAGTTAATGTTGTCATAAAAAGCAATGGAGACTATACGATAGCTATTCCTAATCAGTATTCAGGAACAAATGTATCTGTATATTCGGTTGATAAACTTAGCAGAGTGAGCCATGTCAGAAATAAAAAGGTTTCAAAGAGTGCACCGAATAAACCGACTATCTACACGGTTTCAAGTTCTGACCGATATGTATTTGGAAAAGTGCCGGATAGTGGAAAGTGTACAGTTATATTGAAGCGTGGAAAGAAAAGATATAAAGCAAAAGCGGATGCGGATGGTTATTACAGAATAACATCACCGAGGCTGCACGCTAAGGAGACTATCACGATATATGCACAGGACAAGGTAAAAGGCAAAGTAAGGACAGGTGTATCTAAGAGTAAAACCGTAAGCTCAGCATATGATGTTTACAAGAAGCACAGAAATACTAATCTTCATATAGGTAAGGTGACAAATAAGAGTACCTATGTGACAGGAAGATGGGCTAAAGGTAAAGCTACGGTATATGTGTTTGTGGATGGTATAGTATATGTCAGAAAGACAGGTTCAAACGGCAAGTTTAAATTTAAGCTGAAAAAGCGTGTTGCTGTAGGAACAGGAATTTATGCCACGATAAGGACAGGGCATGGCAAATCAATAAAGGCGATGCGTAAGTGGAAAGTTGTGCTTGGAAAACCAAGTACGCCAAATATATATGGAAGACTTACGACGAGAACCACAAAGATAATCGTGCTTACAAGAGAAAAGTGTCCGAGAGTAGTATTAAGAATCGGAAAACACAGATATACGAGAAGAAAAAACAGCGGCTATTCTAAGAGAATGCACAGATACCGCTATATATTTAAGATTAGAAGGTATCCGTACAGGACACATCTGAGAGCTTTTGCAACAAATAGTGCAGGAACAAGTCAGAGTAAATTAAGGATTATCAGATAATGGATAAAGCGGGGAGGCAGAAGTGCCTCCCCGAAGTCTTAGGTGAATAAAGTAACAGTTCAGCATTTGAAAATACAATGAACAAGCTCATTGTATTGCCAATTATCTTTTTATGGCTGAACTGTTACAAAAAAAAATTAAAAAATTTGAAAAAAGTTGTTGACAAACAGTGCAACATAATGTAATATATATCTTGCGTCACGGGAAAGCGGTTAGCGAGTAAGGCGAAAGCGAGAAAGCAAACAACTCGGGGTGTGGCTCAGTTTGGCTAGAGTACCTGATTTGGGATCAGGGGGTCGCAGGTTCGAATCCTGTCACCCCGACTGGTGACGCATTAAATAAATAAAGCGGGAAACACATTTGTTTCCAAATGTGCGGGTGTAGTTCAATGGTAGAACACCAGCCTTCCAAGCTGGATACGTGGGTTCGATTCCCATCACCCGCTT
>OOBP01001084.1_pt1 | contig 14051 bp, 9 predicted proteins | sample 1671681 | NCBI WGS metagenome assembly OOBP01 (sample SAMN06348181, study PRJEB24527) | human gut metagenome
GGCTCTTCCACTCGGAGGAAGCAGCGTCCATGGCCAGCATGAAGTCCTTGCCGGGCACATAACCGGCCTTCTCAATGGCGGCCAGAATGGTCTCGATGGTCTCCTCATCGCTGGACAGGTTGGGGGCAAAGCCGCCCTCATCGCCCACAGAGGTGGCCAGACCCTTGGCCTTCAGGATGGAAGCCAGGGCATGGAACACCTCGGCACACCAGCGCAGGGCCTCCTTGAAGGAGGGGGCGCCCACCGGCATGATCATGAACTCCTGGGTGTCCACGGTGTTGGTGGCGTGGGCACCGCCGTTCAGGATGTTCATCATGGGCACGGGCAGGCGGTTGCCGTTCACGCCGCCCAGGAAGCGGTACAGGGGCATGTCCAGCGAAGCGGCAGCGGCGCGGCAGGCGGCAATGGACACGGCCAGAATGGCGTTTGCGCCCAGGTTGGACTTGTCCTTGGTGCCGTCGGCCTTGATCATAGCGGCGTCGATGGCGTAGATGTCGGAAGCATCCATGCCCACCACAGCGTCGGCGATCACGGTGTTGATGTTCTCCACGGCCTTGGTCACGCCCTTGCCCAGGTAGCGGCCCTTGTTGCCGTCGCGCAGCTCCAGCGCCTCAAACTCGCCGGTGGATGCGCCGGAAGGAGCGCAGCCGCGGGCCACAGTGCCGTCGGCCAGCGTGATCTCGGCTTCTACGGTGGGGTTGCCGCGGGAGTCCAGGATCTCGCGGCCTACAACGGATTCAATTTCCAGATAGTTCATATCGAAAACCTCCTGATAGCTGATTCGGCCCGGCGTCGGTGCGGCAGCCGGACGATCTGTATAGATAGTTACATCTAACTAACCAAGAACATCCTACCACGGTTTCCCAAAAGGTGCAAGAGCTGGGCGGAATGTTTGCGGGCATAAACTTTGCACAGGGGCAGGCGGCATGGTTTCAGCGTGCCCGGCGGGGCCGTTGAATATTCCGTATGACAGTCATGTGATTTTGGTATGGCAGATATACTAAAAATAATCTTTACATTTTGGCAGGTCCGTTCTATACTGGAACGCGGTCAAGATTTTTTAATGGGATACTGGTTATCTGATAGAGGAGGATCACACTATGAATAAGGATCTGACGGTCGGCAAGCCGTCACAGGTGCTGTGGCAGTTCTGCCTGCCCATGTTCGGCAGCATTATCTTCCAGCAGCTGTACAACATTGCCGACAGCCTGGTGGCAGGCAAGTTCATCGGCGAAAACGCCCTGGCTGCCGTGGGCAACAGCTACGAGATCACCCTGATCTTCATTGCCTTTGCATTCGGCTGCAACATTGGCTGCTCGGTCATCGTGTCGCGCTACTTTGGTGCCAAGGAATACGATGACATGAAAACCTCGGTGTACACGGCCCTCATCGGCTCGGCAGTGCTGTGTGCAGCGCTGATGGTGTTCGGCCTGCTGGGCTGCCGCAGCTTGCTGGAGCTCATCAACACCCCGGAGGAGATCCTGGCGGACTCGGCCCTGTATCTGGACATCTACGTTCTGGGCCTGCCTTTCATGTTCTTCTACAACATTGCCACCGGCATCTTCTCGGCGCTGGGTGACAGCAAGACGCCGTTCTACTTCCTGGCCGTCTCGTCTCTGTCCAACATCGGCGTGGACATCCTGTTCGTGGCCGGGTTCCACATGGGTGTGGCCGGTGTGGCCTGGGCGACCTTCCTGTGCCAGGGTGTGAGCTGCATCCTGGCCATGGTGGTGGTGTTCCGCCGCATGAAGGCCATCCCCGCACAGCGCAAGACGGTGTGGTTCTCCTGGAATATGCTGGGCAAGATCGCCGTGGTGGCCATCCCCAGCATTCTGCAGCAGAGCTTCATCTCGGTGGGCAACATCATCCTGCAGAGCGTCATCAACACCTTTGGTGCCAGCGTCATTGCAGGCTACTCTGCCGCCGTCAAGCTGAACAACATGGTCATCACCTCCTTCACCACCCTGGGCAACGGCATTTCCAACTACACCTCCCAGAACATGGGTGCCGGCAAGATGGACCGCGTCAAGGCGGGCTTTGGTGCGGGCCGCAATCTGGTGTGGCTCATCTGTGTGCCCATCGTCATCCTGTACTTCTTCTTCGGCCGCACGCTGCTGCTGCTGTTCATGAATGACCCGCAGGGCCCGGCCATCGACACTGGCATGCTGTTCCTGCACATCCTTTCGCCCTTCTACTTTGTGGTGTCCCTCAAGCTGGTCACCGACGGCATCCTGCGCGGCTGCGGTCTGATGGGCCGCTTCATGGTGGCTACCTTCACGGACCTGATCCTGCGCGTGGGCATGGCCATCGTCCTCAGTGCTACAGCTCTGGGCAGCACCGGCATCTGGCTGTCCTGGCCCATCGGCTGGTGCATCGGCACGGTACTGTCCATCGTGTTCTATGCAACGGCCATCCGTAAGGCACTGGGCCAGCCTTCGCTGAAAAAAGAGGCAGAAGACCTGGTGGAAGAACTCCACGAAGAGGCCGAGCAGGCTGCAGAACCGGCCTCTGAGACGGTGTAACCATTTTGCAACTTGTGAAGTGGATTCATCTGACGGACAAATAAAATGAATAACTTGAAATAGTGCACAAAAACGCGTGTTTTGATTTGTGTAATTTGGCAATAAAGCCGAGAAAAAGCCCCCAAAAGTATGGACGGTTTGTGAATTGCGGATTTGAACACGGATAGCTATAATAACAGACAAGAACAGAAGCAAGGCCGCTTTTAGAGGGGAAGGGCCTTGCTTCCGTTTTTATCCTGAATGCTATTCCAATAGATCAAATACTCCGAAGGAGGAGATCGTTATGAAAAAGCTCATTTCTCGTCGTCAGTTCCTGGCCGCTGCCGGTGTTGCTGTTGCAGCAGGTGCCCTGACCGCCTGTGGCGGTTCCTCCGCAAGCACTGCAGGTTCTGCAGCCGGTTCCGCTGCTGCCGCTTCCGGCGACACCATCAAGGTGGGCGTTATGGGCCCCCTGACCGGTGATGCTTCCGTTTACGGTCAGGCTGTTGTCAACGGTGCCAGCCTGTATATCAAGCAGGTCAATGCAGACGGCGGTGTCAACGGCAAGCAGCTGGAGGTCATCGCCATGGACGAGCAGGGCGATGAGACACAGGCTGTCACCTGCTTTACCAAGATGGTGGATCAGGGCATCACCGCTCTGGTGGGCGATGTGACCACCGCCCCCACGCTGGCTGTTGCCGCCGAGAGCGCCGACTACAATATGCCCATGGTCACAGCCTCCGCTACCGCCGAGGCTGTCACCTACGATGCCGAGACCGACACCGTGAACGGGAACGTGTTCCGTGCCTGCTTTACCGACCCCTTCCAGGGCGTGAAGATGGCAGACTACGCCTACGAGAAGCTGGGCTACAAAAAGGCCGCCGTCATCTTCCTGAAGGGCAAGGACTACAACGAGGGTCTGGCTGAGAACTTTGCCAAGGAGTTTGAGGCAAAGGGCGGCACCATCGTGGACCAGGAGAGCTACTCTGAGGGCGATGTGGACTTCAAGACCCAGCTGACCAGCATCCTGGGCAAAAACCCCGAAGTGGTCTTCTGCCCCAACTACTATCAGGAAGTGGGCCAGATCCTGGCTCAGGCCGAGAGCGTCGGCCTGACTGTTCCCTTCCTGGGCGGCGACGGCTGGGATGGCCTGGAGGGCTACGCCACCGCCGACCAGCTGAAGGATTCTTACTTCTGCGCCTGCTACGCCAAGGGCTCCAGCGCCGCATTTGAGGATGCCTATAAGGCTGAGTACGGCGAGGCTTACCCCAACGGCTTTGCCCCCTTGGGCTACGATGCCGCCATGACCGTGGTGTACGGCATCAAGGCTGCCGAGGAGCAGGGCCTCGAGGCCGGCTCTGACGAGTACAAGCAGGCGGTCATCGACGCCATTGCCGGCGGCACCATTGAGGGCATCACCGGCACCTTTACCTTCGACGAGCACCACAACCCCGTCAAGAGCACTGCCATCCTGACCTACGTGGACGGCAAGCCTGAGCTGAAGGAAATGTTCTGATCCGCGCTGTTCCATCCACCGGTGATGGAGCCGCTCGCACAGAGCAAACCCCATGATTTTTTTGGAGAACGCCGGAACAGCATTTTTCTGGTCAGGCGTTCTCCGTTTTTTATATCAAAAAGTGTAAACGCCGCAAAGAAAGGAAGTATCCAACCATGACAGTGTTCTTTAGCCAGCTGATCAACGGCTTGTCCCTTGGCAGCATCTATGCACTGATCGCACTGGGCTACAGCATGGTGTACGGCATCATCCTGCTGCTGAACTTTGCCCACGGCGACGTCATCATGGTGGGCGCATACATGTCCTGGTTCGTCATGAACCAGCTGGGCCTGGGCCCGGTCACCGCTGTGTGCGCCACCATCCTTACCTGTACGCTGCTGGGCGTCGTGATCGAAAAGGTCGCCTACACCCCCCTGCGGAACGCCCCCCGGATCTCGCTGCTGATCACCGCCATTGGCGTCTCCTTCTTTCTGGAGTACACCGCAGAGCTGATCCTGGGCTCCGGTGCCAAGGTCATCCCGGCCTACTACACCAACCAGACCTTCCGGCTGGGCAAGGTGCCCCTGGGCCTTACCTCGGTCATCACCCTGGCGGTGACGGTGCTGTCCATGCTGGGCCTTACCTTTTTGGTGCAAAAGACCAAGCTGGGCAAGGCCATGCGGGCAGTGTCGGAGGATATGGACGCTGCCCGCCTGATGGGCATCAACGTCAACAGCACCATCTCCTTTACCTTTGCCGTGGGCTCGGCGCTGGCGGGCATCGGCAGCGTGCTGTACTGCTGCTCTTACCCCCAGGCTACCCCCACCATGGGCTCCATGCTGGGTCTGAAAGCCTTTGTCGCCGCTGTTTTGGGTGGCATCGGCTCTATCCCGGGCGCCATGATCGGCGGCATTGCCATCGGTCTGTGCGAGTGCTTTGTCTCGGCCATCGGCCTTTCGGCCTGGAAGGACGCTGTTACGTTTGCGATTCTGATCATCGTGCTGCTGGTCAAGCCCACAGGCTTCCTCGGCCGCAAGGTGCAGGAAAAGGTGTAAGGAGGGCAGAAAGATGAAAACCAACCGCAAGACCATCAAAATGCCCGTGCGCTACCTGATGAATCTGGTGCTGGTGGGGCTGCTGTTCGTGGGGCTTTCCTATGTGACCGGCAATATGCTTTCCACCTACCAGAACAAGGTGCTGCTGACCGTGGGCATCAACATCATTCTGGCCGTCTCGCTGAACGTGGCCACCGGCTATCTGGGGCAGCTGCCGCTGGGCCACGCCGGTTTTATGGCGGTGGGTGCCTACGCCTGTGCCCTGTTCACCAAATCCTCCGGCCTTCCCAAGGGCGTGGCCTTTGCCATCGGTCTGGTGCTGGCATGGGTGGTTGCCGGACTGTTTGGGGTGCTTATCGGCATCCCGGCCCTGCGGCTCACCGGCGACTATCTGGCTATCCTGACGCTGGGCTTTGGCGAGATCATCCGCATCACCCTGAACAACATCGACGATGTGCTGGGCTTTAAGCTGTTCTACGGCTCCAAGGGCCTGAAGAACATTCCCAAATACTCCAACTTTACCAACGTGTTCCTGTGCGTGGTCATCACCTGCTTCCTGATCCACGCCATGATGAAGAGCCGCCACGGCCGCGCCGTGCTGGCGATCCGGGACAACGAGATCGCCGCCGAGAGCTGCGGCATCCAGACCACCTACTACAAGGTCATGGCCTTTGCCTTCTCGGCAGCCTTTGCCGGCATGGCCGGCGGCTTGTACGCCTGCTACATCGGTGTGCTGAACCCCTCCACCTTCGGCTTCATGAAGTCCATCGAGATCCTGGTCATGGTGGTCCTGGGCGGCATGGGCTCCATGCTGGGCTCCATTCTGTCCGCGACTGTGCTGACCATCCTGCCGGAGGCCACCCGCAGCTTCGACAGCTACCGCATGGTCATCTACTCGCTGGTGCTGATCCTGATGATGATCTTCCGCCCCGGCGGACTGCTGGGCAGCTACGACTTCTCCCTGAGCCGCGTTGTGGAAAAGATCATGAACGGCGAACTGTTCAAGAAGAACAAGGAAAAGGAGGGTGCTGACCATGAGTGAGTTCCAGACCAAGTTAAACAGTGTGCCCTCCGGCGGCTTCCTGACCGACCGCGACAAGGACAAAAAGCCCATTCTGGACGTGCGGGAGCTGGGCATCGACTTCGGCGGCCTGACCGCCGTGGACGGCTTCAACCTGATGATCGGCCGCAACGAGATCACCGGCCTGATCGGCCCCAACGGTGCCGGCAAGACCACCGTGTTCAACCTGCTCACCAACGTTTACCAGCCCACCCGCGGCTCCATCCTGATCGACGGCATGCCTACGGCGGGCAAAAAGACCTATCAGGTCAACCGCATGGGTGTGGCCCGTACCTTCCAGAACATCCGTCTGTTCAAGGAATTGAGCGTCATCGACAACATCAAGGTGGGCCTGCACGAGTCCATGAAGTACAATTTGGCCTCCTCCCTGGTGCGGCTGCCCAACTACTGGAAAGAGGAGAAAAAGTGCACCGAGCGTGCCTTTGAGCTGCTGGATATCTTCCACATGGCCGACCTGGCCAACGTGCCTGCCGGCAGCCTGCCCTACGGTGCACAACGCCGTCTGGAGATCATGCGTGCCCTGGCCACCAGCCCCAAACTGCTGCTGCTGGACGAGCCTGCCGCCGGTATGAACCCCTCGGAGACCGCCGAGCTGACCGAGACCATCCGCCGCATCCGGGACGAGTTCAACATTGCTGTGCTGCTGATCGAGCACGACATGAGCCTGGTCATGGGCATCTGCGAGGGCATCGCGGTGCTGAACTTCGGCCGCATCATTGCCAAGGGCACCCCGGACGAGATCCGCAACAACCCCCAGGTCATCGAAGCCTACCTGGGCAAGAAGGAGGGCTGAGCGATGGCAGATACCATCCTGAAGGTCGATAACATCAACGTGTATTACGGCAATATCCACGCCGTAAAGGGTGTTTCCTTTGAGGTGAACGAGGGCGAGATCGTGACCCTGATCGGTGCCAACGGTGCCGGTAAGTCCACCACCCTGAAAACCGTTTCCGGTCTGCTGAAGCCCCGTACCGGGGACGTGCTGTACCGGGGCAAAAGCATCAAGGGCGTGCGCGCCCACAAGATCGTGGAAGCCGGTCTGGCACAGGTGCCGGAAGGCCGCCATGTGTTCCTGCACATGACCGTGGAGGAGAACCTGGATATGGGCGCTTACACCCAGCCCGCTTCCACCATTGCCCCCAACAAGGAAAAGGTGTTTGAGCTGTTCCCCCGCCTGAAGGAGCGCCGCAAGCAGCTGGCCGGCACCATGTCCGGCGGCGAACAGCAGATGCTGGCCATGGGCCGTGCACTCATGAGCAACGCTTCCATGCTGATGCTGGACGAGCCCTCCATGGGCCTGTCGCCCCTGCTGGTGCAGGAGATCTTTGACATCATCCGCAACATCCACAAGGAGGGCATGACCATCCTGCTGGTGGAGCAGAACGCACAGATGGCCCTTTCCGTGGCCGACCGCGCCTATGTTCTGGAGACCGGCCGCGTGGTCATGGAGGGCACCGGTGCCGAGCTGCTGACCAACGAGCGGGTGCGCAGCGCGTACCTGGGCGGCTGAGCCTTTTTCAAGACACGACGCGATGCGGGAGCCGCTGCACAAAACAAGGTGCAGCGGCTCCTGTTTTTTCGGGCATGCACTTTACTTTCGTAAAAGAATGTGCGATAATTTAACCAGTGTTTTTGGTTTCTGGAACCGCCGCCTGTTGGGAAAGCAGGTGAGCTGACAACACAAAGAGGGGTACTATCTATGAGCAAGATCATCATCCCGGAAAACTACACGCCCGCGCTGAATCTGTACGACACCCAGCGCGCCATCGGCACGGTGAAGCGGCTGTTTGCCGACACCCTGTGTGCCACGCTGAACCTGTACCGCGTGTCTGCGCCGCTGTTCCTGGAGGCCTCCACCGGCCTGAACGACGACCTGAACGGCGTGGAGCGCAAGGTCACCTTTGACATCAAGGACAGCGGCACCGAAGCACAGGTGGTGCAGTCGCTGGCCAAGTGGAAGCGCAAGGCCCTGAAGGACTACAGCTTCCGTGTGGGCAAGGGTTTGTACTGCGACATGAACGCCATCCGCCGGGATGAGGAACTGGACAACCTCCACTCCGTGTATGTGGACCAGTGGGACTGGGAAAAGGTCATCCGGGAGGAGGACCGCAATGAGGCCTACCTGAAGAGCGTGGTGCGCTCCATCGTGTCGGCCGTCTGCGCCACCGAGATGAACCTGCACGCCATGTTCCCGCAGCTGCAGGACCTGCCCCTGCACACCCCCAACGTGATCTTCATCACCACCCAGGAGCTGGAGGACAAGTACCCGGACCTGACCCCGAAGGAGCGCGAGAATGCCTTCGTGAAGGAGAACGGCACCACCTTCCTGATGAAGATCGGTGCCCCGCTGAAGAGCGGCAAGCCACACGACGGCCGCGCTCCGGACTACGACGACTGGGATCTGAACGGCGACCTGCTGTTCTGGAACGACCCGCTGCAGTGCAGCTATGAGCTGAGCAGCATGGGCATCCGCGTGAGCCCGGAAAGCATGGACAAGCAGCTGACCATGGCCGGCTGTGACGACCGCCGCGCCCTGCCCTTCCACAAGGCCGTGCTGAACGGCGAGCTGCCCTACTCCATCGGCGGCGGCATCGGCCAGAGCCGCCTGTGCATGCTGCTGCTGGGCAGTGTGCACATCGGTGAAGTGCAGGCCAGCGTGTGGGATGAAGCCACCCGCGAAGCCTGTGCCAAGGCCGGTATCCCCCTGCTGTGATCGCCTGTAGATAAAAGCAAAGGGCCTTGCAGGCCCAGCAATCACAAGAGCCGCTGCACCCTGTGTGCAGCGGCTCTTGTGGTTATTTAGAAGTCATGCGGCCGTAGTGGCTCTTTTCGTCGTCGTCCTTTTCCGGTTCCGGTTTTTCGGCCGGGGTCAGGCGCACTTCGGTCACGCGGCGCTTGGCCGTGCGGGTGACCACGCCGTCGTAGCCGCCCAGTGTAAAGCGGTCGCCCACCTTGGGCAGGTGGCAGGTCTTTTCCTGCACCAGGCCGTTGACCGTGTTGGAGTCGATGTCCTCGTCCTCCGGCAGGCCCAGCATCTCGTACAGGTCATCCACACTGGCGCTGCCCAGCACGATCCAGCTGCCGTCGGACTGCTTGTGGAAGTCCTCGGTCTCCTCGTCGTGCTCGTCCCAGATCTCGCCCACCAGCTCTTCCAGAATATCCTCCAGCGTGATGATGCCCTCGGTACCGCCGTACTCGTCCACCACCACGGCCAGATGATGGTGCTGCTCCCGCAGGGTGCGCAGCAGCTGGGAGATCTGGGTAGAACCGGTGGTGTACAGGGTGGGCTTGACCAGCTCTTCCAGCGAAGTCTCCTTTTTCAGGCGTGCCAGATAGAAGTCCTTTTCGTGCACCACACCGATGATGTTGTCAATGGTGTCGTGGTACACCGGCAGGCGGGAATAGCCCGATTCGGCAAAGGTCTGGGCCACCTCGTCCAGCGAGGTGTTGTCCTCCACAGCCACCACGTCCACGCGGGGGGTCAGGATCTCCTCCACCTCCACGTCATCGAATTCGATGGCACTGCGGATCAGCTGGCTCTCCCGGTCGGTGAGTTCACCGTCGTTTTCGGCTTCACTCACCATGGTCATCAGCTCGCCCTCGGTGATGGTGTCCTCCTCACTGCTGTGGACAAAATGGCCCAGCAGCTTTTTCCACTGGGTGAACAGCCAGTTCAAAGGGGTGAACAGCACTATCAGCAGGCTCAGCACCGGGGACACTGCGGTGGCCACGGTCTCCGGCATCTCCTTGGCCAGGCTCTTGGGGGTCACCTCGCCAAAGATCAGCACCACCACTGTCAGCACCAGGGTGGACATGGTGGCACCACGCTCCTGGCCCAGCCAATGGGTAAAAAGGATGGTGCCGATAGAGGCGGCGCCGATGTTCACGATGTTGTTGCCGATGAGGATGGTGGAAAGCAGCTTGTCGTATTTTTCCGACAAGGCCAGCACCCGGGCGGCAGAGCCGTCACCGTCCTCGGCACGGCTTTTCAGGCGGATCTGATTCAGGGAAGAAAAAGCGGTCTCGGAGGCGGAGAAAAAGGCGGAAAAGGCCACCAGGATCACCAGCGCTGCAATGAGCGTCATACTGCCATCGTCCATAAAGAGGAAAATCACACTCAACTTTCTGTTATTTTTAGATTTGGCTGTCACCACAGGTGACAGAAGGGGGCCTTGCGCCAGCAATGACGGAGAGAGCAAGCGAGTGTGCCTTGCTTTAACACCCTCGCCCTCTCAGCTTCGCTTACGCTCAGCAGCTCCCCCAAAGGGGGAGCCAAGGCCCTGACGAAAGAATACAAAAATGTGCTTTCCATCGTTGCCATTCTGCGATGAAAAGCACATCAATGTTATTTCTTATAATACCATATTCCTTACGGTGGTGCAAGCATCCGGCCTGCACACCGGGTTAAAACCTGGTAAAATCCCTTTAACGGAGCACCAGGGTGCCGTTTTCGCAGTCCACCGTCAGGGTGTTGCCCTCGGCATAGCTGCCCTGAATGATGGCCTTGGCAATCAGGGTCTCCACACGGCTCTGGATGAACCGCTTGATGGGACGTGCACCGTAGACGCTGTCGTAGGCAGAGTCGATGATGAAGTCCTTGGCGGCGGTGGTGACCTCCAGCTTGAGGTGCTTGCCCTCGTCCATGCGCTTGCGCAGGTCGTTCAGCTGCAGATCCACGATCTTGCGCATCTCGTCCTTGGTCAGGCTCTTGTAGTACACGATCTCGTCCAGACGGTTCAGGAACTCGGGGCGGAACTTGCTCTTCAACAGCAGGTCGATCTGCTTGCGGGCCTCGCCGCTCAGCTCATTGGAGCCCTGTGCGCGGCGCTGCTCCAGATCGTTCAGGATGATGTCACTGCCCAGGTTGGAAGTCAGGATGATGACCGTGTTCTTGAAGTCCACGGTGCGGCCCTGACTGTCGGTGATGCGGCCGTCGTCCAGCACCTGCAGCAGGATGTTGAACACGTCGGGGTGGGCTTTTTCCACCTCATCGAACAGCACCACGCTGTAGGGCTTGCGGCGCACAGCCTCGGTCAGCTGGCCGCCCTCTTCATAACCGACATATCCCGGAGGCGCACCGATCAGACGGCTGACGCTGAACTTCTCCATATATTCGGTCATGTCGATGCGCACCATGTTGCGCTCATCGTCAAACAGAGCCTGTGCCAGCGCCTTGGCCAGCTCGGTCTTGCCGACACCGGTGGGGCCCAGGAACAGGAAGCTGCCGATGGGGCGGTTGGGGTTGGCAATGCCGGCGCGGCTGCGCAGGATGGCTTCGCTGACCTTGGTCACGGCCTCGTCCTGGCCAATGACCCGCTGGTGCAGCACGTCATCCAGATGCAGCAGCTTCTCGCGCTCGCCCTCCACCAGCTTCTCCACAGGGATGCCGGTCCAGCGGGCCACGATGCGGGCGATCTCCTCGTCGGTCACGCGGTCACGCAGCAGGCTGTCCTCTTTCTTGGCAGCGGCGATCTTTTCTTCCTCTTCCAGCTGTTTCTGCAGCTGGGGCAGTTTGCCGTATTTCAGCTCGGCGGCCTTGTTCAGGTCGTACTCCCGCTGGGCCTTCTCGATGTCGGCGTTGGTCTGCTCGATCTGTTCACGCAGGGTCTGCACCTTGCCGATGGCGTTCTTCTCGTTTTCCCACTTTGCCTTCATGCTGCGGAACTTGTCCTGCAGTTCGGCCAGCTCTTTTTCTAGATCCTTCAGACGGCTCTGGCTCAAAGCGTCGGTCTCCTTTTTCAGGCTGACCTGCTCGATCTGCAGCTGGGTGATGCGGTGGGCCAGATCATCCATCTCGCTGGGCATGCTGTCCATTTCGGTCTTGATCATGGCGCAGGCCTCATCCACCAGGTCGATGGCCTTATCCGGCAGGAACCGGTCGGTGATGTAACGGTCCGACAGGGTGGCAGCGGCGATCAGGGCGCTGTCGTTGATCTTCACGCCGTGGAACACCTCGTAGCGTTCCTTCAGGCCGCGCAGGATGGAAATGGTGTCCTCCACCGTGGGCTCATCCACCTGCACCGGCTGGAACCGGCGTTCCAGAGCGGGGTCTTTCTCGATATACTGGCGGTACTCGTCCAGGGTGGTTGCACCGATGCAGTGCAGCTCACCGCGGGCCAGCATGGGCTTGAGCAGGTTGCCGGCATCCATGGCACCGTCGGTCTTGCCGGCGCCCACGATGGTGTGCAGCTCATCAATGAAAAGAATGATCTTGCCCTCGCTCTTCTTGACCTCGTTGAGCACGCTCTTCAGGCGTTCCTCGAACTCGCCGCGGTACTTGGCACCGGCCACCAGAGCGCCCATGTCCAGGCTGAACACGATGCGGTCCTTCAGGTTTTCGGGCACGTCACCGCGCACGATACGCTGGGCAAGGCCCTCGGCGATGGCAGTCTTGCCGACGCCGGGCTCACCGATCAGGCAGGGGTTGTTCTTGGTCTTACGGGACAGGATGCGGATCACGTTGCGGATCTCCTGATCACGGCCGATGACCGGGTCCAGCTTCTGCTTGCGGGCCAGATCCACCAGATCCTGACCGTATTTCTGCAGGGCGTTGTAGGTGTCCTCGGGGTTATCCGTGGTCACGCGCTGGTTGCCGCGCACGGCGGTAAGCTGCTGCAGAAACTTGTCCTTGACGATGCCAAAAGCACGGAACAGCTCGGTGGTGTTCTGGGTAGGCTCATCCAGCAGGCCGAGGAACACATGCTCCACGCTGACGTACTCGTCCTTCATGGCCTTGGCTTCACGGGCGGCGGCGCTCAGGACCTTGTCGGTGGCCTGCGAGATATAGACCTTGTCCGGGTCGCGGCCGGAGCCGGACACCCGGGGCAGGGCCGACAGCTTTTCGGCAACGGCAGCGGCAAAGCTGCCGGGGTCCACGTTCAGCTTCTGGAGCAGCTGCGGGATCAGGCCCTGCTCCTGCGAAGCAAGGGCGTGCAGCAGATGTTCAGGCTCCAGAGCGTTGTGCTGGTACTCCACAGCCAGCTGCTGGGCTGCCTGCAGAGCTTCCAGAGTTTTCTGAGTATATTGATTGGTATTCATAAAGTCAAGCCTCCATTCATACCGGAAGGTTATGATTTAGCGGACGGACATGTACTCTGCTAACAACTCCGCGCCAAGGGGCGGCAGAACCGGAAGCAGATGCTTTTAAGAAGCTGTTTCATGATTTTGTGCACCTCCTGTCGGACTGGTCTATTTGTTTTTAGCACTCTATCTGTTCGACTGCTAAGAATATACTCCAAAGCAATCGCAATGTCAAGAGGAAAATCCTGCCAGAAACACAATTCACAAAAAGTTTGCAATTGGCCTGCCGCACCGCATAAAAAAGGCCCGCTCCCGGCAAACAGCCGGGAACGGGTCGGTGTGGGTCAGATCAATGGGGGTCAGCCGGGGTAGCGCTGCACCTGCAGCAGCTCTTCGGCACGCTTTACCTGCTCCGGGGTGGGCGGCACGGCATCGGGCAGCGGATAGGGGATGCCCAGCTTCTGCCACTTGAACAGGCCCAGCGTGTGGTAGGGCAGTACCTCCACCCGCTGCACGGTGTTCAGGCTGCGGATGAAGTCGGCCGTTCTGCGCAGGCCGTCCTCATCGTCGGTCAGGCCAGGCACCAGCACATGGCGGATCCACAGCGGCACGCCCAGGTCGGAGACGTGCCGGGCCATGGCCAGGATGTTGGCGTTGTCCTTGCCGGTGAGCCGGCGGTGGCGCTCCGGGTCGATCTCCTTTAAATCAAGGATGACCAGGTTGGTGGAGGCCATCAGGCGGTCAAAGTCGGCCAGGTAGGCCGGGTCCTCCGGCCGGAAGGGCTGCCCGGCGGTGTCCAGTGCCGTGTGCACGCCCTTGGAACGGGCCAGCTCAAAGAAAGCGGTCAGGAACTCCATCTGGCGCAGCGGCTCGCCGCCGCTGACCGTGATGCCGCCCTT